>Ga0193751_1002411_pt1 | contig 11343 bp, 10 predicted proteins | sample L1c2metaG_FD_143050 | JGI IMG/M metagenome (GOLD analysis project Ga0193751, IMG submission 143050) | Soil microbial communities from a riparian zone of the East river system, Colorado, United States - L1c2 | ecosystem: Environmental > Terrestrial > Soil > Riparian zone | place: USA: East River...
TCGCATCCGCCGCCGCCGCCGCGAGCATCATCTTTCTGACGCGTGATTTTGAAACGATTTTTCCCCGCGCGGTCGTGAAGCGAGACGCGACCGCCACAGTCATTGCCACGGGAGAAAAGATGAAAAAGCAACTTCTTGTGAACGGTTACGGCATGACGGTCTTGACCACCATAACGAAAACGATTGCGCATCTTCCACTTGTTTTTCTGCCTGAGCGACCGCGCAATGCTCTGGTCATTTGCTTCGGAATGGGTACCAGCTTCCGCTCCGCGACCACATGGGGTGTCCCGGTAACGGCGGTGGAATTGATCCCGAGCGTACCGAAGCTGTTTGGTTATTATCACGCCGATGCTGCTGAGGTCATCGCTCGGCCGGGAGCGCGGATCGTCATCGATGACGGGCGTCGTTTTTTAGAGCGGACCAGAGATTCGTACGATGTTATCACGATTGATCCTCCTCCACCGGTGGAAGCAGCCGGATCAAGCATCCTTTATTCACCCGAATTCTACGCGTCCGCGCGGCGCCGCTTGAGGCAAGGTGGAATCTTGCAGCAATGGCTACCAACTTTCGAACCCCGGATCGCTTCTGCGGCAGCCCGCTCAATTAAGGGGTCCTTTCCTTATGTGAGAGTGTTCTCCTCGTACAACTCATGGGGCCTGCATTTCCTCGCCAGCGATCGCCCCATTCCACTCCTAGGCGCCGACGACCTTGCATCGAAGCTGCCGCCGCTCGCTGCGGCCGACCTTGTCGAGTGGGAGCCCGGGTATATTCCGGGAGGAATTTTCGCAGCAATCTTGAAGCAAGAATGGTCGATCGATTCAATCATCGCCGTCGATCCGAAGGCGCCGGTTCTAACGGACGACCGGCCCGTTAACGAATATTACCTTCTGCATCACTGGCTTGATCGGCAAAGAACACCCTCTACTTCGAGTCGTTAACCACGCTCGGCCAGGCGGCGCAGGGCCCGGACGTGTCCCTTTAAACCGAGCGTGCTTCAGAAAAGATCGTTTCTCTGAAATACCCGCACGAAGGTGTCGCTTCGGGGAATTGCAGCGACCGCTCTGTCGCCCCATCGAGGAATACTGGCCTCTTTGTAACCCGTCTCGACCAGTCCAACAGATCGGTAATACCTGGGGCAGAATCCTTCGACCCAACTAAAAATCGCGCGGCTGGAATTCGGTTGGGCTAACCAGGACGCCGGAACATTAACAAAAACGATGAACTCCGGCCTGGCGGTCTCGATCTGAGCAATCATTTCGCCTTGCATGGTTGCAGCATACTTCTGCGGCTCCATCAGGGGATAGATGTAAATATAGCCGGTGGCAGAGTGGCGCCGGCTGTAAAAGTAGATCTGCGGCTCGGATCCCAGCACCGCGATGCGATCTTCTGGCTTGGAGTGTTCGCGGATGTATCGCGCAATCTGTGGCGACTCCGGGAACGGGTTGTTGCCGTAAATGTAACGCGCCGCGGCGTCAGGTGAAAGATGGAAGAAGAGCGCCTGATGCCTGAGAACCGCCTGGCCGAAAGCGCCCAGCAACAGAACCACAGTAGCGCCCGTCTCCCATTTGAATTTCCTGCCGGTCAGGTCCTGGTCCGATATTATTTGGACAGCAGCGCCAAGGAAAATTCCGACAGCGGGCAGCATGGGAATAAAATAATGTTCCCGAAAGAAGAGACCCGGACAGGCGCTCGCAAACGCGGCACACAGCAGCGCGCCGGCAAAGAGGGCGGCCTGCCGTTCTCGCGCGTGTAGCCAAACAAAGACACAGGCAACCACGAACAGGATCCAGAGGACCGGAGCGCTCCGCAGAAGATTTAATATTTCATGTTCCAGATAGAGCAGTCCCAGGGAATATGGAATGAAGGAGGCATACTGGCGGGCGTATGAAAACGTCCAAAACCAGAATCGTGGAAAGACTCCCGCAAAGGCCAAAAGGATACAGGCGATAAAAAATGGCAATGCTGCACCGACGCCAAACAAGGCTGCGCGAAGCACCACGTTCCGCATTTGGGGCGAAGGCCGCTTGAACTCATGCACAAGGACCATCACCGCGCCGAAGGCGACGAAGAAGATGGCTTGCTGCTTCATGAGGAAGGAAATTCCCATCAGAAGACCGCTCCAGAATAGAAGACCGGGTCGGGCGTTTCGCATGTAATGCCAAAGGCACAACGCCCCGGCTGTGGCAAAAAGAGTCACGAAGTGCGTAGCGTGCGCGGCCAAACCGAAGACTGAATCGCTCAGAGAAAGCAGCGCGAAAGAGGCCGCACCGACCACGCCACAGATTCTTCCGAACAAAGATCGTCCGAGAAAATAAACCAGCACGATGTTCAAACTATTGATGACGATCAATCCAAGGTGAATCCCGCCCGTCGTCTGACCGAAGATCCCCATGATCAGCGCGTAGGCTGCATAGGTTCCGGGCAGCTTCATGTTGTAGGCGATGTCGTAGGGAGGAATGCCCTGTAACAACAGTTGTCCCGCGTAGGCGTATTCGCCCTCGTCGCGTTCCAGCGGGAGATCGATCAGTCGTATCCGGACGAAGGCGGCAAAACCAAGAATCAGCAACAGCGCCGCCCATGCCCACCAAGGGTCACGGTAAAGGCGCGGTGCTGACGCTGTATCGGTAGCGTCATCGCCGGTCGACATGATCCGAGGGTCTTATTCGATGAAACTTTGAACGTCGTTAGTCCTCGGTCGCAGCCTGTATCGGTAATTCGCCGCTCAGTGCGCCGGCGTTGCGGCGGGAGTTGGTCGATCCATGTCCGCAGTTGGGCGCTACGCTGGGGCCAGAGGCCCGGTTGGGTCGATGTTTTTTCGGCCATGACTTGAGAGAGGCCGTCGCAAACGGCCATGGCATATTGATACTGTTGGCGATCTGCGAGCCCGGCCTTGGCGAAACGTTCGGAGAAGGAACCTTTTAATTGCGCAAGTTCTGCCTTGGGCATCGGAACCTGCGGACTGTAAGGGGCGAAAATCTTTTCCCCGTGGGTGGACATGAAGTTGGATAAATCGACCGAGGGCGCGGGAGGCGGTGTCGGCGTGGGAGGAGGAGTGTATGCCGCTTTGGCTTTCCCTCTCGGTGGTCTTTTCGCAGCGGCGTTCGGCGCGTGCGTTATCATCAGGGCAATGGTCATCAGGCAAATCAGGGCAGGGAGAATCCTTTTCATCGTGGGTCGATTGTCGAAAAGAGCGTTAAATCGCACAAGAGAAATGTTGGCCGGAAATGACGAATTCCGAATGACCAATGACGAATGAAGCGAGAAGACAAACTCCATCGCTCCAATACTCCATTACTCCAGCCGATTACGATTACAGAGATAAGATCCTCTCAACGTCTCAACCCGCTCAACTCTCAACTTCCCTAGTATCGGTACGGTTTGGACAACTGAAATGCGTTCTGCACCAGTTCGAGGCGGGGTTTCACGTTCTCGCCGACCATGACTTCCACGACGTCGAAGCGGAATGGGATATCGGGATTATCGAGCATGCGCAGCCAGGCGAGGGCGCCGCGCGAGATGCGACGCTGCTGATAGGAATGGACGGCGTCGACCGGCCGCCCGAAATAATCGGTGTTGCGGGTTTTTACTTCGACAAAGACGAGTGTCTCGTGGTCGCGACAAACCAGATCGATCTGGCCGATACCGTTTCGTTTTAGTTTAAAATTACGGTAGAGAACTTTGTAACCCTGTTTCCGCAGGAACTTCGCCGCCAGCTTCTCCCCCCGCGCTCCCCGCGCGTGAATGTGCTCGGGCGAGGAATCCCTCGAGCGCAAGAAGCGGTTGCGCCACCGGCTCAAAAGAGCGGCGATGGATGGGACAAGGCCCGAGTTCATGAAGTTTGGTAAGATGCAGTTCGGTGCTGTAACCCTTGTGCTGGCTGAAGCAATACTCGGGAAACTGCGCGCAGAAGTCACGCATCATCCGATCGCGTGTCACCTTGGCGATAACGCTCGCCGCCGCGATGCTCAGGCTGATGCAGTCGCCGTCGATGATGGCGGTCTGGGGCAGCGGAAACGGAATGACCGGCAGGCCATCGATCAAAACATGCTCGGGCGGGTGGGACAGGGCCTCGAGGGCACCGCGCATGGCCCGATGCGTAGCGCGCAAGATATTGATCCGATCGATCTCAAGATGGTCAACCACCCCAACGGCCCAGAGGATCCTGTCGTTGCGCGTGAGTTCGTCGTAAATCTCTTCGCGCAGCTCGGCCGCGAGTTGTTTGGAGTCCTTGAGCTTTCGATGGCGAAATTTCTCGGGTAAAATTGCGATGGCGGCCACAACCGGACCGGCCAGCGCGCCGCGTCCGGCCTCATCAATCCCGGCGATGCGGACGACGCCGATGGCGCGCAGTTTCTTTTCGTAACGAAAACCGCAGCGCCGATACATCGGTCGCAGATTACTGAAAAGCGGAAAAGCTGAAAGCGGAAATGTGTCCGCGTGTGCGATTACCTACCCTCGATTAACTACGTAGCATGCAGCCTGCCGGCGCTAATTCAGCAAACGCTCAACGCTCCACGTCCAACGCTGAACGTCGAAGTCAAAAAAGCCGGATCTCGTGTGCCTGCTCCCCACTCTTCCAATGAGAGAGGTCGTCCGAAGGCCTGCTTCATACGGCTAATAGCAGGTTCGCAAGTCACGACCTTTCTGACTTGGGGGTTGGAAGTTGGACGTTGAGCGTTCGACGTTTGCTTTTACACAACGCTCTTAATTCGCCAAGAGAGCGGGATTTTAAATTCGTTTATTCGCGAACGGCGGTCGCTTCTTTCCCCTTGCGGCCGCGGAGATAGTTCAGCTTGGCGCGACGCGCTTTGCCGGCCTTTTCCACTTCCACTTTGGCGATGCGCGGAGAATGGATCGGGAATACGCGTTCGACGCCTTCCCCGTAGGAAATGCGCCGGACGGTGAAGGTTTCGTTCAAACCGCGGCCTTTCCGGCCAATGACGATGCCCTGGAAAATCTGGATTCTTTCCTTCTCGCCTTCGACCACCTTGGTATGGACACGCACGCTGTCGCCCACGGAAAACTTATTCTCCTCGGTCTTCTGCTGCTCTTTCTCGATCAGGTCAATAATGCGGTTCATATATGATAGGCCTCTAAAGTAGTGGCGCCTTGGCAAAGGCGGAAATCCCCGCCGGCTGGCGGGCCGATATAGTCAGGCGGCGTCGGCAAAAAATCAACCGAAAGATAGACGGATCAGATAGGGATAACGCTCTCTTGGCGCGCCGTAGCCCGGCGAAGAAGGCGAGCCCTCCCACGAATAATGGGACGCTTCGGAGAAGCGTCCCTACCTGGCATGGAGGGCGCCGCGCTGTCGGCGCCCAAATATTGGGACACGACAGCGCGTGTCCCTCCAAAAATTAGGTCGCGCTAAGGCCCCTCCCACATTAGGCAATTGCAGTCGCAATCTCGGCGACTAGATTCCGTCCTCACGCGCTCGTAGCTCAACTGGATAGAGTGTCGGCCTCCGAAGCCGAAGGTTGTGGGTTCGACCCCCGCCGGGCGCACTCTTCTCGGAAGTGATGTCAGTTCGCGACCTAATTGTCCGAATTGGCAAAGATGTCGAATTAAGCCGAATCAGGTCGAATTAGCCCGAAATTAAGGCACTTACGAATCCCGCCGCCGCTCGGTCGCACGGTGTCAATTTGTCCGGGCTCAATCGGCGTGTCCGAATCGAGTTTACACCCTCGCGTCCGAGGTAGTTCAGGAAAAACTCAGACAATAGTCGACGAGTCTGCCATCGTTAAGGGGTGTAAAGTGCCAAGCACTGCACCTTGCCTGCAACCACTCTGCATCTGGCGTGCAGGGTCTTTTCAGGGAGCCGCGACAGCCAAATTGCCGCCTACCTCGAATGACTTCGGCATTTCATCATACGTTCTGCCGTTAAGTTTTCGACCACGTAAATCCTTCCGCACGCCGCCCCACTGCTTGAAGAAGAACGGAACGCCCGATTGTCGGCAGGCACGGAAAATTTCCCTCACCCATTCGATTCTCATCGGTCGCGCTCCAACGCCCGATTCGCCGCCCACAATGACCCAGTCAATCTCGGATAGATCGATGCCCTGCAACGACCCGATCAAAGGTTCGCATGACAAAAACCGAATCGCTGCCGGCACCGCGCGAAGATCATCGATCCGGTGAAATACAGATGCGTCTTCCACGCTCACGCCCATCCAGACGTTCGCCGGCCAATCCAGGGTATTGCGAAGCTCGCGAACTCTCTTGCTGCGCTTTGTAAGGACTTGGAATGTGTGCTGGGGGCAAGCGCTCATCGCATCAAAAACCCGATGAATAAAATCGACGGGGACCCGATCATGAAAGAGATCACTCATCGAATTTACGAAAACGGTTCGAGGTGCTTTCCACGTCGTAGGCAGCTTCAAGACGTCGGGATGCAACGTAACATCGAACCCGTTTCGATATCGCGCGTTCCCCATCGCTTTAAGACGGAAGGCTAGTCGCTCCGCGTAGCAATTCTTGCAGCCAGCACTAATTTTGGTGCACCCCGTAACCGGATTCCACGTAGCCTCTGTCCATTCTATGTGAGAGCGATCAGCCATCTTTAGCTGTCGAACGGCTTAAGCAAATGATCCGCGATTTTCAACGCTGTTTTTGCGCCACGCGGATTGGCAGCTGCGAAACAGAACAAAAATATTGGCGCGTTGTTTGAATTACGGAGAACTGCGGGCTTTGGATGAACGCTATCAAAAGCGAGTTGTAGGCGTTCGACGAGAAACTTCTTCACAGCCCGCCAATCGGCATGGCGATAAGTGTTCACAGTCTCTCCCCCGAACAATTCTCCTTGCGCGATCGTGATATAAAACTGCCTCTTCCAATCGGCCGTGCCGAAAACCCGGTCAAGGGATTGGCTCCATTCGGTCGGTGGTGCCGAACCTTTCACCAGCATTCGCATAACCGCTTGACCGAGCGGAAACAGAAACCAGAGATCGATCGCGTTCGTTGCTCCGATCGCGGCGATTGTTTTCCAATCGACCTGCATCCCATACGGATCGAGAAAAACCACTGCGCGGTGTTTTTTCCAATCCGTCGATCGAACAAGCTTTAGGAGCTCCGTGTTGGCATCGCCATGCAGGACGGTGATTTTGTGGTTCGCTCTAGACGCGCGCTTCAACTCCTGCAGCTTCGAAACGCGCTCAGCCGACTTCTCGATGAAAACGTAGCGGTCGAATTCGTGTCGGATAGCGCGTGATGCGCTGCCAGCCAGAAGACGCGCTGTATCGTCTCCGTTCGACTGCTCGATAACGCCGGTCCCGGCGAAAGCATCGACGTAAATGGTCTCGAAGTATCGCGCCTGCGCGTTGCTGCGAAAAATGGCCGAATACGCCGCTAGATATTTGTCTAGAATCGCGAGTTTCTGCTCGGTCCAGTCACCTCCAAATTCTTGAGTCGCAGTCACGACAAATCGTTGATCCGATTACTGTCCTCTTGCTAGGCTCCTTATCTCACGATCTGATCAGGGCTGTCCAAATCGCGCCCGACAAATTCCGTGGAATATCCCCAAGCAGCTTTGATAGCGCCAGAATCTGGATCTTCATACCACATGGTAGGAAATGTCTTGGCGCGGTTGAATTCCCAAGAGAGCCGCTGACCTCGCTTATAATCATTCCGAAGTGTCGGCAAAATCATATACTCATTAGTCAACGGATTTTTGAGAGTCTCAAACATTAGACCGCAAACACCTTCGACTGGTTTTTGGCCCTCTCTATCGTAGAACAACTTTGCACACGGGTAGTAAACAATTGGCACTGAATGCGGAATTGCTTCCAACGTTCGCAAAATAGTTATACCCGAATCGATTGCGCGAAGGATGTCGTCGTCGGTAGCAACGTGACCGTGGATCAAGCGGCTTCGCATCACGGTGAACGCGCGAGCAGCGCTTATGACGGTCGGATGAATAAGTTCGAGCTCACCCAGAATGTCGACACCCTGGCGAATGCCGTCAATTCTGCGGCCCTTGTTCCAACCGGTACCTAGAAGTAAATCGCGTAGCTTCTTCTCGACCTGAGCGGCGAGCAATAGAAGGGCTGCTTTCGGCGATCTTCCAGCCTCAGATAAAATCTTCTCGATTTCGTCGTCATTCTTTGCACGCTGCTCTTCAGCTGGCGCAGCGGCATTGGCGGAACTCTCTCCTTTCTCGTTCGTCGTAAGCGTGTCTTTCGCGTACGCTATTCCCTCTATGGCAGGCACCGCGTCTTTAGCCTTCTTCGCGTCTTGCTCAAGCTTCTTGAGCGGTTCCTCTAATTCAATTTCCTGACCAAACAGCTTTCCCTTCTTCAGTCGCCGAAGTAAGCCACGGATTTCCTCGTTGTAGGTGTGAAAAACCCACACGGCGAAAGCAGGCCAGGCAAGGGCTGCAATCGCTCGCAGTAAATCAGCGAGATGTTTCATTTAGAGTTTCGCCTGACCATATTCCCATCGTAGAATCTCATGAGCGCATCGCTTTTATTCGTTCTCCGCTGCCCTAGCGGTACGACCAGCGAGCCATCAGAATCTCACGTGGAATAGTGAAGAGCGGAACCTGATCGTAGCGGCGCTTCACGGACAACTGGAGTAGCTGGCGGTTTTGGCCGCAAACAGCGGGCGAGTATGAAACCTATTCCAGCAAGACAAGGGTTCTACTAGCAAACAGAACAAGCCCAGCTATTTAACAATGACGATCATGGTAATCCAGTTAGGAACCATTCTACCAGCAATAATCTGACCACTCAAGAGCTAAGTTTAGCCGTTCGGCGTGCCGCACTGACACGTCCCTTGCGACGCCCCCCGAGATCGGCGTAAATGGAACCAAGTCAGCTATTTAACAATGACAATCCTCGCAATCATGGCAATCTCCTCACACCAAACTACCAGCAATGACCTACTACTCAAGTGCTAAAAAATACCTTTGACATAGTGTCTTGCGGCACTCCCTTCGCCACCCAGCCAAAACAGCTAAAGTCAAGCGGGGCCATTCCAAATGCTGCTTTCAATTCATCTTTGTTCATCGGACGCCCGCCAAGATTACCGTCCGCGCTGACGGCAATGTTGCCAATCTGCTTGGGAATCTGGATGGCCATCTGAAGCTCGCCGAGCGGTTCTGACGTCCGATCCACCAAAACCTGCAAATACTCCGTCGCAGGTGGAGGGTTTCCCAACTTCGCGAGAAAGTCGATGCCTTGGTCTTGCATTATCAGAGAGTACGGTCCCGTCCCCGGTGCCAGCGGAGGCGAAAAGAAGATGACTATTTCACGGTCTTTTTCTCTCTCCGGAGAAATAGAAGCCAGAGCTTCGAAAGGCACTGGTGTGCTGTCGACGGTCTTCACAAGTTCGAGGGAATACTTGCCGAAAAAGATGTTGCCCTGTGGACTTGAGAAAGTTGTCCTAAAAACTGTTGCAGGGCGGTCAACTGGGGAAAAAGTAACCTCGTACTTAACTTCATCCGGTTCACGGGCATTCGTTGGTCCGAGTTCGGCTAGACTATTGCCTATAATAAGCAACTTCTTGCTTATGAAACGCAACCGCTCATCGGCACATCGGCTCCGGTAGAGCCTGGCCACCTTTTGCATTTCGAGGCGCAGATCTTCTCCCGGTTTCTTCCATACATCTCGAGTAAAATGCGCTGTCGACGTGGACACAGAAGATCTAACCATGTCCTTAAACCACTGTATAACTGCGATTTTAGTTGCATCATACTCGGTACTACCGAGGTAATCCAGTGCCCGGTTGAAATTGAATGTTGTAAGATCCTCGGGGAGACTCAATGTACAAACCGAATCAGAACCGACCCGTAACCGTGCACTCTCAACGGAATGCCTCATTGCAACATCGAGGAGTGACATCGCGAATTGTATCAACGTGTTTGGTCGACCTGATCGAGTCCGTGGAAATGCTAGCGCAATAACCCGACCATATGACTCATCGGCTAATAAATCAGTGACCGGCAAATTTTCACACAAACCGCCATCCACGTTCACCGTTTGTCCTCCCGACCGCCAAGTCCTAAAGCAAAAAGGCAATCCGGCAGATTCTAGGAGCGCAGTGACGACATCTCCGGTCGTTTGCGTTTCGGCGCCTCCACTATCCAAATCTGCAGAGTAGACGAAAAGCGGCTTTCTCAGGCTATTGAGCGTAGTTAGGCCTTCAAATTCTGCGGCCAGCCATTTTCCCAATGGGGTGTCGTCCCAAAACGGTCTGCCAAGCGCGGCATTCAAGAGGGCAGCAGGTCGGCTCTTTCTGGGAAAGTTACCGATCAACTCCTGGCCTTCGCGACCGGTTAGGCGAGCACGCAAAGGCGCTACAGGGCGCTCGGCGGCGAGAAATGCGCCGACGATCGCTCCAGCGGAAGTTCCAGCAATTCGGGTAACACGAATCAGCTTCTGCGCTTCTAGCTCCTGAACCGCTTCAGCCGCAGCAAGTAATACCGCGAACTTCGCTCCTCCACCTTGCAACGTTAGTTGAATATCAATCGGCATTCGTAGAACGTTTTTTCACGTTCATGCTTGTAGCGCGAAATCTGATGCCTAAGCGATAGTTTTTTTATCTCAATACCGCCCGGTGACATGGTGTTTTGGAAGTTTGGAACTGCCAATTCGGACAATTAGGTCGCGAACTGACATGAATGGTGATCGGTGAAAAGTGAATAGAGGCGGCTCGACAGAGTCTCGCCCTACCGTTCACCTATCACCATTCACCGCGGTTCGCGGGAGCGAACCGCTAGGCCAGAGCCGCGATGCGGCCGAGCAGATCTTTCTTGCTCGTCATGCCCGTGACCTGATCGCGCAATTGGCCGTTCTTGAAAAAGAGGAGCGAAGGAATCGCCCGAATGTTGTACTTCGAGGAAAGGCTCTGGTTCTGATCGACGTTGACCTTCGCGATCTTGACCGCGTCTGCTTTTTCCCGGGCAATTTCGTCGAGCAGCGGCGCGATCATTTTGCAGGGGCCGCACCACTCCGCCCAAAAATCTACGATGACGGGCTTGTCGCTGTGAGTGACTTCGTGCTCAAAATTCGACTCGGTCAGATCGATAGTTGCTGAATTCTCCATCAGCTAACGTAATTCCAAATTTGAATAAGCAAAATCGCAGTGGAGGCAAGCAGCAGGGCCCAGCAGAATGACATGGGAAGATCGTTGACGAATGTTTCGGCGGCGGTGGTGGTGGTGGGCTCGACGTTGAGCAAAATAGGTGCTGCAGGTGGGACCGCTTCCGGCGCGGTGATGAGAGGCTGCGTCTTCTTCATTTCGACCGTGCCCCGCGGCCGCTCCGGCGGATCAGGCAGAACGGCAATGCGCGCTGTTTCTTTTCTAGGCCCGGCGGCCGAGGCTGAACTCGCGGCGGTGCGGGGAGGG
>Ga0193751_1002412_pt1 | contig 11343 bp, 10 predicted proteins | sample L1c2metaG_FD_143050 | JGI IMG/M metagenome (GOLD analysis project Ga0193751, IMG submission 143050) | Soil microbial communities from a riparian zone of the East river system, Colorado, United States - L1c2 | ecosystem: Environmental > Terrestrial > Soil > Riparian zone | place: USA: East River...
CGACGCTGCTCGGGAACCACACCCTTGGGGCGGAACCATAGGAAGCCGAGGATGAGCAGGCCGATGCAAACCCATTCCAGCGCGGGGATCAGGTTGGGCGGGCCGATGTTCATACGCCCCAACAGCCGCGTGACCTCCTCGAAGCCGACCGGCACCAGGAGGGCGCCAAGGATGGCGCCGACGTTGTTGCCCCGGCCTCCGACGATGACCGCGGCGAACAGAATGATCGTCTCAGGGTACAGCCAGGTTGAGGGCGCCCAGACCTGGAGGAAGCCGACCAGGATCGCCCCCGAGAGCCCGGCGATGGCCCCGCCGACGACGAAGATAGTCATCTTCAAGGCGGTCGGATTCTTTCCCAGTGCGCTGGCCGCGAGCTCGTTCTCCCGCATCGCGCGAAGCGTGCGACCGTATGGCGAGTTGACGATCCGCGCGGCGATGAACCAGACGAGGGCGACGCAGATCGCCGTCAGGCCGATGTAGAGGTACTGATAACTGTTGGTGCTGGTGTTGACCAGGCCGTCCAGCGGCTGCGGGACCAGCGCCAGGCCGGCCGCGCCGTTCAGCAGCGGTCGCGCGTTGTTGATCACCGTGTTGGCGATGATCGACGTCACCAGCAGGGCGATGGCCTGGTAGTCGGCACGCAGCCGGCGCAGCAGCACCAGGCCAATCGGGAGGGCCAGCAGCCCGCCCACGACCGCGCCGCCGATCCAGGGCAGGGGGAACGGAAGCTGGTAGCCGCCGACGTAAATCTGGAAGCTGTAGTCAGGCGCCGTGTCCGGCGGCATCGAGAGAACCGCCGCAGCGTAGGCGCCCGCGGCCTGGAAGACGATGAAGCTGAAGTTGACGACGCCAGAGACGCCAAACTGCAGGTTCAGCGCCAGGCAGGCGATGATGTCGACGCCGGCGAAAATCAGCAGGTTCGCCAGGTAATAGGTGTTCATCCGGCCGCCGCCAGCGCCCCACGTTTCGCGAGCAGGCCCTGCGGGCGAAGGACCATCACCAGCACCAGGATGGCGAAGGCCACCACCTGTTTGTAATCCGGCGACCAGACGGCGGCGCTGAGCTCGGTGACAAGGCCGATGATCACCGCGCCGATCATCGCCCCGTACGGCTGGCCGGCACCGCCGAGCACCGCCGCGGCCAGCGCCGTGATCAGAAACGCAGCGCCGCTGGCGATGGTGAATGAATCCGAGTCGAGCGCGGCGACCACGCCGGCCAGCCCGCACAGTGATCCGGTGATCAGCCACACCGCGTCGATCACCCGTTGCGTTGGGATGCCGCAGTTGCGAGCCAGCATGGGGTTCGCGGCGGTGGCGCGCATCGCCTTCCCCAGCCGGGTGTAGCGCAGCAGGGCGTGGACCGCCAGCATCACCACCACGGCGAGCACGATGATGACGATCTGGTTGACGGTTAAGGCGATGTCGCCGAAGCGCAGCAGGTGGCTGAACCGTTCGCGGTACGACACGCTGAAGTAGCCGACGATGGGCAGCAGCCCGTTGGCGATCATCAATGACACGGCGAGCGACACGATGACCATGCCCAGCAGCGCGGTGCCCTTTCGTTGAAACGGCGTGTAGACGAAGCGGTTGATCAGGAAGGAGAACACCGCCCCGAAGGCGGCGCCGCCGAGCATGGCGATCCAGACGCTGACGCGCGCCTGGTTGAGGTAGTAGGCGACGAATGCCGACGCGATCATCACCTCGCCGTAGGCGAGGTTGATCATGTTGGTGATCCCGAACTGCATCGTGAACCCGACCGCGGCCAGCGCGATCACCGACATGCTGACCAGCCCGAAGCCGAACGCCGCGATCAGTAAGCTCACGGCATCCGGCCTCTTCCCCTACAAACGATTATTCCGACTCTAGATCCCGCCCGCGTCACTCAGCTGCTTGGTCTGCTGCGGCGTCAACGACGCGACCGGGACCTCGCCGCCCTGGGCGTCGTACTTGACCAGGATGTATCCCGACTGGGAGTTGTTGTACTGGTCGAAGTTGTTCGCACCCCCGGCGCCGACGTACTGGATTGACTTACCCGCCTTGAGCGCGTCGAGTCCTTCCTTGTAGGTGTGCACGACCGTTGCGCCGGAGGTGCCGTTGGCGATCTCCTTGACCTTCGGGTTGTAGACGGTCGGGTCCTTGCTGTTGGTGGCGACCATGGCCAGCGCGGTCATGATGATGCCGTCGTACAGGTGAAGGGTGGACCCACGTTGCTTGTACTTCGGCGCGTCGGCAAACGTCGATGCCGCGGCCTGCAGGTTGGCCGTGAATTCGCTGTAAGCGGTACCGGAGAAGGTGTAGCCGAGATCGACGCCGCGGTAATACTGGACGACGTCGTTGACGCCGACGGCGTTGGTCACATCCTTGAACCACGCCGGGTCAATCGTCGCCGAGGTTCCGATAAAGGGAATCGTCTGTCCGCTATTGAGCACTTTCACCTCGCCGAGGTAGGTGCCGGCTGAGCCCAAAGCCTCGGTGAGGATCACGTCCGGCTTGAAGTTCAGCATGCTCTGTACCTCGGTCCGGAACGACGACGCACCGAGGTGAATCGGAAAGTTCTGGACCGTCTTCCCAAAGTGTTTGAGCGCGTTGGTCGCGGGCTGGACGAAGGCCTGCGAGCCGATGTCGTCGCCGAAGACGAGCGCAACTTTGTTCCACGCCGGGTGGTTGGGACCGTACTGCACCCAGCCGACCATGGCATAGGCATCGTAGATATCCGCCGGCACCAGGCGGTGGAAGTACGGCAGCTTGGTCTTGTTGAATTCGGACTGCCCGGTCATGCAAAACATCGGGATGTGCGCCTTGTCGACAATCGGGGCCACGGCAGAGGCTTCGTCCGACGTACAGCCGACGACCGCCATCAAGTTCGAGTTGCTGGCAACCATCTGATTGGCTGCGGGCGCCGCGTCCGCGGGCTCGCCCCGCGTATCGAACTTCTGGCACGTTACATGGCGGCCGCCGACGCCCCCATTGTTGTTGATCTCGGGCGCCGCCGCGAGGCAGGCCGCGTAATAGGCGGGGCCGAGGTTTGCATCTGCGCCGCTAAAGGGTGCGAGCACGCCCACGAGGAGATCGCCCGAGCCAAGCCCACCGCCAGTGGAGCCACCGCCGCTGCCGCATGCCGTCAGCGCCGCAACCAAGGCCGACGCAGGCAATGCGAGGAACCGACGCAAGCGCCTGTCTACCATGACGTCTTCCCCTCCGTGAGCGAGATTGTTGGCCGGATCGTCGACAATATTAGGCATAATCGCACACGAGGGGCCGCAGTGAAAACTCCCGTCGCCAACCCGCCCAGGCCGTCGCCGGCCGCCGCCGTCCCGGCCCCGCGATCCGAGGCCGTCCCGGACCGCAGCGCCGACGTCTATCGGCGCCTGCGCACTGAGATCGTAAGCGGCGGCTTTCACCCGAATGAGCGCCTGGTGGAAGCTGACCTCGCGCTTCGGCTCGACGCCGGCCGGACCGCGATCCGAGCCGCTCTCGTCCGGCTGGACCAGGAGGGACTGGTCACCCGCCGGCCGAATCGTGGCGCCCGGGTCCGGTTGGTTTCCGATCGCGAGGCGCTCGAGATCGAGGAGGTGCGGGTGATCCTCGAACAGCTGATCGTCCGCCAGGCTGCCCGGCGGGTGACGGCCGCTGACCTTCGGGACCTCCGCCGCTCGATTGTTCGGATGCGCGAGCGGCTGACTCAGGGTGATCCCATGGGATATTCGGGGCTCAACGCCGAGTTCCACCAGCGCATCTGGGCGATCGCGGATCATGGGACGGCCGGCCGGCTGCTCGCCAATCTCAAGTCCCAGAGCATCCGCTTTCAGTACCGAACGATCCTTCGCCCCGGCCGCACGGCCAGCTCACTGCGCGAGCACGAAATGATCGTCGAGGCGCTCGCCAGCCGGAATCCGGACGCCAGCGAGGCCGCCATGCGCCAGCATCTCAGCCATGTCGTGGATACGCTGAAGTGGGCCATCGACGCCCAACGTCATCAGCCAATCTGGCTGCCGCGTTGAGGCTCGGCGACCGTCTCCGACCCGCGGTAGCGTCCGCGCGCCAGGCTCCCCACGACCAGCACGGGAACGGTGATACCGGCGGCGATCAGGAAGAGCATCCGGTAGTTGTGCGCATCGGCCAGGACGGCCGCGCCGGAGGTCGCCAGCGCGGCGCCGGCAAAGATGGCCGTGGCGAAGAGCGCGGTGGCCGTCCCTCGCGATTCCGGAACCACGTCCGTCGCCCAGGTCTGAAAGGTGGACTGCATGAAGGCGTACGCGCCGCCGGCGAGCACGCTCGCGAGCAGGATCGTGGCGACCGACTGCTGCGCCGCGGCGACCAGGTAGCCGGCGCACAGCATCAGGGCACCGCCACCGAGCAGCAGCGCGGCGGGCACGCGACGGGCGACGCGGCCGAAGGCGCGGGTGCAGATCAGCACCGAGAGGCCATAACTGGCCACGACCCCACCGGCGATGGCCGAGCTGCTTCCGCTGGCTTCCAACGCCGGGGCGAGATAGGTGAAGAAACCGAACATCACGGCGCCGTCCAGCACAGCGAGGCCCAGCAGGAAGAGCGCCGGACCATGCCGAAGCACGCCGGCGATCTGCCCGATCGGGTTCCGAGTCGACCGCTCGGTCAGTGATTCGGACACGCGGCGGAGGCCGGCAGCCGCCACCACCGCGATGGCGGCGGGTAAGAGGAAGAAGAGGCGCCAGGTGAGAAGGTGCGCGATCAGCCCGCCACCGATGGTGCCGGCCGCCGTGCCGAGCGCGACCCAGACGAGGACCCGCGCCACCGCCTGCTGCCGGACCGCGAACGGAAAGCGATCGCCAAGGTACACCAGGGTGGTGGGAAAGACCCCACAGGCGATCCCGCCGGTGACGAACCGGGCGAGGAGCAGCAGGTTGAGGCTCGGTGCCAGGGCGGAGAAGAGATCGGCGATGGCGGTCCCGACCAGCGCCATTCGAATCACGCGCACGCGCCCAAAACGGTCCGAAAGCATTCCGTAGACCAGGGGCATCAGCCCGTAGGCGAGGTAATAGAGGCTGGCGGCTCCGGACGCCGCCGTGAGCGAGGCGTGGTAGCTGACGGCGATCGGGATCAGCATCGGCGCGACGGCGAAGCGATCAGCCATGGTCGTGAAGGGCCCGAGGTACAGAAGCGGCGATGCGCGCCGCGTGCCGGTCGCCGGCGAGGATTCGACGGTCAGTTGGGCGAGTCTCGGACGCCGACCTCGTCGAGGTGGTCGAGCAGGTCACGCGGATCTTCGTAAACCCGATAAGCCCCCGCCTGCTGCAACTCCTCCCGTCCGTAGCCGCCGGAGAGCAACCCGACGCCAAGCGAGCGCGCCCGCTGCGCCGCTAACAAGTCCCAGACACTATCGCCGAAGACGATCGCGTCGGTGATCTCGACGCCGAGACGGGCGGCGGCCGCCAGGAACAGGTCAGGGTCGGGCTTCGCGTGGGCGACGTCCTCGCGAGTGATCACGACCTTCGGTTTGACGCCGAGCAATTCGATCGATGGTCCCGCTGTCCGCGGATTGCCGCTGGTCGCGATCGCCCACGGTACATTCTGCCGGTTAAGGCGGGTGAGCAAATCGCGAGCGCCCGGCAGCGGGCGGACCTCCGACAGCCGTCGCACGAAAGCCTCGGCGTGCCGTGCGCGCAGGGCAGTGGCTTCCTCGGCGCTGAGCTGCTTGCCCGTCTCGCGAAGCAACGCATTGACGAACAGCCCGCCGCTCATCCCGATCCGCCGGTGGATGCGCCAGACGGACAGCTCCATGCCGGCTTCGCCCAGGACCTCGTGCCAGGCGAGTACGTGCTGGTAGACGCTGTCGACCAGCGTCCCATCCAGGTCGAAGAGCAGCGCCGGAGTGTGTTCCGCCACCACGTTAGTGTGGCATGACGCCACGGGCGCTCCCGCCAGCTACTTCGCAGCCCGCATCCTTTATATGTGTCGCCAGCCGTCAGCGCCCGCGGGCGGCCTAGTGGACCTGCACTTCCTCCCCATCCTGGGACCAGCGCGTGTGGAAGGCACCCTCGCGGTCGATGCGCTTGTAGGTATGGGCCCCGAAGTAGTCGCGTAACCCCTGGACCAGGTTCGCCGGCAGGCGCTCCCGGCGGTAGGCGTCGTAGTAAGCAAGCGAAGAGCTGAACGCGGGTGCCGGGATGCCGCGATCGACCGCGAGGCCGACGACGCGCCGCCAGGCATCCTGGGCCGACGCCATCGCGTCGCGGAAGTAGGGGGCCAGCAGGAGGTTCTTCAAGCCGGCCTCTGCCGCGTAGGCATCGGTGATTCGGTTCAGGAAGCGGGCGCGGATGATGCAACCGCCACGCCAGATCCGGGCGATCGACCCGAGCTTCAGGTCCCAACCGTTTTCGTTCGAGGCCGCCTGCATCTGCTCGAAGCCCTGGGCGTAGGCCACCATCTTCGAGGCGTAGAGCGCGCTGCGCACGTCGTCCACCAGCGACCCGGGCGCGGCCGCCCGCGTCGCGCCGTTGGGGCCGGCGAGCGTCCGCGCGGCCAGCTGGCGGTCGGCTTTGAGCGCCGACAGGAATCGCGCGAAGACGGCCTCGGTGATGGTGGTCACCGGGATCCCAAGGTCGAGGGCAGACTGCGACGCCCACTTGCCGGTGCCTTTCTGCGCTGCCTCGTCGAGGATGACGTCGACGAGCGGCTTGCCGGTCGCGCGATCGCGCTTGCCCAGGACCTCCGACGTGATCTGGATCAGGTAGGACTCGAGGTCGCCCTTGTTCCAGTCGGCAAAGATCTGTGAGAGCTCGTCCGCACCCAGGTTGAGCGCGTGACTGAGCAGGTCGTAGCCCTCGGCGATCAGCTGGATGTCGGCGTACTCGATGCCGTTGTGCACCATCTTGACGTAATGGCCCGCGCCGCCGGGGCCGATGTAGGTGCAGCACGGATCGCCGTCGACGTGGGCGCTGATGGTGGTGAGCATGGATTCGACTGGCTCGTACGCGCTCCGGGCGCCACCTGGCATGATGCTCGGCCCGAGCAACGCCCCCTCCTCGCCACCGGAGACCCCCGTCCCGATGAAGCGAATGCCCCGTGCCTCCAGCGTCTTGCCGCGCCGCACCGTGTCGAGGAAGTAGGAGTTGCCCCCGTCGATCAAGATGTCGCCGGATTCCAGATGTGGCGCCAGGTGGTTGATGGTCTCGTCGACCGGTGAGCCCGCCTTGACCATCATCAACACGCGACGCGGGCGCTCGAGCTGCGCCACCAGCTCCTCTGGGGTAAAGGCGCCTTCCCTTCCGTACTGCCGGATGAACTCATCGACGCGCGCGGTGGTCCGGTTGTAAACCGAGACCGCGAACCCATTTCGTGCCAGGTTGCGGGCGAGGTTCATCCCCATGGTGGCCAGCCCGACGACGGCGATCACGCTCATCGCGGCAGCCGGCTCGCCCGCCGCAAGCTGAGACCCAGCATGACCACGACAGTGACCGGCACGAGCCACCAGGCGACGATGTGGTTGACGTTGAACACCGCAGAAAGAATCAGCGCCACGGCGACGGCGGCCGCCACCGTCCAATCATCGCCAATGATGAAGTGGTACCAGAAGCGACCGAAGCCGACGATCCACGACCAGGGTGGACGCATCCGCTATGCCGCCGGGCGCAGGCCGAAGGCCCGCCGCCGCTCGAGGGTGATATAGGTCGCTCCAGTCAGGACGTAGAGTGCCAGCAGACCGAGGATCGCGCCGTCGCCAGCCGGCCACTCGACGCCCAGTCCCTCGAGTGACCAGAAGGTGCCGAAGGTCGTCAACAGGATGCCCACGACCAGCTGGAGGAAGCTCCGGGGAATGCGTCGGACGGTCTGGTGCAGCGAAAATCCGATGGCACCGATGATCACGACCGCCCCCACGCCGCCAACCACCGCCGCGCCCAGCTGGTTCGAGCCGGCACCAAAGGTGACGACGATGAAGGCGACTTCCAGGCCTTCCAGCAGCACGCCTTTGAAGGCGAGCACGAAGGCGGTCCAGTCCATGCCCGGCTCGGTCCATTCCGCCGCTTCGTGAGGGTCGCTTCCACCGATGCCGGCCAGCCCGCGCGCGGCGACGCGCATCACCCCCTTGCGGAACCACTGCAGACCGAACACGAGCAACAGGGCGCCCACGATCAAGCGCAGCGGGCCGATGGGAACGGCCTGCAGCGCGGCGCCCAGCACGACCACGATCACTGCCAGCACGCCGAACCCCGCGGCGGCGCCGATCAGCGTCGAGCGCCAGCCTCGCGTGGCGCCGACACCGACGACGATGGTGACCATCTCGATCACCTCGACCGCCGAGGCAAGGAACGTCGTGATGAGCACCGGGATCAGGCCGGTCACGATCTGACTCTACCCGGCTCATCATCGGCCGCGCAGCCGGCCGTTCGATCCACGGCAAGTGGCTCCGGGTGTAGGAATTAGGGTGTGGGCGCCCACGAGACCGTAACCGCCGCCACCGAGACGCCGGCCCCGCCGCGAGGTCCGAGGTTCTCGCTCGCGGCCCCACGCGATCCAGGCTTCGCCGCACTGCGCCGCGCCGGACGCGCGGCCGTCGTCATTCCCCCGGTCTTCGCCATCAACACCCTGGTCCTTCACGGTGGCCAGAACGTCATCTTCGCCGTCTTCGGCTGCTTTGCCCTGCTCGTCATGTCCGATTTCGGCGGCCGGCGTCCGCCACGCGCGGTCGCCTACGTGACCGCCACCCTCGTGGGCGCGGTGCTGGTGGCGCTCGGAACCCTGGTTTCGCCATCAGCTGGCGTGGCCGCTCTGGTCATGTTGGTGGTTGGCTTTGGGATCGCATTCAGCCGCGTGTTCGGTGGATATGTGGCGGCGGCGCAGACGGGCATGCTCCTCTCCTTCGTGATCGCGGTGTCCATCCCGGCGCCGGCCTCCGCGATCCCCGCCCGCGTCGGTGCGTGGGTGTCGGCCGGGATCATCTCGACCCTCGCCGGCGTCTTCCTCTGGCCGCGCTTCGAACACGTCACGTTGCACAAGCAAGCGGCGAAGGCCTGCCTGGCGATCGGCCATCTGGTTGACGCAATGCACGTCAACGATCGTGACCTGCCGCGGTTGCTGGAGACGGCGCGACAGGCGGAGCGAGCCGCCCGCCAGGCGTACGCGGCGACCGCCAAACGCCCGGCCGGCCCCGGCCGCCGCGACCGTGCCTTCGTCCAGCTGCTCACCGAGTTGCAGCGGATTGTCGACATCATCGAACGCCCGTTTCAGCAGCCCCGGGTCTCGCTGCGGCCGTGCATCGCCGAAGGCGACCGCCTGGCCACCGCGATCGTGGCAGCGCTGCGGGGCAGCGCCGACGTGCTGACCGGCGGGGCACCGCCGGACTTGCGAGCGGTGGACGAGGCCCGCGACCTCCATCGGGCGGCGCTCGACCGCTGGGCGGCCGAGCAGCTTCGGGCAGGACGGCCGGTGGACGAGGTCCTCGATGGCCTCGATGTCGATCACACACTGCGCGTCGTAGGATATGTGACGCTTGCGCTCGGCACCAATGCCCTGATCGCGGCCGGTGGCCAGCCCGACGACGCGGTGAACCTGCCGGTCACCGCGCCCCGGCTCGAGGGAATTGGTGGGGCCGCCATCCGCGTCGTGCGCACCCTCCGCACGCACTTCGAGCCAACCTCGACCGTCATGCAAAACGGCTTGCGGGTGGCGGTCGGCCTCGCGATCGCCGTGCTGCTGGCCCGAATGCTGGGACTGTCGCACGCTTTCTGGGTCGTCCTCGGCACGCTCCAGGTTCTGCGATCCACCGCGCTCGGCACCGGACGCACCACGGTGCAGGCGCTGATCGGCAACGTGGTCGGCGTCGTGATCGGCGGGCTCTTCGCGATCCTGGCCGGCAACCATCCACTCGTGATGTGGGCCGCGCTGCCGATCGCCATCTTTGTCGCGGCCTATGCCGCCACCGCCGTCGGCTTTGCGGCGAGCCAGGCCGCGTTCACGATCAACCTGATCGTCATCTTCAATCTGATCTCGCCGGCGGGTTGGCAGGTGGGACTGGTCCGCATCGAGGACCTGGCCGTCGGGGCAACCATCAGCCTCGTGGTTGGGCTGCTGCTCTGGCCGCGCGGGGCGCGCCGCGAGCTCGCGAAAAGTGTGGCCGGCTTTTACCGCGCGGTCACTGGATACCTGGATCGGGCGTTCGAGCGCATCCTCGCCTTCGAGCCGCCGGCCGACGTCGACCCCGCCCGCCGGTCGGTGGTCCAGGCGGCCGAGCGCGCCGGCGAAGCGTTCGATGCCTTCCTGAGGGAAGGGTCGACGACGCCGCTCGACCCGCAGACCGCCGGTTTCCTCCTCTCCGCCGGGAACCACGCGATTCTGGCCGGGGACCTGCTCGATCTCATTTCGACGCGGATGGGGTACCGGGCGGGCGGTTGTCCGGACGGGGCACGGGCGGTCCGCGCGCAGGTGCGGATCCTCCTCGATGGCTTGGCTCGTTTGGCCGACCAGCTCGCGCTGCAGCCGCCCAGGGGCGCCGTCGAACACGTCTCGCCCCAGGGGTTGCGCGCCGCGGCGCTCGACTGTCTACGGCGCTGGCGAAACGAAGAGAGTGCCGGCCGGGGCGCGATGGCCGTCGTGATGGCCGGCGAGTGGGCGCAGAATCTGGCCCGACTGAAGGACGACCTCGAGGAGCCCGTGGCCCGCGCCGTGGACGCCGCGCGCAAACCCTGGTGGCGCTAAGCGAGGCTTTCGGCTGATCGGTCCCGGTCGGCGGTCGTCAGCAGCTCGGCGAACCGGTCCGTGTATCGCACGCGGCCGTAACTGGTGATCGCATAGGGCGCATAGCCTGGCCGCGCGGCCACCCAGGCGACACCGGCGGTGCCCATGGCGAAGCCGATGGTGGCATAGGCGTCGGCCAGCGTGAGGCTCGGTCCCACCACGGTCATGCTGAGCAGCCCGCGCGGCGGCAGGCCGTCTCTCGCATCAAGGATGTGATCGCCGCGCTCGTAGGTGCCACTGGTCGCCACCGTCGCCCGGGCTCCGGGTTGCCTCGGACGACCACGTCGCCACCGGCGTTGATGCAGAAGTTTCGCGCGCCGGCGCGCTCGAGCACCCCGGCGGCGCGCTCGACCGCCCACCCCTTGACGACGCCCGAGGGATCGAGCCGGCCGTCCGCTCGCCAGCGCCAGGCATTGAAGACACCGCCGGTCTCGACGCGTAGATCCTCGCAGAGCGACAGCACCTCGCCAACGTCGACGTGACAGTCGTCAACGGTCAGCTCGCCACGGCCCAGCCGGCTGATCTCGCTGTCCGGCCGGTAGGGGCTGAAGCGCGCGTCGGCCTCGTGCAGCCAGCCGAACGCGGCCTCGACGACCGAATCGCCGAGGTCGAGGTCGCGCAGGTCGATCGA
>Ga0193751_1002413_pt1 | contig 11340 bp, 14 predicted proteins | sample L1c2metaG_FD_143050 | JGI IMG/M metagenome (GOLD analysis project Ga0193751, IMG submission 143050) | Soil microbial communities from a riparian zone of the East river system, Colorado, United States - L1c2 | ecosystem: Environmental > Terrestrial > Soil > Riparian zone | place: USA: East River...
TCACCGACGGCTTCGTCACCCGCACGGTCGCGCGGTCGACGCCGAAGCGTGCGCGCAGCTCGTCGGCGACCGCGATCGCCAGCGCCTCGAGCAGCGCGAACGCGTGCGCATCCGAGATCTCGCGCACCGTACGCGCCACCGCACTGTAGTCGACGGCGTCCTCGATCCGGTCGGACGAGCCGCGCTCCCCCACCTCGAGCTTGACGTCGAAGAGGAAGTCCTGGCCTCGTTCGCGCTCCTCCTCGTAGACCCCGTGGTGGCCAAACACGCGAAGGGCGCGCAACTCGACCGTGATCACGCGAACGCCTTGGCGACGTTGAGCGCGTCGACGTGCGCAGCGACGTCGTGTGCGCGAATGATCGTGGCTCCCCGCTCGTACGCGGCAACCGCGGCGCCGACGCTCGCGCTCAGCAAGTCGGTCGCGCCGAGACGTGCGAGCGTGCTCTTGCGCGAGATGCCGATCACGATCGGGCGTCCGAGCGCGATCAACACGTCGAGTCGGCGGATCAGCTCGAGGTTGTGCTCGACCGTCTTGCCGAAGCCGATGCCCGGGTCGAGGCAGATCGCCTCCTCCGCGATGCCCTGCGCGACTGCGTAGGCCATCCGCTGCTCGAGGAACGCGGCCACCTCTGAGGCGACGTCGTCGTAGCGCGGGTCGACCTGCATGGTGCGCGGCTCGCCCTGCATGTGCATAAGGCACAGGTAGACGCCGGTGTCGGCGACGACGCCCGCGAGCTCGGGGTCGGCGCGCAGCGCGGTGACGTCGTTGAGCATCTCCGCGCCGAGCTCGATCGCGCAGCGCGCGACCTCGGCCTTCGCCGTGTCGATGGAGATCGGGACGCCGCGGTCGAGGCGCTCGAGGACCGGAACGATGCGGCGCAGCTCCTCGTCGGCCGAGATGCCATCGGAGCCGGGCCGCGTCGACTCGCCGCCGATGTCGACGATCAACGCGCCCTCCTCGATCATGCGGCGCGCAGCCGCGGCAGCCATGTCGGGGTCAAAGTGCACGCCGCCATCCGAGAACGAGTCGGGGGTGACGTTGACCACGCCCATGACGGACGGCCGCGGGAAGCGTTGTTCAATGGGTCGGGTTATCCGTGACACAGACATCACACTTCGGTTACGCCTTCGGACGGAGAGTCATCGCGTGGCGCGACGTCCCCGGAGTAGCTCAACTGGCAGAGCGGCCAGCCGTCAATCCGGCCTCCCGGGGCGAACCTCCATGGCATACTCAGTCCAGTTGACGGCTGGATGCTAGTTGAGATGCTCAAGAAGGCCCGCTCCGTCGGGCCTTCTCTTTGCGTCAACTGACACGCTGGCGCAGGCGAGGGTCGTCTACGAATCTGCCGCGACGACGACTGTCGGTCCGTGTTTGTCATCGAAGCGGTCGAGCACTCCCGAATCCGAAAGCCTCTGCCGGGCTTCTTGTGCGTCGGCGGCGGAGTCGAACTCCAGATGAATGAAGACCATGTTTGGGTCGTCCAGGCCGCGGAAGACGCGCTGCGACTTCGCCTTCTCCCGAGCATGCGGACGGTCCTGATCGAACATCGGCCGCCAGGCGTCATAGTCGCCGACCTGGATCCGGGTGATGATGAACGCCGACATCGAGCCTCCTGTCGCTGAAGGCTGCGACCGTAACAGCCCTTGCCGGAGAGCAGTGCGATCGCCCGGGTGACATTCCCGCACACTGGCGCAAGCGAGTGGCGTCGTCTCCGATGAGTTCAGTCAGTCTCCCCCGTCTGTCCTCTGAGTCCTGCGTTTCTACGAGAGGGAGCATCGATATGGAACCAAGGGAGCCGTTGACCGAACTCCATGCTGGGTTCAGTAGCGAGGGTGCGCATCCGACCGAGTGGGCGGACGGGCTTCAGCACCTCGAGGACGCGGAGGTGTTCTGGCTTTCGACTGTCCGGCCAGACGGACGCCCACACGTGACCCCGCTGCTGGCCGTCTGGAGCGCCGACGCGATGTACTTCTGCACCGGCTCGGATGAACGCAAGGCGAAGAACCTCAACCAGAACCCACATTGCGCTCTTACGACCGGCCGCAACACCCTCGACGAAAGTCTCGACGTTGTGGTCGAGGGGCAGGTCGCCAACGTCAGCGACGAAGCCGAACTCCAACAGGTTGCGAACACCTACGAGTCGAAGTACGGCAGGCACCTCACCGCGCCAGAGGGCACCTGGTTCGGTCTCGGCGACACGATTCGGCGCGGCGAGGTACTGGTCTACCGTGTCACCCCTACGACGCTACTTGGCTTCGCCAGGGGTGAGCAGTTCAGTCAGACCCGATGGCGTTTCGTGTGATCGGGCTCGGGATTGAGCCATCCCTCATCATCGCCACGCATTGGGGCCACTTCAGCTAGCCGGCTGGTGGCAGACGGCCTCGATGTTGTTGCCGTCGGGATCGAGGACGTAGCCACCGTAGTAGTCGGGGTGGTACCAGGGCAGGCCCGGTGCACCGTTGTCGGTCCCGCCTGCCTCGATCGCTGCGGCGTGGAAGGCGTCCACTTGCGCGCGATTCTCGGCCCTCAGCGCGATGTGAAGTCGCCCCCGCATGGGATCCCCGTAGGCCTCGATGAAGAACGACGGCCTTCCTCCATCATCCTTGCCGAACCCGGCGGCCCCTCCGGAGAACTCCATGAGAAGCGTCATCCCGAGCGGCGCGAGCGCGTTCTCGTAGAACGCTTTGCTTCGCGTGTAGTCGGCAACGGCGAACCCGACGTGATCGAGCGTCATCATCCACTCTCCTTCGGCGGCGGTCTCGAACCTGCTGCTCCATCATCGCTCGCTACGCTCCGCGCATGACGAGGTTCGTCGTCGACGCGAGCGCCGTCCTCCATCTCGCGAGCACAGAGGCCGAGGTTTCCGCCAAGCACAAGCTGCTCGCGCCGACACTCCTTCGCTCTCAGACCCTGTCAGTGCTCCACGAGGCCGTCCAGCGCGGCGAGATCCCCGCCGACCTCGCGCGCGACCGCCTCAAGCGCATCGGGCAGATGCCGATCAGGCTCCTCGGCGACGCCGTGCTCCGCCGCCGGGCATGGGACATCGCAGAACAGCTCGGCTGGGCGTCGACCTACGACGCCGAGTACGTCGCCCTCACGCAGCTGCAGGCGGACGCGCTCGTGACGCTCGACGCGAAGCTGGCGCGCAGCGTCAAGGGCATCGTCGAGACGGCGCCGATCGACGCGCTGTATTAGGAGGCTCCGGCGAAATAGTGGCTGTGTCGCAGATGGTGCGCTGGATCGGCGCGCTGCTGCGTCCTCGGGCGCGTCCGTAGTGAAACTACGAACGCGCCCTGCGTCCTTGCATCGCATCCGCCCAGCGCATCCCTGCGACGAGCACCATTCCGCCGGAGCCTCCTAAGCCGCGTCCACGCGGCGGCCGCAGAGCTCGCACACGACTGCGTAGCGCTTGACACCGGCCGCCGTGACGGCGATCTGACGGCGAACGAGCCGGTGCTTGCACGCATGGATCTCCGGCAGACGCTGCGGCAGCGGCGGCAGGTCGGGAATGTGCCGCACTGCGCCGCCGACCGCTGGACATCCGGCCGCGTGCTCCGCCCACACGTGGTGAGCCGGCTGGTTCGTGAGGGCGAGCCAGCCGCACGCCTCACACGAGATCTCGATCACGAGGCTAGGACTTCGCGGGATCCGGCGGCGGCTGCATGGTCGCTCCCGGGATCGGGAACGGCCGCGGCCGCGGCTTGCGCTCGCGCTTCGGTTCCTCAGCCGGCTGCGGAGCCTCAGCGAGCGCCGCCTCCTCGGGGAAGACAGAGCTCTCGTCCTCGCCGGCGAGCAGCCGTTCGAACTGGTCGCGGTCGATCGTCTCGCGCTCGATGAGGATCTGCGAGACGCGGTGCAGCTCCTCCATGTGCTCCCGCAGTACCTGGAGGGCGAGCTCGTGGCCCTCCTCGATGACGCGGCGGATCTCGTCGTCGATCTCGCGCGCGATCTCCTCGGAGTAGTCGGCCTCGGCGCCGTAGTCGCGGCCGAGGAACGGCATGTCGTGGCTGCGGCCGAGCACCCGCGGGCCGAGCTTCTCGCTCATGCCGAAGCGCATGATCATTGACTTCGCCGTCGACGTGACCTTCTCGAGGTCGTTCGCGGCGCCGGTCGTCACCTCGTGGAAGACGATCTCCTCCGCGGCGCGGCCGCCGAGCGTCATGCCCATCTGGTGCATGAGCGCGGTGCGCGTCGTGAGGTAGCGATCCTCGGTCGGCAGCGAGATGGTCAGGCCGAGCGCCTGGCCGCGCGACACGATGGTGATCTTGTGGATCGGATCGGTATGCTCGAGGTAGTGGCCGACGAGCGCGTGGCCCATCTCGTGGTACGCGGTGATCTTGCGCTCGTGCTCGGAGAGCAGGCGCGCCTTCTTCTCGGGGCCTGCGATGACGCGCATGATTCCTTCCTCGAGCTCGTCCTGCTCGATGATCTTCTTGCCGCGGCGCGCTGCGAGCAGCGCGGCCTCGTTCACGAGGTTCGCGAGGTCGGCGCCCGTGAAGCCCGGGGTCCCCGATGCGAGCGTGTCGAGATCGATCTCCGGGGCGAGCGGCTTCCCCTTCGTGTGCACCTCGAGGATCTTGCGGCGGCCGATGCGATCGGGCCGATCGACGACGATCTGACGGTCGAAGCGGCCCGGGCGCAGCAGCGCCGGGTCGAGGATGTCGGGACGGTTCGTGGCGGCGATGAGGATGATGTTGTCCTTCATCTCGAAGCCGTCCATCTCGACGAGCAGCTGGTTCAGGGTCTGCTCGCGCTCGTCGTGGCCACCGCCGAGACCCGCACCGCGGTGACGGCCGACGGCGTCGATCTCGTCCATGAACACGATGCACGGCGAAGCCTGCTTCGCCTGCTCGAACAGGTCGCGCACGCGCGAGGCGCCGACGCCGACGAACATCTCGACGAAGTCGGAGCCGGAGATGGAGAAGAACGGCACGCCCGCCTCGCCGGCGACCGCGCGCGCGAGCAGCGTCTTGCCGGTTCCGGGAGGCCCGTACAGCAGCACGCCTTTCGGGATGCGCGCGCCGAGCGCCTGGAACTTCTTCGGGTTCTCGAGGAACTCCTTGATCTCCTGCAGCTCCTCGACGGCCTCGTCGACGCCGGCGACGTCCTTGAAGCCGATCTTCGGCGAGTCCGGCGTCATCCGCTTCGCGCGCGACTTGCCGAAGCTCATCACCTTCGAGCCGCCGCCCTGCACCTGGTTCATGAGGAAGATCCAGAAACCGAACAGGAGCACGAACGGCAGCAGGCTCGTGAGGATCGACCACCACGGCGATCCGCCGATGCCCTTCGAGTTGAAGGGGACCTGGTGGGCGATCATCGTCTGCTCGACCTGCGCCTCCGCCTGCGGCGTGGCGTAGTGAACGCTGAACTTCTGGCCGGCCTTCGTGACCAGGGTCAGCGACTGCTTGGTCGGGTCGATCGTGATCGGCGCGGCGATCTCACCCGGGTGGTTCCGGATGATCGAGTAGACCTGAGAGGTGGTCGCCTGAGTCGTCTTCGTCCCGTGGCTGCCCAGCGTCTGCAAGGCCAGCCAGACGAGCGCTGCAATGATGATCAGCGGGAAAAGAGCGCTGCGGAAGAAGCGATTCAAGGGAGAGGCCTCCCGGTCAGGGTACCAGCGTCCAGGTAGGTATCGGCGTTTCGCGCCGGAGGGTTACGGCCCTGCTGGGAGCTGTGCGGGATCGAGGACGCCGACGTACGGGAGGTTCCGGTACCGCTCGGCGAAATCGAGCCCGTAGCCGATGACGAACCGGTTCGGGATCTCGAAGCCGACGTAGCGCACCGGCACGTCGATCTCCCGCCGCTCCGGCTTCGTGAGGAGCGCGCAGATCTCGAGCGTCGCCGGCTCGCGCGCCTCGAGGTTCCGGATGAGGTACGACAGCGTGAGCCCCGAGTCGATGATGTCCTCCACGACGAGCACGTGCCGGCCCTCGATGTTGATGTCGAGATCCTTGAGGATGCGGACGACGCCCGAGGAGTCGGTCGAGTCGCCGTAGCTCGAGATCGCCATGAAGTCGATCTCGCACGGGATGGTCAGGTGGCGCATGAGGTCGGCCATGAAGAAGACCGCGCCCTTGAGGACGCCGACGAGCAGGAGATCGCGGCCCGCGTAGTCGCCGGAGATTTCCTCGCCGAGCTCGGCGACCCGGTGCTGCAACGCCTCCGGCTCGATCAGGACCTCCGTGACGGCGCGTTCCAGCTCAGTCGCGCTCATATTCCACATCCGGGTGATCGACGATGCCGGGAACGGCGACGACCTCGTCCCCGCGCACGACCAGTGGCCAGGCCTCGCGCTCTGAGCGGGGAATCTTGGCGTCCACGAATACGTCCTGGATCTTCTTGCTCCGGCCCGCGAGCCGGTCGCCGGCCCGCCAGCCTCGTACTTTAAGGCCTTCCGTCCGCGAGCGGATGCGCCACGCGCCCCAGCGCACCTCGCCCTTGAGCTCGACGGGGCCCGGCTCGAGCCAGACCCGGTCGTACTCGCGCACCGCCATGAGGCCCCCGCCGAGGTCGACGCGGCGCGAGCCGGCCGGTGAGGTCAGCAGCTCAGCGAGCGGCGGCGGAAGCGTCTCGCGCATGTCGAGTGCGCGCAAGATGTTGGCGTCCGCTTGTGGATGCAGCCGGCGGAGGAGCGGAAGGATCTCGTCGCGGATGAGCCCGCGCTTCGTGTCGGCATTCGACGAGTCGACGCGAAACGGGAGTCCCTCGGCCTCGCAGTAGCCCTTCGTCTGCTTGCGCCACACGTCGAGAAGCGGATGCACGACGCCGTCCGGCCGCGACGGCGCGATGCCCGTTGCCGACCCCCGGGACGCGAGCCGGTACAGGATCGTCTCCACCTGATCCGACGCGGTGTGGCCCGTCGCCCGCAACTGGTCTCGCGCGACCGAATACCGCTGCTCGCGCAGTTCCGCCTCGGTGAGCCCCCGGCCGTCGAGCTCGACGACCTCGGCGCCGAGAACGTCAGCGCAGAAGCGCGCGTCCTCGTCCGACTCCACACCGCGCAGCTTGTGGTTCACATGCACAGCACTGACGCGGTAGCCGAGCGCGCCGAGCGCGCGCCAGAGGCAGGTCGAGTCCGCGCCGCCGGAGACGAGGCAGCAGACCTCGCCGCCGGGATCGATCAGGTCGTGCGCGCGGATGAACGCTTCGATTCGCTCGAGCATCAGAAGATGAGCGAACGGTACGAGATCGTCCGCAGCATCCCGACTCGCTCGTACACATGGATGGCCACGTCGTTCTCGGGCCGGACGAACAGGCAGACGGACGGGACGCGCTCGAGCAGGAGCCTGCACAGATCGCGCATCCCGCGCTGCGCGTAGCCCCGGTTCCGTGCCTGCGGGTCGACCCAGACCTGCTGGAGCTGCACCGCGGCCGGCGTCCACGCCGACGCCTCGGCCTTGAACCGGATGACGCCATCCTCGAGCCAGAGCCACGAGCGCCCGTCCTCGATCTGCATGCGCGTTCGCCAGCGGAAGCCGTCAGGGTCGCGGCGCATGGGGTCGATCCCGATCTCCTCCCGATGCGCGGCCGCGCACGCAGGAACGAGCAGGTCGAGGTCGGCGAGCGTCGCCTTGCGCAGCCCCGAGTCTCCCGGCGACGGCGCCGCGTCGAGGACGTACACCGGCTGGCCCGGGCGGTCGTCGCGCGGCCGGGGCATACCCGGCTCCGCCTCCGACCAGAGCGCGTCCACCGCGCCCTCCTCTCCGATGATCATGCGCGGCTGCCCACGCACGACCGCGGGCGCGAACGCGCTGCACCCTGCGCCCGTCGGTACGACGTTCGCGCCGACATGGCAGAGCGCCGTCAGTCGGCCGCCGGCGGCAAGCGCCGAGAACCGTCCGAGCCCGCGACGCGCGATGTCCTCGAGGAAGACGCGTTCGATCGGCTCTTCCGCGCAGAAGGCGAGAATCTCGTCGAGCGTCGGATCGACGGCGATCACGACCCCGATCATTCCACTCCTGGTGACGGGTTAGGGTTGGCGTCATGCCAATTCACCTTCGTGCCGAGCCCGGCGACTACGCCGAAGCCGTCCTCCTTCCTGGCGACCCGCTGCGCGCCAAGTACATCGCAGAGACGTACTTCGACGACGTCGTTCAGGTCAACTCAGAGCGCGGGATGCTCGGCTTTCGCGGAACGTGGGAGGGCAAGCCGGTCTCGGTCCAGGCAACCGGCATGGGCTGCCCCTCCGCCGCGATCGTGATCGAGGAGCTCGTCATGCTCGGGGTCAAGAAGATCGTCCGCGTCGGCACGTGCGGCGGCCTACAGCCGGACCACGCGCTCGGCGACATGATCGTCGCGCTCACTGCGGTGCCGCAGGACGGGACGACACACACGTACGTCCACGAGCCGCATTGCCCCACGGCGAGCTTCGAGCTCGTGCACGCTGCGGTGCACGCGGCGAAGGAGCTCGGCCAGCCGATCCACGTCGGCCCCGTGGTCTCGAGCGACGTCTTCTACAACCCGGACGCCGGCCAGTACCAGCGCTGGTCCGACCGCGGCATCCTCGGCGTGGAAATGGAGGCGGCGATCCTCTTCACGCTCGGCGCGCTGCGCAGCGTGCAGGCCGGCTGCCTGCTCACCGTGAGCGACATCGTCGTCGAGGGCGAGTTCACGCGCATCAGCGACGACGACCTGCGGGCCGCCGTCGACCGGATGACGCGCGTCGGGCTCGCGACGGTCACCGCTGACTAGCACCGTCTTTCTCGTCAACCCGGCGTCGGACAACGGCGTCACGGGCAGGCGCTGGCCAGAGCTCGCGCACCGCGCGGCAGCGCTGGGCCTGCATGGCGAGACGCTCCTGTCGGAGCGCCCCGGCCACCTGATCGAGCTCGCCGAGCGCGCGGCCCGAGACGGCGCCGAGCTCGTCGTCGCGGTCGGCGGCGACGGCACGCTGAACGAGACGGTCAACGGGCTCATGCGCGGCGGAGGCGGGCCCGAGCTGGCGACGATCCCGCTCGGCACCGGAATGGACTTCGTCCGTACGTACGGCATTCCCCACCGCTTCGAGGACGCCGTTCGGACCGCGGTCGCGGGACGCGCCCGCACGATCGACGTCGGTCGCGTGACATACCGCACCTGGGCGGGAGACGAGGCGGAGCGCTACGTCGCCAACGTCGGCAGCGTGGGCATGAGCGCGGCGGTCGCGCAGCGCGCGAACGGCATGTCCAAGGCGCTCGGCGGCAAGGCGACGTTCTTCTACGCGCTCGTGCGCGTCTTCCTCACGTGGCAGAACACCGTCGTCGACGTCACCCTCGACGGCGAGCGGCGTTCCGCCCGCATGCACGACGTGATCGTCGCGAACGGGCAGTACCACGGCGGCGCCATGTGGCTTGCGCCGGAAGCGCGCCCGGACGACGGGCTCTTCGACGTGCTCCTGATCGGCGACATCGACAAGCTCGACTTCGCGACCACGGCTCCGAAGCTCTACAAGGGGAAGCACCTCTCCCACCCCAAGGTCGACCTCGTCCGCGCGCGCGTCGTTGGGGTGGATGCGGCAGAGACGCTGCCGATCGAGCTCGACGGAGAGCAGGTCGGAACGACGCCCGCGCGCTTCAAGATCGTGCCGGGCGTGTTGAGGGTGCGTGTCCCGGCCTAGAGCCGCGGCCGCGGCGGTGGCCGCAGGCGCGTTCGCCGTCCTCGCCGCGCTCGTCGCCCATGGGGACCTGACGTCGGTCGATCAATGGGCCGTCGGCCACGCGATGCCCGGCGCCGACTTCAGCGGCACGTCCACCCTCGCGAGCGCGCTCATCCCGCTGTGGGATGTGCACTGGCACGGTGCGTTGCACGTCGTCGCCGAGCTCGTCACCGTGCCCGCGTCGTTCACGCCGGCGACGGTGATCGTGGCCGCCGCCTGCTTGCGGCTGCGCGGCCGCGCCGGCGCGACGCTTGCAGCGGCCTATGCCGTCGGGAACGCGATCGAGCTGCTCGTGAAGGCGACCCTCACGCGGCCGCCGCTCCACGCCCACGGCGTCCACCTCGCGAGCTTCGACTCCTCATATCCGAGCGGCCACACGATCCGCACCGCGCTCGTCGCGTTCGCCGTCGCCTGGGCATGGCCGCGCCTCGAACGCTGGGCGATCGCGTGGGCCGTCTGCTCCGTGGTGCTGATCGAGCTCGGCGGCCAGCACGTCCCGTCCGACATCGTCGGCGGACTCCTGGTCGCGGCGGCGCTCGTCGTTACGGCTTGGTCTTCGTGTCCTTCGCGAGCTTGTCGACCTTCCGCTCGAGCGCGGTGAGGCGAGCCTCGAGCTCGTCGATCCCGCGCACGCGGCGCTGAAGATCGTCGAGCCGGTCCTTCATCGCGTTCATCGTGCCGACCACGCGATCGCCGCCCGGCGCATCCTGCAGCCGGTGGATCGCTTCTTCGCTCAGCTCGGCGAGCTTGCCGATCAGGTCGGTGCGCTTCTCCTCGGCCACGGCGCACAGTCTACGAGAGCCTGGACGGTTACGCTGCCGACTCGATGCGCCGGCTGCTGATCGCGCTCGTGCTCGTGTTCGCCGCTCCGGCCGCGGCGGCCACGATCCATGCGCCGAAGCACGGCGCAACCGTCCTCGGCACGGCCGCGCCCGACCACCTGGTCGGCGGCCCGGGCAACGACTTCGTGCAGGCGGCCTGGGGCGGCATCGACCGCGTCGATTGCGGAGGCGGCTTCAACGTCGTCGCCGCCGATCTCGGCGACAAGGTAAGCGCGAACTGCCAGGTCGTCTCCCGCCGCCTCTCGGTCGACACGTCGACGAACCCGGCCGGACAGCACGAGACAGCGGTCGAGCCCGCCGACTTCGCGTGGGGAACGACCGTTGTCGCGGCGTACCAGGTGGGGAGGTTCGCGAACGGCGGCGCCTCGAACATCGGGTTCGCGGTCTCGAACGACTCCGGCCGGACCTGGACGCGCGGCTTGCTCCCCGGCGTCACCGCCGAGTCGACCCCCGCCGGTCCGGAGAGTGCGGCGTCGGACCCGACCGTCGCGTACGACGCCGCCCATGCGGTCTGGCTCATCTCGACGCTGACGCTCGAGCAGGGCGGAACGCGCGTCATGGTCGCCCACTCGAGCGACGGACTGCACTGGTCGGCGCCGGTCACCGCAGCGAGCGGACCGGCGCTCGACAAGGACTGGATCGCGTGCGACAACGGCGCGTCGAGCCCGTTCCGGGGACGGTGCTACGCCCTCTACACCGACGACGACAAGAACATCACCGTCAGCCAGTCGAGCGACGACGGAGGTATGACGTGGTCGACGCCCGTTCGCGCGACCGGCGTTCTCGTCGGCACGCAGCCTGCCGTCCTCCCGGACGGCACGCTCGTCACGATCGCAGGGAACTACGCGGGCGAGCAGGGGCTG
>Ga0193751_1002414_pt1 | contig 11338 bp, 8 predicted proteins | sample L1c2metaG_FD_143050 | JGI IMG/M metagenome (GOLD analysis project Ga0193751, IMG submission 143050) | Soil microbial communities from a riparian zone of the East river system, Colorado, United States - L1c2 | ecosystem: Environmental > Terrestrial > Soil > Riparian zone | place: USA: East River...
CGATGCACGCCATATGTCCGGCCCGGTGCCATCCCCCTCGACAAAGGGAATGATTGGCCGGTCCGGCACCGAGAGAGCTCCATCCGCGAACGATATGGGCTCACCCTGCCGCGGGACGGCCGAGAGTTTGTAGTTGGTCATGCGGAGTTGGTGAGTGACTTGGGCAGCCTAGGAAACTAGACGCCGCGAAACATCGCAGCAAGCGAGGCCGTCACCCCGAAGCCTCGCCTCTCGACTAGCTACGGGAGACTCTAAGCTTCCGCACGAAGGGGCGCCGGCCGGGGAGTTTTGTCTGCCCGCTCCAAAGCAGCGATTGCCGGCTCATCAGAGGGACGCGCGGGTTTCGTCGGTGCGCTCGACGTGCCTCGTTTGCGTAGTGCTTCGAACGCACGGGGCACTCCGGTCCGAATCAGGCCAGTAGCATCTTCCATGATCGTGTACATCACCGGCACAACGAGCAGCGTCAACAGCGTCGACGTGATGAGACCTCCGATCACGGCTCTCGCCATCGGAGCGCGTTGCTCGGCGCCCGCACCGAGCGCCAGCGCGAGCGGCATCATTCCGAAAATCATCGCAGTTGTCGTCATGATAATGGGACGAAGCCTGATGCGACCCGCGATCAGAAGCGCCTCGAGCCGGTCGTGTCCCTTCTCGCGCTGCTGATTCGCAAAGTCGATCAACAGAATTCCATTCTTCGTGACGAGCCCCATCAGCATGATGATTCCGATCATCGTCATCACGTTGATGTTTCCGCGCGTGATCAGGAGAGCGAGCGCAACACCGATGAAGCTGAGCGGCAACGCAAGCATGATCGCCAGCGGCTGGAAGAACGATCCGAACAACGAAGCGAGAATCAGGTAGATGAACACCACGGCCAGTCCCAGAGCGGCGCCGACGTAGCCCTTCGTCTCGTTCAAGTTCTGCACGTCACCCGTGAAGACGGCGTGATATCCAATCGGTAGGCCAAGAGAATCGATACCCTGTTTCACCGCGTCTGCCACTCCACCCATCGCGAAACCCGGCATTACACCGGCCGAGATGGACACTTGCCTCTCGAGGTTGCGACGATCGATCTGTTGCGGAGCGAGGCTTTCCTTCACGTCTGCCACCTGCGACAGCGGTATCATCGCCGGCTGCCCGGTGCTCGGATCGACTGTCGTTGCTGGGATTGCGATGTTCGCGACATCCGCTGCGGTTGTTCGAAGCGAATCGGGATACACAACCATGACATCGTGCGAGAAGCCTTGTGGATCCTCCCATCGCGTCGCTCGCTGTCCCGCGAACAACGGCTGAATCGTACCCGCAATGCTCTCGATTCCCAGTCCTGCGGCCCACGCCTGTTGTCGATCCACGTTCACATCGAGCTGTGGAATCTGTCCTTCGTCGCTCGAGTTCGGCTCCGCGGCGCCGGGAGTCTCACGGATTTTGTTGAATACCTGTGCAGCCGCGACCTTGAGCCGCGTCTCCTCGGGCCCCTGCACGTTGACGATGATCGGTTGGCGGAATCCGCCGAATATGGACGGAGTTCCTGTAATGACGGGACGCACTCCCGCCATCTTGGAGAGTTTGCCCCGCAACGCAGTCTGAATGTCTTCCTGTGACCGGCTTCTCTTGTTCTTTGGGGCGAGTCGAACGTAAATGCCGCCGGTGTTCGGAGTTCCGCGGAATCCGCCGCCGATCGTGGTGTAAGTGAATTCCACTTCGGGCAGCGACCTGAGGAAGGTGCTGACCTCCTGCGACTTGGCTACCGTATAAGAGAGACTCGAGCCCGGAGGCGTCTTGATCTGAACGTTGAATTCTCCGCCGTCGACGTCGGGCAGCCAGGTGAAGCCAAGGTGTGGGTAGATCAAGCCGGCAATGACGATCGAGCCGGCCGCGGCGCCAATTACGATCAGGCGGTGCGAGAGCGCCCACCCGAGTAGCGAGGGATATCGGTTTGCGAGGCGCTCGAAGCGCGCGTCGAATGCCAGACCGATGCGACGGATTGGATTTCTTGCTTTCTCGGCAACTCCTGTGTGTACGCGCTCGCCAGCCGGGTCGGGCCAGACGCTCGACAACATCGGGTCGAGCGTGAACGATACGAACAGCGACACAAGCACCGCGAACGTCACGGTGACTCCGAACTGGAAGAAGATCTTGCCGATCATTCCACCCATGAATGCCACCGGCACGAACACCGCCACTACCGCGAGCGAAGTCGACACCACCGCCAGTCCGATTTCGTCGGTTCCTTCCTTGGCGGCGCGCACGTGATCTTTTCCCATGTGCACATGCCGCACGATGTTCTCTCGCACGACGATCGCATCGTCGATCAGCAGGCCAATGGCAAGTGACAGCGCTAACAGCGTCATCGTGTTCACTGTGAATCCGAACACCCACATGATGAAGAACGCCGAGATAATGCTCACGGGCAGTGTGAGGCCGGTGATGATCGTCGATCTCCACGAGTTCAGGAACAGGTAGATGATCATGATCGTGAGCACAGCACCAAGGATGATGTTGAGCTTGACGTCGGAGAGCGAATCGCGAATTCGGCTCGAATCATCACGGATCACGCGAAGCTGTACATCCGCCGGCAGTTGTCGTTGCAGTTCGGTTGTCGCCGCGCGCACCGAGTCGGCCACCGCAACGGTGTTCGATCCGGAGATCTTGAGAATGTCCAGCGCCAGCGCAGGCTTGTTGTCGAGTAGAGCTGCTGTCCGCTTGTCTGCTGCTCCATCGACGACTTTGGCGACGTCGCCGAGACGAACCGGGACTCCACCACGGACGGCGACCGTGATGTTGGCGAACGCGGTCGGGTCGATAATGCGGCCGGTGACTCGGATGAGCTGCTCGGTGGCGTCCTGGGTAACGCGCCCGGCCGGAACTTCCTGATTTTCCTGCGCGAGAGCGGTAATGACCTGCGGCGGTCCAATACCATATGATCTCATCGCCGCCGGATTCAGCTCGATCCGAATCACGCGAGTCTCACCACCTGACGTGTTGATACCGCCCACTCCCGGTATCGCTTGCAGCCGCGGTGAGATCACCTCATCGGCCAGGCTCGTCAGCTCGCGCATCGGACGATCGGCGCTTTGCATCGCGACTGAAATGATAGGCCGATCATTGGGATCGAAGTGGTTGATCACCGGCTCTTCGATTTCGGGAGGAAGCGTGCGACGAATTCGCGCGACCTTTGCCTGAACGTCCTGCTGCGCGGCGAGTACGTCTACGTCGAGATTGAAAGTGAGGCGAACGAGCGACACACCGTTGAGCGAAGTGGAGTTGATCTCCTTCAGCCCCTGCACGGTATTGAGAGCTTCCTCGATCGGACGCGATACGTCTCGCTCCATTACTTCGGGAGAAGCGCCGGGATACGTCGTCTGAGCGATTACGATCGGATAGGTAATGTCCGGATACTCGTCGATCGCGAGCCGGTTGTACGACACGATTCCGAGGACGACGAGCGCCACCATCATCATGGTGGCGAATACCGGTCGCTTGATCGAGACGTTGGAGAGAAACATCGCTACTCCTTAACTATTGGCGGCCTGCCGCGCTGCCTGCCGGAGTCCCGGCACGCCCACCCTGCCCGCGACCACCTGCCCCGACGATCTGAACTTTCATTCCCTTGCCAAGACTGCCGACATTTCCCGAAACCAGACTGTCGCCCGCGGCTACACCCGATAGAGCTTCGGCAATTCCCGTGCGGTCGTCAACGACTCCCAGCGCGACGGTGGCCGTGTCGACGCTGCCTCGCACGATCTTGTAAACCACTTGAGTTCCCTTCGCCGACTGGTGCAATGCGGTAACAGGAACAACGATCGCGTTACTGATCGTTCGTGTTTGAACCGTACCTGTTGCGAAAGTTCCGCCCTTGAGCTGACCAGACGGATTTGGAATCTGTACGTAGACCGTCACTGAGCGCGACGACGGATCGACAGTAGGACTCAAACGCGCAACCTGACCCGCGAAGGCCTGACCATTCGCCATGAATTGGACTTTCTGGCCGCGCGCAACGCTGTTTGCCTGCTTTTCCGGAACCGCCGCGGCGAGCTCGAGAATATCGTTTCGCACGAGCGTGAACAGATCTCCGCCGGTTGCGATATGCTCGCCCGGCTCAACGAACCGCTTCTCGATCACTCCTGACGTCGGCGCCAACACGCGAGTATCACGAGTATTGAGGGAGCTCGCCCGAACCTTCGCGTTTGCCGCGGCGAGTCTCGCGCGCGCGGACCCAACAGCCGATCGAATCGTCCGCAGCTCCTCCTCGGCTATCGCTCCCTGCTTGAAGAGCTGGTCTGCCTGAGTGAGCCGCCATTCTGCGGAAGCGAGCTCGCCCTGCGCGGAGGCACGCTCTGCGGCCGCGCTTTGTGATTCGCTTTCCTGTCCGCTCGACTCGAATCTCGCGAGAAGCTGACCCACGCGAGCAAAGTCGCCCTCGCGCACATAAACACCCTGGAGGATTCCCTCGAGCCGCGCGCGGACATCGACTGTCTCAATCGGCCGCAGAGTCCCAGTGACCGCCACGCCATCGACCATGCTGCCACGACCGACAATAGTTACGTCACTTTCGCTGAGCGTCAGAGTCTGCGGGCCTCTGCCACCCGGACCGCCCGCTCCAGGCGCGGGTTTGGCGGACGCCTCGCCTCCAGACTTGGAGCACGCGGAAAGCGCGAGAATCACGGCAAACGTCCCAGCTGCAACTGAATTCCTATGGAGCACGCGTGGCCTGGTTTGGGAGTGCGGTGCGAGTTGTCGTTGATGGAAGATCGAACGCTTGAGGCGGCCTGCCAAGCGCGCGGGCGTATCCGGCTGCCGCCAGATAAAGATCGTACACGGCCCGGGCCGTATTGGTGCGTGCGAGCGTCAGCGCCAGCTGAGCATCGGAAACCTCGAGCTGCGTCGCCAGGCCCCGCGACTGGCGAAGGCTCGCGAGCCGGTACGCCTCGGCCGCTTCGCTCGCGTTTTGCCCCCGCGCGGCAAAGAGCGATTGCGCACGATCGAGCTCGGCACGCGCGGTTGCGACTTCGCCCGCGACCCGTTCACGGGTCTGAGCGAGCTGTAGGTCGGCTAGCCGCGCCTGGGCACCTGCGAGATCTATTGCGCCCTTCGCGCGGAAGCCGTCGAAGATTGGCCAGCCAACCGTGACGCCGAATGATTTGTCGCCAAACCACCCGCCATTTTGTTGAGTGCAGACTCTGGTAGTCGAGCCGTCGGCGCAGGGTATGATGTCGAGGCGCCCACGGGAATTCGGGAATCCGCTCAGTGGAAATGCCTGTGCTCCGACAAGTCCATTGAGCGTTACCGTCGGAAAAAGATCCGCCCGCGCTACTGACACACCGGCGTGACGCGCCTGTGACACAAGCTCGGCCGAGCGAATTGCAGCGCGGTTGATTCGCCCTTCGTCGTTGCGTAGCTGCTGAACCCAGGTCAACACTGATGTAGTATCGAGCTGCGTCGTGAGCTTGAGCGGCTGATCGAACCGCACGTTGATTAACCGGCGAAGCTCGACGAGCGCGAGCTCGACGTCGCTGTGCGCCTGAATGACGACCGGTTGAATGTTCGCGCGTTCGACACCTGCACGAAGAACGTCATATCGCGATGCACGTCCGGCCTTCTCGAATAGCACCGTCTGCGCAAGACGTTGTTCTGCATTTGCGAGAGACGAATCCTGGATTGACGCATAGGTTGCCGCGAAGAGTGCTTGCAGGTAGGCGCGCTGCACGTCCAGTGACACCTGCGCGGCGGTCTCCGTTCGATCGAGACGCGCGGAATTTCTCACTGCCGACGCCGCACGCGATCCGGCGATGATCTTTCCACCCTGAAAAAGTGTCTGCGACAGCTGGGCGTTCGCCGTGTAGGTGTTGGGCTGATTGAATATCGCGCCGACGGCGCTCGCTCTCGCGCTCTGGACGACATGCGACTGGCTGCCGTTGAGACGAAGCTGCGGCAATCCCGCTGAGCGTGCGATGGTCACCTGCGCATCGGCGACGTCAACTTGAGCCGCGGCGACTTTGGTCTCGTCACCAATTCGGATGGCGCGATCGACAGCCTGAGGCAGCGACAGGGTTAGTGAGTCGACGGGGGCGACGTTCAAGTTCCCTGCACCGGGCACGGCCGGACCCTGCAGGGCCAGCAAAAGCAGAAAAAGCGACATCATCCAAAGTTATACGGATGACGGCGGAGTTGTGTTCGGAGTTTGTTTGAGGTGAGAGTACCCGGGACGAGAATCGAACTCGTAAGAGCCTAAGCTCGCGGGATTTTGAGTCCCGTGCGTCTACCAATTCCGCCACCCGGGCGAGATTTGCTATTTAAATGGCGCCGGGATTCATAACAAGAGCTACTTACTGCCGGCGAAGAATTCTCCGCGCTCTGGGAGTGGGCATAGGTCCGAGCCCATTCCGCGCTGCCCCCGGACGATCGCGAAGCTCCTGCATTCGCTTCCGAATCTCATTCTGCAAACCGAAGTACTTCGCGCGCTGAACCGGTGACATGAACTTTCCGAGCTCGCGTTGCTCGCTCTCAACGAGATCGAGCCGCCGGCGCTGCACTCGCATCAGCTGGTCGAGTAGACCCGATACCTTCTGCTGATTTGCCCCGTCACCGGCGACGAGCTCCGCTCGCAACGCCTGCCTCGCCTGCCGCTCTTCTGTTACGAGCGTCATTCGCTGGCGATCGAAGTCCTGGCTCGTCGTCCGAAGACGTGCCATCTGATCGTCATTGAGCTGGAGGCGCTGCCGAACGAGCTCAGCAGTGCGTTGTTTAAATCGCTCTTCGAGTGCTGCACGTTGCGGGGCGACCTGCTGGCCCGGCGTTCCCGCACCGCCGGCAGCCTGCGCGCCAAGCGACGCCGAAAGCGTCAGCGCCATCATTGCCGCGATCGTTACGACTCTCGAGGCGCGTGCCTTCATTGATCCCCTCCGCTCGACTCGACACTCCCAACCGCTGGCTCGACCGGATCCGGCTCGGCGGCGGGCAGTCCATCCATTCGATCGATCTCGTTCAATAGCGTCTGAAGATGCTCGTCGGAAAGATCCTGCAATTCGCCGCCGAGCGATATGCCGGCGGCGCTCGCAACTGCGACCTGGCGCGTTTGTGGCGCGCGAGGCTGAGGCACAGTCGCAACTGCAACAGGAGCATCCGGTGCCGGCGCAGGACCGGCCGAAGGCAGTTCCAACGGTGCCGAGCTCGGCTGTCCAACTTGTGTATCGGGACGAAGCACGTCTCTTCCAACGAGCAATGAGAGGCCACCTGCCGTAACGATGGCAAGGCCGGCAGCAATCTTCACTGCCGGACGCGACCAGACGCGCGATCGCCGCTGTATAGTGGGCGAAATCACCGACGGCGTCAGTGGTGATCCGGTGCCACCACCTCGATGCAACAGGAATCCATGTCGCGTTGGGGTCGGCAATGCGCGGGCAATCCGAGCGACGTTCATCGCGGGCGCAACAGGCGCAGACGCGACAATTGCACGCAACAGCTCGACCTCATCGGCGCAGTCGGAACATTCCGAAAGGTGTGCGCGAACTTCGGCCGTGCGGCCGGCATCGAGCTGGCCGTGCACGAAATCGGGCAACACGTCGCGGATATCCGCGTTCACACATTCACTCATCCAACAACTCCTTCACAGCGCGGATCGCGTTGTGATAATGAACACGCGCCGCACCCTCGCTCGTGTCGAGGATCGTCGCGATCTCTTTGTACGCCAGCCCTTGCTCCACCCGCATCACGAACACCTCGCGCTGCATTGGGGACAACGACGCCATAGCACGTTTCACCCGCTTCGCTGTTTCCTGCGCGACCATTCCATCGAGCGCGTCGTATTCCGTCGTCGCCTCTGCCGCCTCGAGCGAGACCAGGTTTCGCTCGCGTCTTTCCGTCCGGCGCCGGTCGAGCATCAACCTTCGCTCGATGGTGAACAGCCACGTGCGGAGCGAGCTCTCTCCCCGAAATGCGTCCAGCGAGCCAAAAGCCCGCACGAAGGTGTCCTGCACCAGCTCTTCGATCTCCTCCCGCTCTCCGGCGCTCGCCGCAAATCGCGCCAACGCGTCGGCGTGCCGCCTCACGAGCTCGGTTGCCGCTCGCGAGTCGCCCGCTCTCCACTGCTCGATCAACACCAGGTCGGTGTCTTCGGCGCTCCATTGGGATTCGGGATTCATTCAATTCGTATGGTAGACGCTTCCGGGAGCCGAACGTTAACGCATATGATTACCGCGCAACCGCCACCGGATTACATGGAACAGTCAACACTCCCGCTGGAAGCGATCGCTCATCGTGGCGTTCGAGAGAGATACCCCGAGAATTCCCTTCCGGCTTTTGTCGCCGCGCTCGATGCGGGCGCTGACGCGATCGAGCTCGACGTCCACGCCACTCGCGACGGCGTGCCAGTTGTGCACCACGACGCTACCCTCTCGGCGTCATCCTCGTCGCCGCTCGCGGGCCGCCATATTGCCGCGCTCGACTACGCCGAGCTCTCAACGTTCGAGCTTGCCACGGGAGTTGCGCTTCCGACCCTCCAGGAAATTCTCATCGCCCTGACTCCGCGCGCCAAGGTCTACATCGAGATCAAGGCCGCCGATATTGAAGGTGTTGTTGCAGGAGTGCTGGCGCGAATTCCATCAGCCGAATCAAGCTGCGCAGTTCATTCGTTCGATCATCGAATCGCGCAGCGCTTCAAGAAGATCGCCCCCGCATTCGCGACCGGGCTTCTCATCGTTGGATATCCCGTCGATTCGGCATCTCTGCTGGCGGCGGCCGGAGCACGCGATCTCTGGCAGAACTGTGAGTTTATTGACGAGGATCTCGTCACTCTCATTCATCGCGCAGGCGGACGCATCGTTGCCTGGACATGCAACGACGCCGCGGAATGGAAACGCCTTGAAGCACTGGGTGTCGACGCCATCTGCACCGACAGAACCGCCGCGCTCGTCGCCTGGATGAGGAACGAGTGATATGTTTTGCGCCCACCCGCATGGGCCTGCGCCCTCGCGCTCAAATCACAGGAGACGGATCACTCTGATGCGATCGTCAATCGTTGCTATCATCGCGCTCGCCACATTCTCAGCGTGCAGGCAGGCGCCGGCTGGGAGTTCGCCCACTCCTGCGCGTGACACGACTGCCGCAGGCGCCGGCATGGGCGGAACTTCGGTTCCCAACGCTGATCCATTCCCGAGCACTTACGTGCGCACCACAGCTGCGCCACTCGTGATTCGCAACGTCAATATTCTCACCGCAGCCGGACCGATGATCCGAAACGGCGCCGTCGCGGTAGCCGATGGCAAGATCATCGCGGTCGGCCCGACGGTAGACGTACCTGCGGGAGCGGTCGTGATCGACGGCGCCGGCAAATACCTCACACCCGGAATCATCGACGTCCATTCGCACCTCGGCGTCTATGCTGCGCCCGGTGTAAACGCCTTGAGCGATGGAAACGAAGCAACCAATCCGAGCACGCCTTACGTATGGGCCGAGCATTCTGTGTGGCCGCAGGATCCGCAGTTTCCACGAAATCTCGCAGGTGGTGTCACGACACTTCAGGTGCTTCCCGGTTCGGCGAATCTCATTGGTGGGCGCAGTGTCGTGCTCAAGGTGGTGCCGTCACGAACTGTTCAAGGAATGAAATTCCCGGGCGCCAAGTACGGATTGAAGATGGCGTGCGGAGAGAATCCGAAGCGCGTCTACGCCAATCGCGGGCCGTCAACGCGAATGGGGAACGTCGCCGGCTATCGAACCGCGTGGATCAATGCAGAAGCGTATCGCCGGAAATGGGACAAGTGGAACGCCGATCACAAGGGCGATCCACCGGTGCGCGACCTTGGAAATGAGACGCTCGCCGAGGTGTTGCGGGGAAACATTCTCGTTCACAATCACTGCTACCGCGCCGACGAGATGGCGCAGATGATCGACATCTCGCACGAGTTCGGATACAAGATCCGGTCGTTCCACCACGGCGTGGAGGCTTACAAAATCGCGGACCTTCTGGCGAAGGAAGGAATCGGCGCGTCGGTTTGGGCCGACTGGGGAAGCTTCAAGATGGAAGCAATGGACGCGGTCAGAGCGAATCTCCCGATGGTCGATCGCATCGCCGGATCGCATGGAATGATTCACTCCGACGATCCGTCGGGATCGCAGCGACTGAATCAGGAAGTCGCCAAAGCGATGAGAGCCGGCATCGACGCGGGAATTCCCGTCACCGAAGACCAGGCCGTGAAGTGGATGACGATCAACGCGGCGTGGGCTCTTGGCCTCGACGACAAGATCGGCTCCATCGAAAAAGGCAAGAATGCAGATCTCGTGCTGTGGTCGGGCGATCCGTTCAGCGTCTACACCCACACTGAGAAAGTGTGGATCGACGGCGCGATGTTGTATGACCGCTCCGATCCCACCGAACAATGGCGCACCGACTTCGAGCTTGGCTTCGTACCGACGAGGATCCGCTGACAATGACTGCTACTATCAATAGAATGAAGACCGCCGCGCTGCTCTCGCTCTTTGCGCAGGCCGCCGCCGCGCAAACGATCGCGATCACGGGTGGCAAGGTCTATACGATGACTGGCGCACCGATCGAGAACGGGACAGTTGTGATCGCCAACGGCAAGATCGTGAGTGTCGGAGCCAACGTTCCAATACCATCGGGAGCTCAGCGCATCGACGCTACGGGAAAGATTGTCACACCAGGTTTCATTAACTCCTCGACTCAACTGGGCGTCGTCGAGATCGGCCAGGTTTCCGACACGCGCGACATGCAGGCGCGCGGCAAGGACAACATCGCTGCAGCGTTCACTGTGTGGGAGGGATTGAATCCCAACTCGGTGATGCTTGCACCGGCGCGCAAGGAAGGCGTGACGACGTTCGTGATTCTTCCAACAGGCGGCTTGGTATCAGGACAGGCTGCGATCGTCGATCTGGTTGACGGGACGACGACTGACATGATCATGAAATCCCCAGTCGCGATGGTCGCGGAAATTGGCGATGCCGCCGAGGCGGGCACCGGGTCACGTGGTGAGCTGATCGTAAAGCTCCGCGAGCTCCTCGATGACACCAGATTTTTCATGACGCATCGGGATGCATTCGACAGAGCGCAGACGAGGGATTTTCACGCTAGCCGGCTCGATCTCGAGGCAATGATTCCCGTTATCCAAGGCAGGCTGCCACTCCTCGTTGTGGTCGACAAGGAATCGGATATCGACGCTGCCATGCGTATCGCAAAAGAGTATGGACTGAAGCTGATCATCGGCGGCGGCGCTGAGGGTTGGATGATGGCGTCGAAGCTGGCGTCGGCGCGAATCCCTGTTCTCACCGGCGCGATGAACAACATCCCGGCGGGCTTCGCTGCGCTCGGGCAACGACAAGAGAA
>Ga0193751_1002415_pt1 | contig 11337 bp, 16 predicted proteins | sample L1c2metaG_FD_143050 | JGI IMG/M metagenome (GOLD analysis project Ga0193751, IMG submission 143050) | Soil microbial communities from a riparian zone of the East river system, Colorado, United States - L1c2 | ecosystem: Environmental > Terrestrial > Soil > Riparian zone | place: USA: East River...
ACCTGGTCGGAGTGGTTTCAGTGGCTGGCCGAAAGAATGATGGAGCGCGAGTCGAAAACTCCGCCGGTGCCGGCGTACACCGGACATCGCGATTGGCGCTGAAATTGTAGGGCGTCTGTGTCAGACGCCAATTTATGGCACGGCGTTCACAATAATTTCCTACCTGTAACTCAGTCCACCATTCACAATTTTTGCCGCTGACGTAAATGGATGCGCCTCGATCTGTTTCGTATCGAGAATGTGCGTCACTTCAACGCCGCGCGTTTTCAGATAGTCGGAAATCAATGCGCGATGGCAACGCCACCAAACGGCTTCCGCGCACATGATCGCGGTTGGTCCCGCTTCATTGCTAAGATCGATCAACCGCGCAATGCCGGTGCGAAATTCCTCCGTCTCCATGTAATCGGCGTAACCGCGGAAGGAGGCATTGCGCCAGGCCGTATTGTGTGAGTCGGGTTTTGCCCTCCGTCGTCCGCCGATCTCCGGGAAGTGCTCGTAACGGATCCCGACTTTGCCTAACGAATCGGCCAACGCCTCCTTGTTAAACTGCGGATAACGCTTCGAGCCCGGAAACATCCGTACGTCGGCGACCAGTTTGATTCCGTTTTCGCGCAACAGTGAAATGAAGACGCCGATCTCGCGTGTCGAATGGCCAATCGTCCAAATGCGTGAGATCACGTTAGTCCTTTTGATCGCAGCGGTTTACTGCTAACTTCCGGGGAATAATCGAAAAAATGAAGATGAACAAATTATCGCTATCAGCAATTGTCGGTTTTATTACATTGGCGCTCATGCAAGGCGCTGAAACACAAAAACAACCGGAAGTTGGGCAACCGGCCCCGGATTTTAGTCTTACCACTGGCGATGGCTCGCAGGTCAGTCTGAAGGATTATCGAGGCAAGTGGATCGTGCTCTATTTCTATCCGAAGGATTTCACCAGTGGCTGCACGCTGGAGGCGCAGAATTTCCAGCGCGATCTGGCACAATACCAGAATGCCCGCGCGGTTATTCTCGGAGTCAGTGTGGATAGCGCGCAATCGCACAAGGACTTTTGCGCGAAGGAAGGATTGAATTTCAAACTACTGTCCGATCCCGACGGAAAAGTTTCGGAGCAGTACGGATCGGCCATGGATTACAAAGGTGCAAAGATGGCGGCTCGAAATACGTTTTTGATCAATCCAGAAGGCAAAATCGCCAAGGTTTACAGCGGGGTGAAGCCGGCCGGCCACAGCGACCAGGTATTAAAAGATTTGGCAGAATTGAAGAAGAGCTAAACGGAGGTTTATATGGCTGATAGGAAATCAATCGATTGCCGCGATTATCCGAGCGAGAAGAATTGTTCATTGAAACTTTTGGGCACTGAGGAGGAAGTGCTCGGTGCCGCCGTGCAACATGCCATCTCGGTGCACGGCCACGACAATTCGCCGGAGTTGCGAACGCAGATCAAGTCGATGCTCAAAGACGAGAGCGACTGACCGCGAGCGGTACTTTCGTTACGCCCGAGCGAGTCGAGCTGCGAGTTTTTTACTACTCATCAAAAATGTTGCGGCCGGCTCAGAAAGCTCGCCGCTCCACAGCGCGGCGATCGTCACTGGTGGGAATTTGCGCAGCGGCAGAGCGCGCAAGCGCTTCTTCCTTCGCACTCCCGGCACCGCCACGGAAAGCCCCACTCCAAAGTCGAGCGAAGCATAAAGGTCGATTAACTCAAGAGAACTGACTTCGATTGCGGCAGTCCAAGCAACCCCCAGTTTCCTGAGTCCAGCCTGGAAATGCTTCGAAATCACTTCATCGACTGGTAAGGAGATCAAACTTTGTGACGGCGTCCGCTGGTCAAAGAACTCCTCGGCCTTGCGAAATCTCGATCTCTTAGGAACGAGAAGAACCAAAGGCATCCGCATCAGGACGCACGAGTTAGTAAACGAAGCGGGTCTTCCCTCCAACTCGGTGATCGCGAGATCAATTTCACGTTTACGAAGCAATTCTTCCGCGATCGCTTGATTCGCGTCGTGCAGCGTTAACCGGAAGTCGCGATGGCGCCGCCGATGATCGAGGAGCATCTCCGGCAAATAATCGCGCAAAATAATTGCGGGAGCGGCAAGTCGTAGGCGCTGCGCGGCGTGACCTCTGATTTGATCCGGGAGTTCGGCCAATCCGGTAAAGAACGGCTCGATTTCCGCGAAAAGCTTGGCACCGCCGGGCGTCAGCCCAAAGGGCCGCCGATGAAAAAGTTTTGTGCCCAGCGTTTTTTCCAATTGGGATAGCTGCCCGCTGATGGCCGGCTGCTGAATGCCGTATGGCATCTTGCGTGTGGCCGCCGTTATCCCCCGGTGCTTAACGACGTGATAAAACAGTTCGAGATGATGAATATTAATCCGAAAACCATCGTTTAAATCAATGTTATTTCAACATATTATCGATTAACACAATTGAGTGCGCCAAAAGATAATTGGCGCATGAACATGCTCACCATTTTCGGAATCGCTGCAGGCTGCATTCTGGCCGAGCGCCTGTGGCCGGCTGCGCAGCTTCCCCGGGTAAATGCCTGGTGGGGGCGAATCATCCTGATCAACTCAATCCAACTTGGGATCGTTGTACTCGCCGGGCAGACCTGGAGTCGCTTGGCAGGCCGCTTCTCATTTTTCCACCTGAGTGATCATTTGAACGATTTCGGAGCGGCGGCGATCGCTTACTTCGTTTCAACTTTTTTTTATTACTGGTGGCACCGGTTCCGGCATGAATCGCAGTTTTTTTGGCGGATCTGCCATCAACTGCATCATTCAGCGCGGCGGATCGAAATCGTAACGAGCTTTTACAAGCATCCCGTCGAGATTCTTTTGAACTCGTTCATCGGCACCGCGATCGTTTATCCCCTCCTTGGCTGCAATATTGCCGCGGCCGGTTATTACACCGTTCTGACAGCGATCGCCGAGTATTTCTATCATTGGAACATTAAGACACCGCGCTGGCTCGGTTACCTGGTGCAACGCCCGGAATCGCATCGTGTCCATCACCAGTATCGGCACCACACAAATAACTTTGCCGATCTTCCGATCTGGGACTGGATATTCAATACGTTCAAAAACCCGCATCACTTGGTAAATCGATGCGGGTTCGATGACTGGCGCGAGGATCGGTTCGAGGACATGCTGGCTTTTCGCGACGTGCACGCAGCCGGCGAAGGAGAGCGCAAACCGCTCCAGTTCCTGCCGACTTGCATCGGATGCCGGAAACGTTGGGCTTGCGCGGGTGCGCGAGAGGAGCTGTAAGCGTGAACTGGAGAAATTTGGCCGCTTGCGGCGTGCTCTTCATTGGCCCGATCCAAATGGTGGGAGATATTTTTGGCAGTCCTGTTCTGAAAGGCGTGGGCGCAGCCAGTGCAATGGCGCCGTGTCCCAAAGTCTTTTGCGACATGAACGGGCTGGAAGCGTTCGCTTCGACCTTTGAAATCATCGCGGAAGGCGATGAAACAATTTCGATCCCGATCACCCCGGAACTTTATTCGCAATTGGGAGGACCATATAATCGCCGGAATGTTTACGGAGCGGCCATCGCCGCCGCGCCGCGATTGCCTGAAGCCATGTGGCGAAGCGTCTTTTACTATGCTTTTCGTCCAAATGGAGCGCTTCGCCGTGAACTAGCGCTGCCGGAAAATACAAAACGCGTCTACCTCACCGTGCGAACCAACACGCGCGGTCGCGATGAACGCTGGATCTTCCTGTGCACACAATGAAATCTATTTCGCCAAAACAGTTCGCCATTTTTAGGATCGCTCTTGGCAGCTATCTCGCGGTGCATTTCGCGCAACTGATCCCCTACGGCACCGAGCTGTTCAGCAATCAGGGTTTGTTCGCAAATCCGCGATTAAACTTCACCTACGGAATTCTTCCTAACCCGTTAGAACATTGGGATTCCCCGGCGTCCGTCACCGCCGCCCTAATTATTCTTTTCCTGCTTGCAATCGTCTTCGCCATCGGCCTGTTTCGCCGGACAGCCGCAATGCTTCTCTGGTTTGGGTGGGCTTGTTTGTTCAATCGCAACAATCTCATCAACAACCCGTCAATTCCATACATCGGACTGCTGCTTCTCCTGAGCACCATCGTGCCACCGGGAGACGCGTTGGATACTAAGCGCGCGTTTCCCTTATGGCGGTTCCCAGCGATGGTTTACTGGACAGCGTGGATCCTGATGGCTGCGGGCTATTCCTTTAGCGGCTGGGCGAAACTGCACAGTCCGAGCTGGATCGATGGCAGCGCTCTTTTTCATGTTCTAGATAATCCGCTCGCGCGATGCGGGCCTGTCCGCGATTTCCTATTGGCACTACCTCCGTGGTCGCTGCGAATGTTGACTTGGGCGGCGTTGGGATCGGAATTGCTTTTCCTGCCTCTCAGTTGCTCGCAGGCTACAAGACGATTCGCCTGGTGTGCTCTCCTGGGAATGAATATCGGGATTTTGTTCGCCGTAAACTTTACCGATCTCACCGTCGGAATGTTTATCGTTCATCTTTTCACCTACGATCCTGATTGGTTCCCAGTCCGGCGATATCAACCGAATCAACTCTTGGCCGAAGCGACCACATAAAAACGATATGAAGATACTCCCTCCGCCGCGGCGTTTGCTCGCAATCGGCGTCGTATACTTTACGGTGATTCTTTTTGGCCATTTGCCAGATCATTTTATCCTTTTTCCAAGCACCAACCCGATCGATCCGCGAAGTGCAATTCGCAAAACAGTTCCGTTCGAGAATGGTCAACTGGAGCTTTGGACGGCAAAATCCCGGTTAGCCAGGAAAAGTGGTCACGTTGAGACATACGTTCTGCGCTTTTACGGCAATGCGGATCGCGCCGAGCGTTGGGTCAGCGCCGAAGCCGATTCCTGGAACGATCGAGCGGTCGAGGTTTGGGGGATGAATTATCCTGGATTTGGAGGAAGCACCGGTCCCGCCAAACTCGGTCGTGTCGGTCCGGCGGCGTTAACCGCTTTCGACGCACTGCGAAAAGAAGCCGGTGAACGACCGATTGTCATCTTCGGTGCAAGCCTTGGTACGACTGCCGCGCTTCATGTCGCGGCGAATCGCCCTGCGGCTGGATTGATTCTGCACAATCCGCCAGCCATTCGGCAAATGATCCTACAACATTTTGGCTGGTGGAACTTGTGGTTGCAGTGTTGCCAACGCGAAGGCGATTCGCCGACCGGCAATTTTTTTGCTCGCGGAAAAAGATGAAGTCGTTCCTCCTCGTTATCAGCACCTGGTGGTGGACGCTTACGCCGGTGAAAAACGCGTAATCGCGTTGCGCGGCGCAAATCACAACAGTCCCATCGAAGGCGCTGCGTTGGCGGATCTGAATACAGCACTCGACTGGTTATTGCCGAAGACCGGCAGCCACTGACTTCTTCAGCCGATCTTTTTCCGGAAGCGCAGAGCGCAGAAACCGAAGAGCAAAATCGACATTGCGATCAGGATGATGAGGTGCGGCCAGTATTCGAAAAGAGTTGCGCCGCGCAGAATGATCGCGCGCATGAGCGAGATAAAGTACGTGGTCGGGAAGAGCGCGCCGAGCGCGTAAAAAATCCACGGCATTGTTTCCCGCGGAAAAATAAAGCCGGAGAAGAAAACGCTGGGCAACATGAAGACCATCGACATCTGCAGCGCTTGCATCTGGTTTTCGGCTTTGGTTCCGACGAGCAATCCGAGGCTGAGCAGCGCGAACACGTAAACGAGGGTCGAGAACAGCATCGCGATCACGCTGCCGGCGATTGGGACGTTAAAAAGAAAACGCATGATGATGAAAAGAATTATCGCCATGGCCATGCCGATGCACAGATACGGAACAAGTTTGCCGAGCATCAGACCCGCGCGGCTCAATGGGCTGACGAGCAATTGCTCCAGCGTGCCACGTTCCCGCTCCCTGACGAGCGCCATGGCCGTCGCAACCACGGTGCCGATTTGTAGAACGACACCGATCACGCCCGGCACGAAAAAGTTCGGCGCGCGCATGGCCGGGTTGTAAAGCATCTGCGGGCGAATATCGATCGGGACGTTGCGCCGGCCTGTCTCGCGCATGAGCGATTGCAGCGATTGGGTCAACGCCAAGCCGAGGCCGGTATTGAGCGCTTGCAGGGCGGTCGTCGAATTTGACCCATCGACAACCAATTGCACTTGAGCAGAGTGGCCAGCCTGCAGTTCGCGCGTGAAATTCGGCGGAATTTCCAATCCCGCATAAGCGCGGCCCTTGCGCATTTCACTTTTCAAAGCTTCCACACTTTGGACCTCGCCAACGACCCGAAAAGTTTCGGTGTTTACAAACCGGTCGATTAACTGGCGGCTCTCGACCGTGCGATCCTCATTTAGAATAATCATCGCCATGTGTTTCACGTCGTTGTCGAGGGCATAGCCGAACGCGATCATTTCAATCAGCGGTGGAAAAAACATGAAGAAGAGCGTCATCGGATCGCGCCAGACGACGATGAATTCCTTGAACAAAATTGCGCCGAGCCCGCGGAAAGGTTTGCGCTTCATCATGCCGCTTTCTGTTGCTGTTCGTCCGCGTGTTTCGCCGAGAGTTCGACAAACACATCTTCGAGCGAGGGGCCGATTTCGTGAATCTCGGCGTGTCCAATTCCGACACTGTGCAATTTTTCATCGATCTCGGCGCGCTTAACACTTTCATCGACAAGCAGGTGCATCGATTGTCCAAACACGGTGGCGCTGCGCACGCCGCGCATATCATGCATCGCCTGCAGCGCAGTCGTCAGGTGATCGCAAGTGACATCGAGTCGATGCGTGCCGGGCGGGTTCACGTCCGCCAATTGTTTCAATTCGTCCGGTTCGCCGCAGACGATCAGCTTCGACATGTAAATGTAACCGACATGATCGCAACGCTCGGCTTCATCCATGTAATGCGTTGTCACAAAAAGCGTCATGCCTTCACCGGCGAATTGGAAAAGCAAATCCCAAAGTTCGCGGCGCGCGACCGGGTCGATGCCAGCGGTCGGCTCGTCCAGAAAAAGCACGGTCGGTCTGTGCATAAGCGAGCAGGCCATGGCCAGCCGTTGCCGCCAACCGCCGGAAAGCAACGCTGCGCGCCGGCTGATGTACGGTTCAAGATGCGTAACGCCGACCAATTCGTCGCGGCGTTTTGTCAATTCGCGGCCGCTCAATCCGTAAAGTTTCCCGGAAAAGATCAGGTTCTCGTTGACCGTTAGTTCGTCGTAGAGCGAGAATTTTTGCGACATGTACCCGATCATGTCTTTGATCGGTTCGATGTCGCGCACGACATCGTGGCCGCCGATGCGCGCCGTACCGTCGCTCGGCTCAAGAATCCCGCAGAGCATCCGAATGACGGTCGATTTACCGGAACCGTTCGGTCCAAGAAATCCGAAGATCGAACCCTTGCCAACCGAAAAAGAAACGTGATCGACGGCCATGAACGTACCGAAGCGCTTCGTCAGACCTTCGCACTCGATCATCGCATCAGACATGTCAGGAACGATCTGGAAGCCAGGAAACGAAGATCGGTATCAGCATGTGAAAACTCCTGGCTTCCTGGTTTCCAGATTCATTTCACATTCGGAAAATAAACATCGGCCGACATGCCTGCGCGCAAACGATCGTCGTTATTCGGCAACCGGATTTTCACACCAAAAACCTGGCGTATCCGGTCTTCAACCGTTTGCACGTTCCGCGGCGTGAACTCGGCCTGACGATTTACTTGCTCGACCACGCCGGGAAAATCTTTGCCCGGAAATGAATCCACACGGACACGGGCCGAATCGCCGACCTTAATCAAACCAAGCCAGGGCTCGGGAACGTAGACACGCACCCAAAGATGTTGCGGCAGGAGCAGCGTCGCCACTTCGCCGTTTGCCGGCAAAACATCGCCAACTTTTACGGTCAGCACTTCCAGCACAGAATCGCTTGGCGCGTTTACCTGCATTTCGGCCAATTGCGCGTCGATATCGGCAAGTTGCGCGCGCGCCTGGCTGATCCTCATTTGCGACGCGGCCACATTTTTTTCCTGCGTTTTAGCGGCACTGTCCGATCGCTCGGCATCGTTAGGCGAAACTACTTTGCGTTTCAACAAGTCCTGTTGCCGCTTTGCGTCCGCGCGCAAAAATTCCAATTGCGCGGCCTGAGCATCGGTATCGTGAATCGCGGTATTGATTTGCGCCGCGGCCAGATCGCGTCGCGCCCGCAATTCGGAAGCTTCCAGTTGCGCAATTAACTGGCCCTCGTGCAACCGATCGCCTTCCTGGGCGAAGATTTTGTCTACACGTCCCGCCATGCGAGGACCGACATGCGCCTCATCCACCTCAATTGTGCCGGAAACGGCGCTCTTTCGATCTCCACAACCGGAGATCAAGATCGACAATGCAAGCAAGGCTGCACCGAAAAAGCGACTCCGAAACAACTCGCGAGCCCCGACGATTTCGGGGTTGTCGATCTTAATTGGCACAAACAACTTTATCGCTAGTCGCATTGACGCGACATTCTTGCAAATAGCGGCGACTTGGGTAAAGCAACCGGAATGGCTGGATATTCCGGCAGGCCGCTGGCGCAAAAACTCGGGATCAAGGCCGGCATGACCGTGATCGCAATCAATCGGCCGCCAACTTATCGGCGATTGCTCGGCAGACTTCCACAAGGAACACGGTTATCGGAGCGAGTTGTTCCTGAATGCAATTTCATTCATTTTTTCGCGATCCGACGACGGGATCTTGAGACCAGACTACCCATTCTGCGCAAGAAACTTGCGGACACAGGAACACTCTGGGTTTCGTGGCCGAAAAAGTCCGCCCGAGTTCTGACGGATGTGACAGAAGACGTGATTCGCGAGGTTGCCCTGCCTATCGGGCTGGTGGACACGAAAGTTTGCGCGGTGGATGAAACCTGGTCTGGATTGAAGTTGATGATTCGGCGAGAGAATCGAAAATCGACAACAGGAAGATGAAAACGCGACGCCTCGATCATATCGATTTGCGGGTAAAAGACTTCGAAATAGCGATGAATTTCTACGAGAAACTTTTGCCCCAGCTTGGATTTAGTCGTGACCGTTCGGATAGCGAATGGGGCACTTTTTATTCCGTCGGCCACGACAAGCCGTCGGACTTTTTCGGCTTCACTCAAGATCGACAGCATCAGCCGAACGGGACGCGGATCGCATTCTGGGCGGACACGCGAGATGAGGTTGATCGAATCGCGAAGCTAGTGCGCGAAATCGGAGGACAAAATTTGGAAGGCCCGGAAGTTTGCACTGAATACAGCCCCGGCTATTACGGGTTCTTTTTTGAAGACCCCGATGGCAACAAATTGGAAATTTGCTGCCGCGAAAATCCAATCGTTGCAGAATGAAAAAAGTTCGGCGAAGAGTTCGATAATGAGCGATTCGGCGCACGTTCCTGCCATTTTGCAGGAGCCGCGTCGGGTTCGTTATCTCAAAATCATCGCCCTGTTTAAAATCGCAAAGGGCGTGCTGCTCCTCTGCTTCGGTGTTTCAGTTCTCTTCCTCAAAAGCCGACCGACATGGACCGACGCGATCTCGGATTGGATCGATGACGAAGCGCTCGTGGTTCATGGCAAGGCTGCGCATTATTTGCTGGCTCGTCTCCAGGAAGTGCTGGCCGGCGGCGCGCTGCGCGCGGCCGGGTTCCTTGCCCTTTTTTATTCAGCCGTCCTCTTCACGGAAGGAATCGGCGTCTATCTTCAGCAGCGCTGGGCCGAGTTCCTCATGATTTTCTCCACCGCAACGCTGATTCCACTGGAGGTGCGGCATCTGTGGCATCGCCCGAGCCTGGTGGCGGTGCTCATCCTCCTGGCGAACTGTTTCATCGTTTGGTTCCTGTATCGAGTGCTCAAACGCGAGAAAGTTGAAGCGCGCACTGAGCCCAAGAAAGAATTGGTCGAGACTCGTTAGGCCGTTTTTGGCTCGATGCCAAAATCGGCCAGCGCCGCAATCGTCTTTTCCATCGGCAGCCCGACCACGTTTGTGTAGGAGCCTTCGATCTTCCGGATGATCTCGACACCGGACCCTTGCGCGGCGTAAGCGCCGGCTTTGTCGAGCGGATTGATCTTGGCGATGTACGCGCGAATGACCGAATCGCTCAGTTTGCGAAAATGGACCCGCGAGATTTCGCAAAAGCTAGTCGATCTTGCCTGAGCGAGCCGACAGATGAACACGGAGGAACAAACTTCATGAGCCCGCCCGCTCAGGCGGCGCAGAATCGCGATTGCATCGTCGGTATTTTCCGGCTTGCCAATAATGCGACCGTTCAGCGCGACGAGCGTATCGGCTGCGAGTACGATCCTTTTTGGATCGATCCGCGCAGCGAAGATTGCCTTGCGAATCGCATTGAACGCGGTCAGTTCGCGCAGGGTAAGATCGACATCGAACCTTTCTGCGACGTGCGGGGCAATGCTGTCGAATTCGAACCCCGCCTCGGCCAGCAATTCACGTCGTCTTGGCGAATTGGAAGCGAGGAGCAACGGCGGCGGACGCACACGTGGGAAAGCGACTATCGCGTCGGTGAAGACGCCGGCGGCGGTCTGCTTTCGCTCGGAGCCGGCATCCCCCGGTCTGGCGGCTTCATTTCCTGAAAATCTTTTGGGACCGTGAACTCAGCGTCGCTCAATGCCTCCTGTTTAATGGCGGTGATGGTGGTGGCGACTTGAGTTGCGCCTAACGATATGACCGTCTTTAAAGGTAACCCGGGAAAGTCGGTATAATCGGGCATTCCCATATTGCTTTGCTTCCACGCCCCCGAGATCGGCGTCTGCATTTGTTTGAGAATTGCGGCCGCGTCCGGGTATTTTGTCGCGATCCAAAAGCTCGCTTTGAAACGCGGCGTCTGGTAAACGTATTCTTCGGTCTCGTAACCACCGATCGTCTCTTTTTTCCCGGAGGGCGTAAGCTTCGGTTTGGCAGACGCTTGTTTGTCGCCTTCGAATTTGTTGATTGTCTCGTCAGCGGCTTTCATTTGTTGGGCTGAGATGCGGACAAAAGTTTTGTGATCGTTCATCAAAGCGGTCATCTCGCCACTTTTTCCATCGATGATCCTGGTTGGCTGCGATGGCGAATCGATCCGTTCTTTATCGCCTTTGATTTTGACCGTCACGTCGCCACTCTGACCGGCCGTTTCCACCTTTTGGACGATTGTGAGATCAGCTCGAGCAGGCAGAATCAGACAGATAGCGAAGAGAAATGAAAGACCCGCGAGTTTCATAGTCCAGGTAGCTAGGCCGCGTCTGATCAAATAGCAAGGGTGAGGGCATTGCAGAAAAAGCGTTTGGCATCGAAGCTGCGCCGCGGCAGTTTATCTGCTCATCTTTTCACGCGGGCATAG
>Ga0193751_1002416_pt1 | contig 11334 bp, 10 predicted proteins | sample L1c2metaG_FD_143050 | JGI IMG/M metagenome (GOLD analysis project Ga0193751, IMG submission 143050) | Soil microbial communities from a riparian zone of the East river system, Colorado, United States - L1c2 | ecosystem: Environmental > Terrestrial > Soil > Riparian zone | place: USA: East River...
GGGCCCCTTGTGGGGAGAGGGGTAAGCCACAAGCACCGGACTCGCGGCTACCCCCCTCCCTAACCCTCCCCCACAAGGGGGGAGGGAACGGAAGCATCGCCGCCGTGTCAGGCCATCAGGCTCGGTCGCTAACCCAACAGCCCCTGCGCGCGCAATTCGATTTCGATCTCGCCGAAAATATTCGCCAACCGGTCCGCCCATTGCCGCTCGCCGGCCTCATCCCCGATCAAATCCTGGCGGATTTCTAACCCCGTATTCATCAGGCCGCGCGCCTCGCCGTGCACGGGAATGGTGTAGTCGGTCTCATCGCTCACCGCATAAGGCTCGTTGTCGCCGACCACGAGATCGCCTTGCGCGCGCAAGCCTTTGAGCAAGAGCGGCGGCAGGCGGCTATCGCGTTGATAGAGCGTGCCGACATGCCAGGGCCGCGCGATTCCCGCATAGACCGCTGTGAAGGAGTGCAGCGCCACCAGCACGGTCGGAATGCCGGCGCGCAGGCGGCGGTCGATCGCCTCGCCGATGCGGCGATGATAGGGATCGAACACCTGTTGCCGGCGTGCGGCGGCAGCATCCCGGGTCAGCCCTTCATTGCCGGGGATGATGGTTGATTCGCTGATGCGCGGGATCGAGCCCGGCGCCGTCAGCGGGCGATTGCAGTCGATCACCAGCCGCGAATAGCGCTGCGCGATCAGGTGCGCGCCGAGATGTTTCGACAGCGCGTCGGCAACGCCGGCGATGCCGATGTCCCAGGCGATATGCCGCGCCAATTCGCTCTCGGTGAGGCCGAGATCGCCAAGTCCGCGCGGGATCGCCCGGCCGTAATGATCGCAGGTCAACAGGAACGGCGAGGCGCCAGCGGCATTCTGCTCCAGTACCGGCGGAACATCCTCCTTGCCCAGGAGTAAGGATGTGTCGCTGGCGCCGTCCAAAACCATCTTTCGTTACCCATTTTGCCTCGGGCATGATCTCGAAAAAGCGGACGCTTTTTCCGAAAAGATCATGCTCGAACAATGAGATTAGATCATAATGCGATTCGGTTTGATCGCATTATGATCTGATGAAGCAGGATTACCGATCTCGAAATAAGCAGGGATCGGTGTAGATTACATCGCACAAACCCGGAATCATTGCACCACGATGCCGCTCCTGACGATCCACCACAAGACCGAATACCGCTACGCCCACCCCGTCGCGTTTGGCGAACACCGGATCATGCTGCGCCCGCGCGACGGCCACGACCTGCGCGTCCTGTCCGGCGATCTGGCGATCGAGCCGCAGCCGATGCGGCTGCGCTGGATCCACGACGTATTCGGCAACAGCGTGGCGATCGCGACCTTCGACGAGCGCGCCGAAACTCTGGTCTTTACCTCGATCGCCACCGTCGCGCATAACCCCGCCGATGAATTCGCGTTGACCGCGGACGATCCGGCCTATTTCTATCCGTTCCTCTATGACGACGAGGAGTTTGCCGACCTCGTCCAGTTCATCACCCCGCAATATGCCGATCCGCAAGGCGAGCTGTCGGCATGGGCGCGGAATTTTCTCGATCCCGACGGCCCGACGCCGACGTTCAAGATTCTCTCCGGCATGACCCACGGCATCCGCGAGGCCTTCACCTATCGCAAGCGGCACGAGCACGGCACCAAGCATCCGCTCGATACGCTGCAGACGAGGTCCGGCACCTGCCGCGACTACGCGCTGTTCATGATCGAGGCGCTGCGGCGGCTCGGCATCGCCGCGCGCTTCGTGTCGGGCTATCTGTGCATCGACGGCGACCGCGCCCAAGGCTCTGTTGGTGGCTCTGTTGGTGGCCATGTCGGCGGCGGCTCGACCCACGCCTGGGTCCAGGTCTATCTGCCGAGCGCCGGCTGGATCGAGTTCGATCCCACCAACGGCATCGTCGGCACCCGCGACCTCATCCGCGTCGCGGTGGCGCGCGACCCACGCCAGGCGATTCCCCTGCACGGCACCTATCTCGGCTCGGCCGACGCCTTTGTCGGCATGGAGGTTTCCATCAAGGTGGTCGCGGCGCTCGAAGCGGAGGAGGCCTGATCGTGCAAATCAGGGTCGGCTTCGAGATCGCCCACACCGCGGTAGCGCCGACGCCGATGGTGATCATGCTCAGCATTCACCCCTCGCGCCGCCACGACATCATCGGCACCGAGCGCATCGTCGCCGAACCCGACGTGCCAATCGGATTTTACCGCGACAGTTTTGGCAATATCTGCGGCCGGCTGGTGGCGCCCGCCGGCGGCGTCACCTTGCGCGGCCAGGCGCTGGTGCGCGATTCCGGATTGCCCGACGCCATCGCGCCGGCCGCCCAGCAACTGCCGATCGATCAATTGCCGGACGAGGTGCTGCTTTATCTGATGGCAAGCCGCTATTGCGAAACCGACAAATTGACAGACATCGCCTGGTCGCTGTTCGGCGCCACCCAACCGGGCTGGGAGCGGGTGGCCGCGATCTGCAACTTCGTGCACGATCACGTCAGCTTCGGCTATGCGCACGCCCACCACATGAAATCCGCGCTCGACGTCTACCAGCAGCGCGCCGGCGTGTGCCGCGACTTCGCCCACCTCGCGCTGACCTTCTGCCGCTGCATGGGCATTCCGGCGCGCTATTGCACCGGCTATATGGGCGATATCGGCATTCCGCCCGACCCCGAGCCGATGGATTTCTCCGGCTGGTTCGAGGCCTATCTGTCCGGCCAGTGGTACACGTTCGACGCCCGCCACGTCGTGCCGCGGATCGGCCGCATCCTGATGGGCACCGGCCGCGACGCCGCCGACGTCGCGCTGACCACGAGTTTCGGCCGGATGATCCTGACGAAATTCGTCGTTATCAGCGAAGAAGTGGGGGCCGCTTGATCTGGATTCTTCCCACGTCGTCATTGCGAGGAGTGAAACGACGAAGCAATCCATTCTTGCTTGCGGCGCTGTGGATCGCTTCGCGGAGCCTGTCATCGGGCGGCGCTTTGCGCCGACCCGTTGGCTCGCAATGACGGCTATAGACGAGCCCGTGACCTCCGACCAGCTTTTCGTCTACGGCACGCTGATGCGCGGCTTCGATCATCCGATGGCGCAGTCGTTGTCGCGAGCTGCGGATTTTATCGGTGCGGCGCGCTGCCGCGGCCGGCTCTATCGCGTCAAGCACTATCCCGGGCTGGTCAGGTCGGATGACGCCCGCGATGTCGTGTTCGGCGAGTTGTTCCGCCTGCACCGGCCCGACGAAGCTTTGCGCGAATTCGACATGTACGAGGCCTGCGGCGAAGACTTTGCGGAGCCGACCGAATATGTCAGGCGCATGCTGCCGGTCGCGCGCGACGATGGCGGGTCAAGCGAGGCCTGGACCTATCTCTACAACTGGCCCGTCGACCGCCTGCCGCGCATCGCCTCGGGGCGGTTTCTGGAGGGGTAGGGGACCGTGTCCCGGACGCGGTGCAGCGTACTTCACGCTGCTCCGCAGAGCCGGGACCCACACTGCCGTCGCGCAACGATGGGCCCCGGATCAGCAGCGCACCGCTTGCGCGCTGCGCAGCATCCGGGGCACGAGATCTCAAGCGCGCTTCTTCGGCTTGGCCTTCTGCTGCATGTAGGATCGCAGCACCGCATTCATTCGGCGCTGATAGCCATCTCCCTGGCTTTTGAAATAGTTGAGCACGTCTTCATCGACGCGAATGGAGATCGCCTTTTTTCGGGGCGGTATGACCAGAACCGCGTCCGACCAGTCGATATCGACAGGCACCGCATCCGGATCGTTGGCGACGGCCCTGCCGATATCTTCATCGGTTAGTTTGTCAATGCGAGTCCAGTCAGTCTTACCCTTTCTGCGATCTCCCCATTTTCTGATTACGATACTGTCTTGCTTCATTTTTCCTAGCGCGACGTGCCGAGATGAGCCGGAGTGCATTTCCTCGTCGTGTACATACGACAGCGACAATGCGATGCTCCATTTCACCAACAGCTATCCAGCGCTCCTCATTATTCCGGTGTGAACGGCGCACCAAAGTTGCACCGTAGAAGACCTCTGTAACGTCTTCGAAATCGATTCCATGTTTGTCGAGATTGCTAGCACGCTTCTTCTCATCCCACTCGAACGCAAGAACACGTTCGAACGGATTCTTTGATTGGTCCGTAACCATATTGAGGGCCCTTCAAGTCCGATCTCATTTTGTCCATCTGCTGTCTCTCCTTTGCCAAAATTGCTCCCTCAGACGGCTTTCCGTCCTCGGTATGTTCATCAAGATTTACGGCCAACCCATTGAGCTCTCCTTTTGTTATAGACAACTGTATATACACCAGTGTATATACAGTTGTCAACTCCCGTTCTGAGATGGGATTTCGGGGCTGAAATCGCAAGCTCTGGATACTGGCAAGACCAGCCTGGCTGCGTTCGCTCGCGTTTTCTCGACAGTCCGCCCATGGCGGTAGAGCTTCCCCTTGCTATCGACCGAGCCCTAGATGTGGGGGAACTTTTGAAAACTTACGCAATTTATAGTATGTTGATAAATAGCGGTTGTTGGGGATATCGTCAGAACGAAAAGTGAACGATTGGACTATAGGGTGGCGTCCTTGTGAGCAATTCGCGAGCGTCCCATTGTGAGCGTAGCTACGCTTTCCCTCGAATTTTGTAGTGAGTGAGATAGCGCATGCGCTTCCCGCCTAGCTTTCTAGACGAGTTAAAAGCGCGTCTGCAAGTTTCAGACGTGGTGGGTCGGCGCGTCAAGCTGAAGAAGGCGGGACGCGAGTGGAAGGGCTTGTCTCCATTCCAGCAGGAGAAATCGCCGTCGTTCACCGTCAACGACCAAAAGGGATTTTACCACGACTTCTCTTCCGGTAAGCACGGCAACATCTTTGATTTCGTCATGGAGACTGAGGGCGTCTCCTTTCCTGAGGCAGTCGAACGCCTTGCATCCTTGGCGGGACTGCCGCTGCCTCGTACCTCCCGTGAGGAAGAGCAAAGGGAAGAGCGTCAAAAATCCCTCTACGACGTAATGGAATTGGCAACGAAGTATTTCGAGCAGAACCTTGCTTCGAATATAGGCGCGCAGGCTCGCGGCTACCTGTCTGATCGAGCGATCGCTCCATCCACGAGCCTTGAGTTTCGACTTGGCTACGCAACTCCCAATCGGTTTGGGTTGAAGGAGTATCTGGGATCGAAGGGCGTTTCGGTCGAGGACATGATCGAGACCGGCCTGCTAGTAGCGGGCGACGACATTCCTGTTCCCTACGACCGGTTTCGCGACCGTATCATTATTCCGATCCATGACCAGCGAGGCCGAGTCATTGCATTCGGTGGACGAGCGCTTAAGAGCGACGTTCAACCGAAGTATTTGAATTCGCCTGAAACCTCGATTTTTCACAAAGGCTCAATCGTCTTTAATTTTCATCGCGCTCGCGAGCCAGCTCATCGGGCTGGTTCTGTCGTCGCCGTCGAAGGTTACATGGATGCCATTGCCATCTATCAAGCCGGAATCAAGAGCGTTGTCGCAACAATGGGAACTGCGTTTACGGAAGAGCAAATTATAACGCTTTGGAGATTATCTTCTGAACCGGTGATTTGTTTTGATGCAGACCGAGCCGGCGTCGCTGCAGCCCATCGGTCCATTGATCGGATTCTCCCGGTACTGACCGTCGGAAAGTCGTTTAGATTCGTTTTCATGCTGGAAGAAAAGGATCCAGATGATCTCATACGCGAGAGAGGTGTGGAAGCGTTTAAAGATTTATTGATCGGCTCGTTACCCCTTTGGGACGTGCTGTGGGCTCGGGAAACCGAGGGCGTTAGTGCTAAGAGTCCTGATGCGCAGGCTGCATTGGAGAGAAAGCTTAATGCTTTAATTCGCACGATTAAAGATTCGTCTGTCCAAACCGCATATGTGCGTACGTGTCGCTTGCAGCTTGCTGATTTGTTTTGGCAGGCAGTCAGAGGCGGCAAGTCCAAGAACAAGTCCAAGAACGAGCCCAGTCAATTTGTATCGAATGAGCTTAAGGCCGAGCTTAATGTCCGACAACACGTTCTGCAAAAAGTATTGCTTGGTATGCTCGTGCACTACCCAGATTTTCTGGACGAAAAGCAGGATAAAATTCTGAGACTAAAATTTGTGCCGAAGTTAGATGAGTTTTGCTCTGCGCTCTATAAATTGCTTGTCCTGCAAAAGGACCTGTCAGTACTTCAGATTTATACCCATCTTGGGGACGTTTTTTATAATGTGTTGCAAGAAATTCACGGCAAGGAAGAGGATGGGCGCCCTTGGGGGCATAATCTTTTTACGCAGTTTCAAATTCTGGCGCTTGATCCCCCGCGCGACTTTATTTCGCGTTGTATCGATCATTTCGCCCGCCGGATTCATCTCCATGAATTGGACGGAGACATTCAGTACACTAAAGGCTTGGCCGGTGATGACGACGCGGCAGCTGATCGATTGCTGAATCTCGTTAGGGAACGCCAAAGTGAGCATGCCAGCATCGAGGTCGAAGGGGCTGAATTAGCTGAAGAGGCGGGGGAGATTCGACGTCTTTGGGGTCCCAACCCGGTCAGGCCCCAAAATGCTGCGATGCAGCATTTTGGGGCGACCGCTTCGCATGGTTTGTTACACTAGATTTTATGGCCGACCTCGCGGGGGGCGGATTTTCGCAAGCTCTTCAAAGGGTTGAAGCGGCGATCACGACACAGGCGGTGTGGGGCGCGCAAGCCGGCGCGGCGCGGGAGGACGTTCTTTCCACCTGGCACCAGCTCGTCTCCTTGCATCGCCAATGGCACTCCTTACTTAGGGAATTGAAGGATGCCGAGCTCGCCCTGGGTCAGGAAGCAAGCGAGGCAAATCTGGCGTGGCTGCGCGACGTCAAGGCCCGGATGGCGGAAGTGGACGGCACCGAGGCCCTGATCGAGGGGTTCGGCGAATCTTCGGGCCGGTTCCAGCGCAGCGTTTGAATAAAAGAATGATGCGGACGGCCTTGGCCGCGACCGCGAAAAGACTCGCCAAATCCATGGTTTGGCTGCAAAAACAGGGTTAATCGAAGCTTAAGGGCTTTGATGCATTTTCAGGTCAGGTGGCCGCCGGCTCTACGCCAGAAAAAAGTGTCAGGAATAAACTGGCGCGCATTCTGTTCGGATAGCGGGTAACGCCTGTTCCGTAAATCAGCATCAGGCCATTGGGCGAAATCCGGCGAAACAGTTGAGGGGGTGGCGAGAAGTTTGCGCCGCCCTTTCCGCGTCACAGGTGATTTTTAAGAGTTTCAGGCGGGCGCGGCGACGCATCCGAAAAGTGAAGCGCGTTTGGGAGCGATGAATGGCCAGCAAGGCAAAGACGCTGCAGGTAAAAGACAAGGAAAAGGACGACAAGGCAGCCGACGCCCCTGAAAAGGATACCGCCGAAGCCCCCTCGCCGTTGCTCGACCTGTCGGATGCTGCCGTCAAGAAGATGATCAAGCAGGCCAAGAAGCGCGGCTTCGTGACCTTCGATCAACTCAACGAAGTCTTGCCTTCCGACACCACCTCGCCGGAGCAGATCGAGGACATCATGTCGATGCTCTCGGAAATGGGCATCAACGTCACCGAGGCCGACGAGGCCGACAGCGAGGAAGAGAAACAGGAAGAGGCCGAGGACGAGACCGACAACGAACTGGTCGAGGTCACCGCCAAGGCCGTCACCGAAGTCAAGAAGTCCGAGCCCGGCGAGCGCACCGACGATCCGGTGCGGATGTATCTGCGCGAAATGGGCACGGTGGAATTGCTGTCGCGCGAGGGCGAAATCGCGATCGCCAAGCGCATCGAGGCCGGCCGCGAGGCGATGATCGCAGGGCTGTGCGAAAGCCCGCTGACCTTCCAGGCTATTATCATCTGGCGCGACGAACTTAACGAAGGGAAAATCTTCCTTCGCGACATCATTGATCTCGAAGCGACTTATGCCGGCCCCGACGCCAAGAACAACATGAACCCGGCGCTGCTCGGCGCCGCGGTCGGCCCCGACGGCCAGCCGCTCGCGCAAGCCAATGGCCAAGCAAACGGCCAGGCAAACGGCCAAGCAAACGGCCAAGGAAACGGCAATGGCGCGGCGATGCCGGCCGCTGCCGCGCCCCCCGCAGCGCCGCCGTCAGCCACCCCATTCCGCGCCGCGCCCGCCACCGGCGAGCCGGAGGGCGAGGAAAAGGACCCCGCCGAGGCCGCCGCTGAATCCGATCTCGATGACGACGAGTTCGAAAACCAGATGTCGCTGGCCGCGATCGAGGCCGAGCTGAAGCCGAAGGTGGTCGAGACGTTCGACAAGATCGCCGACAACTACAAGAAGCTGCGGCGTCTTCAAGAGCAGGACATTTCCAACCAACTGCAGAACGAGACGCTGTCGCCGGCGCAGGAGCGCAAATACAAGAAGCTGAAGGACGAGATCATCGTCGAGGTGAAGTCGCTGCGGCTCAATCAAGCCCGCATCGATTCGCTGGTCGAGCAGCTCTACGACATCAACAAGAAGCTGGTGTCGTTCGAGGGCCGCCTGCTGCGCCTCGGCGACAGCCACGGCGTCGCGCGCGAAGACTTTTTGAAGAACTATCAGGGCTCGGAGCTCGATCCGCGCTGGCTCAACCGCGTCTCGAAACTGTCGGCCAAGGGCTGGAAGAATTTCGTCCATCACGAAAAGGACCGCATCAAGGAATTGCGCCACGAGATCCAGTCGCTCGCCGCGCTCACCGGCCTTGAGATCGGCGAATTCCGCAAGATCGTGCACGGCGTGCAGAAGGGCGAGCGCGAGGCGCGCCAGGCGAAAAAGGAAATGGTCGAGGCGAACTTAAGGCTCGTGATCTCGATCGCGAAGAAATACACCAACCGCGGCCTGCAATTCCTCGACCTGATCCAGGAAGGCAACATCGGCCTGATGAAGGCGGTCGACAAATTCGAATACCGCCGGGGTTACAAATTCTCGACCTATGCGACGTGGTGGATCCGCCAGGCGATCACGCGTTCGATCGCGGACCAGGCGCGCACCATCCGAATCCCAGTGCACATGATCGAGACCATCAACAAGATCGTGCGCACCTCGCGGCAAATGTTGAACGAAATCGGCCGCGAGCCGACGCCGGAAGAGCTCGCCGAGAAGCTCGGCATGCCCTTGGAGAAGGTTCGCAAGGTCCTCAAGATCGCCAAGGAGCCGCTGTCGCTCGAGACGCCGGTCGGCGACGAGGAAGATTCGCATCTCGGCGACTTCATCGAAGACAAGAACGCGATCCTGCCCATTGACGCGGCGATCCAGTCCAATTTGCGCGAGACCACGACGCGCGTCCTGGCCTCGCTGACGCCGCGCGAGGAACGCGTCTTGCGCATGCGCTTTGGCATCGGCATGAACACCGACCACACGCTGGAAGAAGTCGGCCAGCAGTTCTCGGTGACCAGAGAGCGCATCCGGCAGATCGAGGCCAAGGCGCTGCGGAAGCTGAAGCATCCGTCGCGGTCACGGAAGCTGCGGAGCTTCCTCGACAACTGATCTCGTTTCCCGGGCGCTGCGCAGCACGAAGTGCTGCGCCGCAGACCCGGGACCCAATCTCCTCTCTCTTCTCGTCATGGCCGGGCTTGTCCCGGCCATCTACGTTTTGGGAAGGTGAGCTAACGCCTGGATACGGATCAGACCTGTATATGAGGAGTCCATGCCGACCATCGCCTACTTCTACGGCATCGCCATCCGGATGTATCTCGTGGATCATCCCCCGCCGCATTTTTTCGCGAGCTGTAGCGGATATCCTTCGCTCTTGGTCAGCTTGCGCATGGCCAGAGCGCCCTTGCCAACTACCGTTGGTTGAGCCTAGCATTCCTGATTTCGGGGGCTTCCCATGCAACGGGTTCGCGTCGTGGCTGCTGGTTTTCAGCGCCTCGTAGAGGATTAGATGGCACTCACACTCAAAAAATTTCAGGTCTTAAACTTTCGAAACGTGCACGACAGCGGTTGGGTAGACGTCGAGCAATTGACCGCTTTCATTGGCCCAAATGAGAGCGGGAAGAGTAATCTTTGCGAAGCTCTGTTTCGGTTAAATCCTTATGACAAGCAAACATCATTCGATATTGATTTCGATTGGCCGGTCGATCTTTGGGAAAAAAAGTCAAAGGATGCCGAAGCTGTACGCGCCCTCTTCGAGCTTACCGATGCCCAACGCGACGAATATGTAGAAGCCGCTCGTCTACCGGCTGATGCCGAAGGCAAAAGGCCACCGAAGCCGAAGGCATCCACCGAGATCATCGTCGGGCGAAAATATGATGGGCATTTTACCGCCGATTACAACTTGACGGGCGGCCACGACACTAAGGCGGCATGGCAATGGATTTTGAAAAACCTTCCCTCATTTGTCTATGTGGATGATTACGGAGCAAGTGGCACACAAGTTGAGTTGGATCAGCTTGCAACAAAGATTCGAGAAAAGGGATGGAATTCACTAAGCCCCGAAGAGCAGACGATCAAAATCATTCTCGATCTAGCTAAAATAGGTATCGACGACTTTTTGAAGAAGGGCGAATCCTCTGCGGGCCGCACTCTGCGAACATTCGATAAAAAGCATGCCTCTGCTTATCTAAGCCGCAAGTTTTCGGACCTCTGGAAACAGAGAAAAGTCGATTTCGACATTGAGATCGACAACACCACCCTAAATGTCCTCGTAAGGGATGAGGGGCTGCATATGCCGGTCCCTCTCAAGCGGCGATCAACCGGCTTCAGATGGTACGTAGCGTTTGCCTGGCGGTTCACGCACGCGACACAGGGAGATTTTAGCGGGACTGTGTTGCTTCTAGAAGAACCTGGGATCCACTTGCACCCTGCTGCACAGGCCGATCTGCTCCGGCTCTTTCAGGACTTAAGCGTATCTAATCAGATCATTTACACTACTCATCTTCCTTCGCTGATAGACCCTGCCTTCCCGGAGCGCATAAGGATAGTGGAGCTTAAGGATCATCACACAAACGTCACAAGGGGACTAGTGACCCGGGCCAGGTCCCCAATGATGGTGATCGAAGCGTCGCTCGGTCTTTCGCCAGAGATGAGTGGACTCTTGGGGAATCGAAGAACGCTGATTGTCGAGGGGCAGGACGACGCAACAATTCTGCGCAAATTGTCCGGACTTTTCGAAGCGGCCGGCAAACCATTCATTCCTGACAATGTTTTTCTTTGGGCAGCACAAGGTGCATCAAAAGCGCCAATGTACGCAGGATTTATCTTGGGACACGAGTGGAAGGGATGAGCTGCACCCGGTTCCGAAGACACCGAGTTAGGTGTTTTATGGAGCAGGAGGTGTGTCATGGAGAGACGGCAGTTTACGCGGGAGTTCAAGCTTGAGGCGGTTCGACTGATCAAGGAGCGCGGCG
>Ga0193751_1002417_pt1 | contig 11333 bp, 10 predicted proteins | sample L1c2metaG_FD_143050 | JGI IMG/M metagenome (GOLD analysis project Ga0193751, IMG submission 143050) | Soil microbial communities from a riparian zone of the East river system, Colorado, United States - L1c2 | ecosystem: Environmental > Terrestrial > Soil > Riparian zone | place: USA: East River...
AGGCCCGGATTGGCGCGATGGCTGGCGACTTCAATTATCGTCTTGTCGCTTGCCGCAGCCGCACTCTGCCTTGGGGTTTCAGAAATTTCCTACCGATTTTTCCAATATGTTGAATGCAGCACGCCGGACAAACTGGATTTTTCCAATGAGATAACTCATCTGGCGAGATTGGTTGATTGGCGGACGGCCTATTTCCAAATTGCTTGGCTGTTTTCGATCATCGCAATTCCATTGTTCTTGGTCATGTTCTCCGTCTCGCTTAATTGGAGGAAGCAAAGCAGTTCATAAAGCGGACGTAGTGCTTGATACGTGGTCGGTTGAAACGGCGACCCCTACAGCCCCCGATTTAAGATTTTTCTTCGCACGGTCGATCACATTTGCGTCGAAACTTGCTGTACGAAATCAGCCCAGCAATCTCGTTCTTGGCTCGTTAATTCCATGAGTTAGCACGAGTTTCCGTAGGATCTGATCAAATCAAGCATATCCGCGCACGAGACGCAGGCGCAGCTCCGCACCGCTGATCAGCTTCACGCGACGGCGTTGGCTTTCTTCGATGGCTCACGCGAACGCCGCAGGAACGCCTGCAATCGATCAAGATAAATATAGACGACCGGCGTTGTGAACAGCGTTAGAAGCTGGGAGAGGATCAATCCGCCGACGATCGTGTAACCCAGCGGCTGGCGGATCTCCGATCCAGCGCCGCTTCCGAGCATCAACGGTACGCCGCCTAACAACGCCGCCATCGTCGTCATCAGGATCGGCCGAAACCGCAGCATACAGGCCTTATAGATCGAGTCCTCAGGGCTGGCGCCTTCGTGGCGTTCGACCTCGAGCGCGAAGTCAACCAGCATGATGCCGTTCTTCTTGACGATACCGATCAAGAGTATAATCCCGATCATAGCGATCACGCTGAGATCGACATGCACGGCCAGCAAGAGCAGCAGCGCGCCGATGCCGGCCGACGGTAAGGTCGAAAGGATAGTGATCGGATGGATAAGGCTCTCGTAGAGAACACCCAGGATGATATAGATGACCACCAGCGCCGCCGCGATCAGGATCACTTCGCCGGAAAGTGCCGATTGGAAGGCGCTGGCGTTGCCCTGAAAGGTTGTGGCGAGCGACGCCGGCTTGCCGCTCTGGCGCTCGAACCGCTGGATCGCGGCAACCGCGTTGCCGAGCGCTGTCCCGGGCGCCAAGTTGAACGAGATCGTGGTTGAAGGGAACATGCCCTGGTGATTGATGACGATCGGCGCGGCCGTGATCGTACTATTGGTTACCGCGCTGAGCGGCACCTGCTGTCCGGCAGCAGAGCTCACATAGATATTGTTGAGCGAATCGGGGCTGGATTGGAAACGCGGATCGACCTCCAGCACGACATGGTACTGATTAAGCGCCGTATACATGGTCGAGACGATACGCTGACCGAACGCGTCATCGAGCGTGTTATCGACCGCTGCCGGTAAAATTCCGAAGCTCGACGCCACTTCTCGATTGACCGTAACGTTCAGACGTGGACCAGCGTTCTCCTGGTCGGTGGTGACACCGGTAACTCCGGGAATTTTCTTGATCTTATCCAGAAATATCGCCGACCAGTGATTCAGCTCGTTCGAGTCGGCATCGGTCAAAGTGTACTGATACTGCGTCTTGGATAGCCGCGCTCCGACAGTGATGTCTTGTGCGGCCTGCATATAGAGCGTGATGCCTTCGACGGCAGCGAGTTTCGTCTGCAAGCGTGCGATTATCTGATCGGCGCCCGCCTTGCGCTGGTCGCGCGGTTTCAATGCGATGAAAACTCGCCCTTGGTTCAGGGTCGAAGTTCCTCCGCCGGCGCCAATCGAGGCGCCGACCGAATAGACGTCCGGGTCCTTTAACACAGTGTTGATCACGGCTCCCGTGCGCTGAACCATGGCAGAATACGAAACATCTTGGGCCGCCTCCGCGATGCCTACGATCAGTCCCGTGTCTTGCTGCGGGAAGAAGCCCTTTGGAATGACAACGTACAGGTAGCCGGTGACAGCAATCGTACCGAGCATGACCATGAGAGTGATGAACCGGTGCCGTAGCGCGACTTTGAGACCGCGTTCATAGATCGCGAGCAAGCCATCGAAGCCGCGCTCAAACAGCCGATACAGCCAGCCATGCTGTTTGGTCTCACGCTTGAGCAGGCGCGCGCACATCATCGGCGTGAGCGTGAGCGAGATAACAAGCGAGAGAACCAGCGACACGCTTACCGTGATCGCGAATTCCTGGAATAGCTTGCCGACGTAGCCGCCCATCAAGAACAATGGGATGAACACCGCAATCAGCGAAAGCGTGATCGAAACAATGGTAAAGCCGATCTCCTGCGAACCTTTGAGCGCGGCCTGCATCGGGGAAAGGCCGCCTTCGATATGGCGGACGATATTTTCGATTACCACGACCGCATCATCGACCACGAAGCCGATCGCGATTGACAGCGCCATCAGCGACAGATTGTCGAGACTGTAGCCGAGCTGTGTGTACCGAAAATCAGATTCGGCAATATTGGTGGTGAAGTCCACCGACAACTGGCCGTGAAATGATAGCACCGAGGCTCTCAATCGCCCGATGAATTGGGGCGTCCTTGTTCAGAGAGCGATGAGTCCTCAATTCATTATAGTAGCGCGCGTAGGATCGCAGGATCCGACGGATCAGCCTTTCGGCGAAGCCGTTCTGCCAAGGCGAACCTGGGGCAATGGGCTTGTCACGGATGCCCATGGCCCGTAATCGACGCGTGACGGCGACACCGAAGACCCTGTCTCGATCGCGGATCAGGTAGCGCGGAGCCTCATCCCAAGGGAATGCTTCCGTGATCTGACGTGCAATCCATTCCGCGGTCGGATTTGCCGTGACGTTGATCCAGACAAGGTCTCGGCGCACCAATCGGACGATGACGATGGCATAGAGCAAGTCGAGACCAATGGTCGGAACAACGAACAGGTCCATGGCTGCGATGTCCGGCGCGTGATTACTCAAGAAGGTGCGCCACCGCTGGCTGGGCGGTCCACGCCGCTTGACCATGTACTTGGCGACGCTGGACTGCGCGACCTCAAAGCCAAGCTTGAGCAACTCGCCATGGATTCGCGGCGCGCCCCACAGCGGATTGTCCATGCTGATCCGCCGGATCAGCGCTCGCAGGTCTGCGTCGATTTGCGGCCGGCCTCCCAGGGATCGGGATTTCCAACGCCAGTACCGGCGAAAGCCGGCACGATGCCAACGCACCAGGGTCTGGGGCCGGATGATCGTGATTGCCTTCAAGATCGAAGGAAACCATCGATACAGCTGGATCAAGAACAACCGATCGTCGTTCGTGAGTTGGACGCGACCTCGCACCTTCCGCCGCAGCACGGTCAGCTGATGCCGGAGCGCGGCGTTCTCTGCTTCAAGTCGGCTCTTCGACTTGCACGACGAGGCGAACAGCGTCAGGAAGAAGCATAACAGCGCGACCATCGTCACTGACGTTAGGCGATTCGGTCACCAAATCAATACGCGCGGAGTTCTCGGTACACACAACTGGCCGCGGTTTGCGCGGTCCTTTACAGCGACCCCTGCCCGGATCGATGCGATTACCACGTCGGCGGTCGCAAAGACGAAGCTTTAAATCTGTTCGCTTGCAAGGCAGCTTGTCGCTTGCAAGGCAGCTTGGCTTTGGCTCGCCTGCTCAACTTGCTAGGAAAGTACAATTTCCTAGCAAGTTGAGCAAAGTTAGGTTGCCCTTGCGATATAAGCAGTCGAACAAAGAAATCTCGGAACTCGGCGGACCTGACATCCTGAGCACGGCCACTGTCATCGATCAAATAATATGAGCATTCCAGCGGCTTCCAAGCCAAGGCAAAATTCTTTGGCAGCATTTCGTTATGCTAGCGGATCTTCGGGCTGCTGATGCCTTTGCATCACAGGCGTAATAAAGCATATTGTCTACGAAAGGATTTTCCATGGAACGAGGCAAACATGGACGCAAGTATGGTCATCGTCCAAAGATCTGTTCGAAGAAATTCGACCGGATGCAGTGAGATCCGAATTTGTATTACGTCGCGACTGCATTGCGCACCGCGATATATGACGGTCAATTCGAGGACGCCGAAGAACTCAATCAAGTTAAAATGGAACATTGTTTTGGTGACTTAGCGAGGAAGAAATGAAAGCAAGTTACCTCATTTCCATCCTGGCGTTTGGACTGGCTGCGATATCGGTCGTGCCGAAAGCTGCCGCGCAATCGGATTATCCAAATAGACCCTTGACCATGATTGTGCCGTTTCCGGCGGGTGGGCGGACGGACCTTATTGGTCGTATCGTGGCGCAGGAGCTGGAAGTCAAAATCGGCGAGCCAGTTATCGTTATAAACAGACCCGGCGCCGGCGGTGTTATTGGCGAGCGAAGAGTCGCAGAATCGTCGGCCGATGGTTACACCATCGGTTTCTACTCATCGGCGGCCGTGACCGCGCAGTATACGGTCTCTGCGCCGATTTCTTTGTCCGAGTTTCAGCTTGTCGCCATCGTAAATACCGATCCGGCAGCGGTGGCGGTCCAATGGTCAGCACCCTGGAAGACGCTGAAAGAGCTCGTTGGCGACGCGCGTGGACAACCCGGAAAGCTGTTGCTTGGTATGATACCGGGCGCCTCCGCACAAATCTTCGCGGCTGGCCTAACTGATGGCGCCGGGATCGAGGTGACCATGGTTCCCTTCAAAGGAGATTCCGACGGAGCGATCGCGCTTGCTGGTGGCCATATCGATATCCATGTCGCAGTGCCGGTCTCATATCAGAGTCTCGAGGACGCCAAGAAAGTAAGGATATTAGCGGTCGCCGACGCCGAACGTTCGCCACTCTATAAAAATACTCCGACTTTCAGAGAAAACGGCATCGACCTCGTGATCGGCGCTTTTCATGGCGTGTTCGTGCCCAACGGGACGCCACCGGCCATTATCAATAAACTCGCGGATGCGCTTGAGCAGGCCATGCACTCTAAGGAAGTGCAGGCGAGTATGGAGAATGCCGGCGCTGGCTTAAGCTTTCTACGAGGTGCCGCGGCTAAAGACTTTCTTAGTCGGCAGGACGCGACGTACAGCACGATTATCGACAAATTGGGTTTACGCGTAGCGCCCGATAAATAATTACTTTTGACGCTCCACAAATAGCAAAGTTGAGAGCCGTTGCCATGTTTTTGCACTTGTGAACCGAGATGGCTCACAGACGCTGCAACAAAGTCCATCGATCAGCCAATTGACCTCGCTGCCCGACCGGGTCCGCGAACAATGTCGCTGACCTAATAAAACTGTTGGAGGAAAATCCAGGGAAATACAATTGCGCGAGTTCAGGCATCGGTGGATCCAGCCACTTCGCTTGCGAGCTTTTCAAGCTAAAGACACACACGCGAATGACGCACGTGCCATACAAAGGAAGTGCGCCGGCACTCAATGATTTGATCGCGGGCAACGTCGATCTCATTTTTGACAATATGAGTACAGTTTGGCCCCAAGTAGTACAAGGCCGGCTGCGCGCGCTTGGAGTTGCCAGTCTGGAACGCACGTCACTTGCACCCAATATTCCGGCAATCGCCGAGACAGTGCCTGGATTTGATGTAACTTCTTGGATCGGCATTGTTGCGCCTGCCGTTACGCCGAAGGCAATTGTTGAGAAAATTTCAAAGGATTTCAGTGATGCTGTAAACCAACAGAAAGTCAGAAAACAGCTGAGCGATCTTGGGGCCACCGCGCTGTCCGACACCCCGCAACAATTTACGAGGTTCATTCGCGACGATCTGGCAAAGTGGCAGAAGGTGGCGAAAGACGCGCACATTGCGGAGATTCGGTAGTTTGCCACGCGATATCGCCACGGTGGCGAGCGCCGCGTGGTCGGGCGTACACCCTTTTGCTGCAGTCCCGAGCCGCGCTCGCTATTCCTGAGAATGCATTGTCGCTCCGACCGTCGCACGCCATACTGGCTCGATACCGAAAATCATTCCGCCGGCTAGCGCTGGCCCTGAAGTCGCACCTGTTTCATTCGTCTTGCGATGGGCCAGGAAAGCGCTCAACATCCGACAACCGCAAACTGTCAGGCTGTCGATAGCACTGATAGGCGCTCCTCCGGGGAGGACACAATGATTTTTGCTCGCGCGTTTGCCCTTGTTGTTGCCGCGTGCACTTTGCCATCCTGCGCCGCCTCGGCGCAGGACTACCCTGTCCGTCCCGTCACTATGATTGTAGGATTCCCGCCAGGTGGCGTGGATGACGCGACTGCACGCATCATCCAGAACGCGATGCAGAAAGCACTGGGCCAGCCGATCGTGGTTGAAAACGTCGGCGGCGCCGGTGGCATGGTCGCGGCCACCAGGGCTGCCCGCGCCGAGCCCGACGGTTACACCATCCTCCTGCATCAAGATGCGCTGGCGGCGGGTATGACCCTTTATCCCGATCACGCCTTTGATGCTGAAAAAGATTTTGTGCCCATTGGCCTCGTGAATACCACCGCACTTACTCTTTCAGGGCGCCCCTCGCTGCCGCCCAATAACTTCGACGAGCTGTTACGCTGGATGAAAGAGCCCGGCCAGACCGTTAAAGTCGGTCATCCCGGCGTCGGCTCTTTTGGTCATCTGGCTGAAGTGCTGATCTTCCAGGAACTCGGTGTGAAAGTTACACAGGTCCCATATCGCGGTGCAGGTCCGGCGCTCGTCGATCTGCTGGGCGGACAAATGGATTTAGGGCCGATATCCGCCGTAGTCGCTGGGCCCTTGGTCAACACGGGCAAGCTCAAGTCGTACGCGATCATTGGGAAGAAACGATTCATGGGCCTGCCGGTGCTGAAGACCATGGCCGAACTGGGCTACACCAACTTGGATATTGACTTTTGGCACATGCTGTTAGCCCCGGCGCGCACACCGCAGCCCATCGTGGACAAGCTCAATACTGCACTGCGCGTCGCGCTCGCAGATACCAAGGTACGCAAGACGTTCGCTGATGGCGGGATGGATGAATACCCAAGTGGAGAAGAAACGCCCGCAGCCGCGAGAGCATTACTCAAGCGCGATATTAAACTTTGGGGTGACGTAATCCGCGCCAACCACATCGCCACCCAATAGATTAAAAGCCGACCAAAAGAAGCACCTGGCGCTGGGTGGGCCTGGTCGAGTATGCTGATCGTTACCATGCTGCCGATGATCAGCTTCCTGTCAAAAATCACGCTGATCCCAAACAATGTGTTGGTCCTGATAATCGTGGTTGCTTATTTGGCAGGCGCTTATGGCGTCAACAATAATCCGAACGACATTATCACAATGGCCGCATTCGGTGTGCTGGGTTGTGTGATTAACAAATTCGGATTTCCACAAGCCCCGATCGCGCTCGCCTTCGTGCTCGGTCCAATTATGGGAACCGCCCAATCGCTGATCAGTCACAAAGCAGCTTCTTGATCTTTTGGCAGACTCCTGTCGCAGGCACCCTCATGACTTTCCTGGTGCTTGTGACAGTAATCTCAATTTCGCGGTTTCTATTCTCTGTTTCGCGAAAAAGTCTTAGCAAGTAATCCAGTGAAGCTTCCGCGGTTCCACATCTCCAAACTTAATGGAGCAGTCGAGCGTGTCACGAAAAATTTCGGATTCCAGGAGCGCACGCAGGATCTGTTGCTTGGCGTCCGCTATCTGGGATACTGAACAGTGCCGTAACTTCTTCGCACAAGCGATAGGATCAACCTCGAACTCATCCGCGAATGCCGGCGTCGCAGCCTTCCCCTGAAATTACAATTCTTCGGAGTACCGCCATGACCATGCACCGTCACATTCACGCCGACGCCAAAGCCACCATGGAAACCGAAATAGTGGCCTTGCGGCAACGGCTCGCCAAAGCGCATCGCATCCTCACTGCCGGCGGTATTTGGCCTCTGACCAAAGGTCATGTCAGCGCACGCATTCCGGGCACCGACACCGTCCTGATCCTAGGACATATCCATTCTGAGGGCCGCTCGCTGATCGGTACTGACGTTGACGATATCGTCACCGTCGACATTGAAGGAAACTGGCTTGAAGGGCGCATTGAGCCTGTTGACGAGCGTTTCCTACATCTTGAGATCATGAAGGCGCGACCCGACGTCACGTCCGTAGTGCATGCGCACCCGACGTACGCGACTGCCTTCGGGATCGCAGGCGTCAATATTCTTCCTGTTGGCAATCGTGGCGCTATCTTCGCACCGCACGTTCCAATCCTAGACTTCGACCGCCAAATCGACACGCCGGAACGCGGCCGCATGGTCCGCGACGCGATTGGCGACGGTATGGCGCTCGTGCTTAAGAACCACGGTGTCGCTGTCTGTGGCGATTCGATCGAAAATGCGGTCATTGCGACTTTCTCGCTCGAAGAGACCGCGCAGCTGCACTGGATCGCAGCGCAGATTGGGCCCGTGCAGAAGATCTCAACCGGGGAGGTGCGCAGCGTACTTACGGGCGCGCGCAAAGAAGAATTCTACAGCCATGTCTGGGGCCATTATGCGCAGCTCGATCCGTGGGAGGGCGCCGCCGCCCCGCCGGTCAGCCGCGGCTCAACTCGCCCGAACGTTCCCTCGTGATGTAAAGTGTGATGCTCGCGCGCCAGCCCGTGGACCATACTGGCGGCGCTCACATTGAGACCGAGCTTGTCAATGATACTGCGGTAGATCGCGTCCCGTTTGGCCAGGAAATCGGCTTGCTGGCCGCGCAAAAAGACAATCCCCGCGCCAACATTGTTCATGTTGGCTTCGACCTCTTTGCTTTTCATAGCTTCGCCGAGCGCGTCAAGGCGCGATAAAGGATCTGAAGTCGCATCTTACTCTCCCGTTCTGTGCATCATTCTGTTTTGCATCGCCAGTCACACCACGCGTCTCAGCGGCACGGCGCATCTCCTCGAGTCGCTGCTGCGAATGATCGGTTTGGTTTCTTCTAAGATGCGTTTGTTCCGCGTCGATGCCCTCTTGCACATATTCGGTATTGACCGCGCGCCGCTGGCGTTATCGTGCGCGCTCATCATGCAACTTCCCCCAATTGATGATGTCGGACCTCGCGCAATGCTTGTAAAATGATGCCGGTTCGCTCATTGCGAGTACTGCCAGAGAATACTGTAGACACTTTTCGGCCGTTTGATTAATCTTCGACCCTTCGCGCCGACAGGGAGAACAACCATGGTGACAATGACCGCAGACCGTACCAAGCTCGTCGTCGAGAGCGCGGAGGCGGTGCTGGGCCGGAACTGGTTCGTCGCTCGCGACTACACAGCCAAGGACGAAGGTCTTGAATTCGAGATCGTGACACCTGGCATCAAGACAAAGTTTGAGCTGACTGACCCACGCAGCCGCGATCACCACCTCGTCAGTTCGACCAATTATCAAAAGGCGTTTGAGAAGGGCCAGGCGGACATCTATCGCGCCTGTGAATGGGGCCAGATCCGTCGCACCTATGACAATCCTAACGGGCCAATCGTCGCTCGCCGACCGGCCATGATTTATCAGTCGATCTTTGTGCGGGGCGACTCACCCGTGAATGCGACCATCGCACTCGCCAACAAGACTGTCGGCGTTCAGTTCCATCAGGGCTCCCATTATTCGACGCTGGCGATGCTTGAGGGCTTTATGCCGCGCGAGGAGATCAAGGTCGTGCATTCCGGCACAGTTGGCGAGCGCTATGAGGCGCTCATGAGCGGTGAAACCGATGCGGCGACACTGATGGAGCCGTGGGTCACGTTAGCCCACAAAAACGGCTGTAAGGAGATCGTCGGCACGTTCTATCAGGGTACTGAAAACTCCAACGCCAGCCTCGATCCGAAGATCTGGGAGGCGGCCATGCGCGCAGTGAAGAAAGCAGTGAAGTTGATCAACGCCGACAAGCGGAAATATGTGCACTACCTGATCGAAGAAATTCCGCCGCAATACGGCAAGCAGCTTTCGCCGGATGATTTCTATCTGCCGCGACTGCGTTATGTCGATCCTGCGCCATATACCAAGGAAGAGTTTGAGCGCGCCTATAACTGGATGCTCACCTGGGATCTGGTCGGGCCGAACGCAAACTACGAGAAGTTGGTCTGTAATCGCGTCGCAGCCTAACTTCGGCGGGCCGGCGCCTTTCTCGCAGGCGCCGGCTTCTGCATCCGGTTGCGCCGGATATCCTCACCGGTATTCATAATGTGTCGCTCAAGCAAACTGCACGCTTTGGCGACCTTCTTGCGTTCGAGCGCTTTGACAATCTGCCGATGTTCTTCGGCGGCCTCACGAAGGCGCTGCGGGTTGCCAGCGCGCCGCGCATAACGTTCAATGTTGAGTTGCAGACGCTCGACGGTGCTAATTATCCGAGGTGACTCGGAACGGCTATAGAGTACCCGATGAAAGTCCCAGTTCTTCAGCACCCATTGCGAGCCATAATCCTTGATGCGGTCCGATTCGTCGCAGAGCTTGCGCAGGCGATCCAGATCCGCCTTTTCCATCTTTGCTGCTGCTTTACGCAACAGATACGCCTCCAGAACCGCGCGCATCTCCACCGCCTCCAGCAGTTCTGGCAAGCTAAGGCCCGTGACCACGGTGCGATGATGAGCAATACTTTGCACCAGCCCTTCAGCCTGCAGCTGGCGTAGTGCTTCACGGATAGGCACCCGCGAGACACCAAAGAATGCTGCCAATTCGACCTGATTGAGTTCCTCCTGATCCGCGAATTGCCCGTCATAAATTGCGGTCCGCAGCGCTGCCGCGAGATAATCTGTAATGGTTTTGCGCTCGCGCAACGGATCCCATTGCAATCGCGCGAACTTCGCCGCGCTGATTTTCGGGTTGCGCTTCGGATGCCCCTGGTCCATCGCCGTTCAAGGTCCTAATCAAATGCCATGCAGAATAGATTGCTCGGAGAACGAACTTCAAGGCTGCACCAGAAGGGATAATAACAAACTGTGGCCCCGGCCATCGTGGGGCTGGGGGAGCTTGGCGAATGGTCCGGGGCCTGACGCAGCCGTCATGGACGGCGCGCGCCTATTGGGGAAACGGCGCAGCTTCTGCGTCGTCCGCTTGACATAACCGGGCGTTGTCTGATCGCCGCTTTCGTCTGAGAGCGGCAGGCCAGCGCATGCCGATGCTTGTCCTTTCCGAAAATCATATCCGCGCGTAGCGATGATGCAGTCCACCCAAGACGGGCACAGCAACGACGGTACCAGACCGTTGGATTGTTCGATGCAGTGGGGCATCCTTGTGCAGTGATAAGGTGCGTGCGCGATTCATTATAGTAGATGGCGTACATGCTCAGAATTCGCCTCAGGTGCGCCTCGCCAAAGATCAGCATCCGATCCAGGCACTCGCGGCGCACAGTGCCGATCA
>Ga0193751_1002418_pt1 | contig 11331 bp, 11 predicted proteins | sample L1c2metaG_FD_143050 | JGI IMG/M metagenome (GOLD analysis project Ga0193751, IMG submission 143050) | Soil microbial communities from a riparian zone of the East river system, Colorado, United States - L1c2 | ecosystem: Environmental > Terrestrial > Soil > Riparian zone | place: USA: East River...
CCGCTGCGCGGAGTGAGGCGCGTGATCGCCGAGCACATGGCCCGCGCGCACAGAGAGGTGCCGGCAGTTACGTGGGTCGAGGAGTGCGACTTCTCCAATCTGGATCTGAAGGAGCTCGTTCCGGTGACGCTGAAGGCGTGCGCCGAGACGCTTCAGGAGTTCCCGGAGCTGAACGCGCGGCTGGAAGGAGACGAGATCGTCTTCCTGGACCGCTACGACCTCGGCGTCGCCGTGCAGACCGACGACGGGCTCGTCGTACCGGTCGTCCGCGACTGCGCCACGCGTTCGCTGGAAGATCTTGCCGCCGACGTCGCGCGGCTCGCCGAGAGCGCCCGCGCCGGCAAGCTCCAACCGGAAGAGGTCCGAGGCTCGACGTTCACGGTGACCAGCGCCGGCAAGCTCGGCGGCCTCATGCAGACGCCGATCGTGAATCACCCCGAGGTCGCCATTCTCAGCATCGGCCGGATCGGACCGAGGCCGGTCGTCCGGGACGGCGCGGTCGTCGCAAGCCAAACGGGTTACGTGTCGCTGACGTTCGACCACCGCGTCGTCGACGGCGCGCGCGCGGCCGAGTTCGGCCTCGCGGTCATCCGCAGGCTCGAGCACCGCTGAAGGCGCCCGGGCACCGGGGCAGTGGCACCCGGGCGTCACCGAACCTACGCAGACGACGGGGAACCGGTTTTGCCGCTACGCAGCCACGGCGGCGAGGTGGGGGGCGAGCATTCCCTCGATCCTCGGAGCGCTTGCACGCCCATCGATCCGGTCGACGACGCACTTCCCCTTCACGAGCACAAGCGTCGGCACGGCAGCAACCCTGAAGCGCTTGGCAAGCTCAGGTTGCTCGTCGATGTCGACCCGTATCACGCGGAGCCGGGTGCGCTCCTTGCGCGCAAGGTGGGCGAGCAAGCTCTCCATGCGTCGTGCCGGGCCGGAGCGTTCGGACCAGAAGAAGACCAGCAGCGGCTGTGCGTCGTCTCTCACTCGATGTGTCCTCCTGAATTGAGTCCGCGGGGGGCGGGCCTTGTTCTCTTCCCGGCAAACTGACCGCGCAAACTACACTCGGTGGCCGATGGGTGGCTGGTACTGGATCGGTGTCTGTGCGGGGCTCGGCGTCGCCGCCGGCGTGCTTTTAGCCGGGTTCCTGACGGGAACGCGAGCCGCTCTGGCCGCGGCGCTCGTCCTCGCCGCAGGCGCCGGCGTCGCGATCGGATTCGCCCTCGGCCAGTGGGACGAGGCCGTCGGCGGCGGTGTCGGCGGCGCACTCGGTTCCATCGGCGCGGCGCAACTGGTCTCGGGGGCGTTCCGACGTGGCGGCTCTCGTTTCGGCACTGCGATCTTCATCGCCTTGGCCGCTGTCGTCTTCGCCGCCGTCGCCTGGATCCCGGTCGCCGGCTACCTCGAGGCGACGCTTGTTCCTCTGTTGGCAGCGCGCCTGCGCGGCCGCGCGGGCGAGCGCTACGCCGGGTTGCGTTCGCTTGCCAAAGACTAAGAGCGTCATCCTCATCGTCATCGACGGGCTGACGCCGTCGATGTTCGAGGCGACGGTTGGTGATGGTCGCGCGCCCGCACTGTCGTTCCTCGCGGAGCAGGGCTCTTACTCTCGCGCGATCTCGACGTTTCCCTCTCTGACGCCCGTCTGTCTTTCGTCGATCGCGACGGGTGCGCATCCGGACGTCCATCGCATTCCGCATCTGGTCTGGTACGACCGCGAGCGCGAGCGGCTCGTCGAATACGGCTCGTCGTTCGGTGCGGTGCGGGCCGCGGGAGTGGCGCGGTCGCTCGCCGACACGGTCATCAACCTGAACCGGCTTCATCTGGGCGCGGAGGCGGTCACCGTCTACGAAGCGCTCGAAGACGCCGGACTGACGGCGGCGGCGATCAACATCACCTGTTACCGAGGCCGCACTCCTCACCTGCCCACGCTTCCGGGGTTGACGTTCCCGGCGTACGGGCCAAAGCGGTTCTTCTTCTACAACCTGTTCGAGTCGGATCCGACCGGTGCGCCGCTTGCCGTCTTCGGACGCTCGCACGGCTCCATCGACGGCTACGCCGCCGCGGTCGGCCGCTGGCTCGTGACCCGTGACGGCTTCGACTTCCTCGTCTACTACCTGCCCGACTACGACTTCGCCTCTCACGCACACGGTCCAGACGAGGCTTTCGAGGCTCTCACGCGCAGCGACGCCGCGATCGGCGCCCTCCTCGAAGCGGCGGGTGGACCGGAGGAGTTCCTCTCGCGCTACGCCGTGATTCTCTGCTCCGATCACGGTCAGACGCACGTCGACCGCCACGTTCGTCTGGAGACGGCGTTCGGACGTCTCGACGACGTGCTCGTCACGGCCTCGAATCGCGCCGGCATGGTCTATCGACTCGGCGCGGCTGCGCCGGCGGCGCGGGAGCTCGCGCAGCGGCTCGACGAGGAAGAGTCGGCCGAGACCGTCTTGTTCGTCGAAGAAGGCGCCGCGATCGCGCGCCGCGAGGGAGAGGAGCTCCGCTTCGCTCCGACCGTGAGTGGGTGGACGACAACCGGAGACGAAGGTCTGCTCGGGTATCCAGGCGGCCTGGAGCGAGCCTGGGCGGCGCTCATGAACCCGAACGCCGGCGAGGTGATCGTCTCCGCTGCACCGGGCTTCGAGTTCGCCGACCTGGCCGGGCGGCACCACTCGGGTGGCGGAAGTCACGGCTCTTTGCGGCGCGGCGACTCGGAGGTCCCGATGCTGACGATCGGAGTCGAAGCGCAACCGCAGTCCATCGTGGAGATCGCGCCCGCGGTTCTTCGGCACTTCGGCGTCGCGCCTCCTGCCTACGCCCGTGCGCTCACGCGTGCCGCCTGATTCCGCCCCCGCGGCTCGGAGCAGGATGGTCGATTCGCAGCTGCGTGGCAGGGACGTCGTCGACGAACGCGTGCTCGCCGCGATGGAACGAGTTCCGCGTGAGCTCTTCCTGCCCGAGAAGCTGCGCAAGCGTGCCTACGACGACGCTGCGCTGCCGATCGGCGACGGCCAGACGATCTCCCAGCCGTACATGGTCGCGCGGATCTGCGAGGCGCTCTCGCTGACGGGAGCGGAGCGAGTTCTCGACGTCGGGACGGGCTCGGGCTACCAGGCTGCCGTCCTCGCCGAGCTTGCGGAGGAGGTCGACACGATCGAGCGCATTCCGGCGCTCGCCGAGCGTGCGCGCGCGAGCCTTGGAGCCGCCGGCTACGGCCGGGTGAGCGTCCATGTCGGCGACGGCTCCCGCGGTCTTCCCGGACGGGCCCCTTTCGACGCGATCGCGGTCGCAGCGGCGGCACCGGAGCTTCCGCGGACGCTCTACGAACAACTGGAGCCCCGCGGCCGTCTCGTCGTGCCGGTGGGACGGCGCGGGATGCAGCGCCTCGAGGTGATCGTCCGCAGCCCAGAGGGTCCCGCGGTCCTGCGCTCGGTGCCCTGTCGCTTCGTCCCTCTCCTCGGGGACGAAGGGTTCTAGCGTTTGCGTCCGGCCGGTCCGGGCACGATGGCGGGGGCAATGGTGGAGAGAACGGGAGACGAGCTGCTGGCAATGCCGCTGCGGCTGCACGGGATCCAGCTCGGGCGGCCCGTCGACCTGCTCCTCGATCGCGAGGCTCGACGGGTCGTGGGTCTCGACATCCTCTGCGGCGACGAGGTGCACAGATTCCTCCCTCTGCCCACGGCCGCCGTCGGCGACAAGGAGATCCGGATCCTGTCGCCGCTCGTCCTCCTCGAGGAGCGCGAGCTGGACTTCTACCGCTCCCAGACGCTTGCCCTGAGCCGGCTCCGCGGCGGCGCCGTCGAGCGGAACGGGCGCTCGGTGGGGCAGCTGCGGGACGTCATCGTGGACGAGGACGGGCGGCTGGTCGCGGCGATCACCGACGAGAAACGCGTCCCCTTCGAGGACGGCTTGCGGTTCGCTCCCAGACGCCGCACCGCGGCCTAACAGCTAGTTTCCTCAGCCGCATGGACGAGCGGGACGCAGCCGTCGCCGTGGGGCTGCGCGCCCGCGTCAATCGAGCCCTGCGCCAGCGAAGCAACTGGGCGGAGCTCGCGAAGTTCTGTGCCGTGGGGGCGTCGGGCTACGTCGTCAATCTGATCGTCTATGTCGCGCTGCTCGACGGGGCGAATCTGCACTACCGCTACGCCGCGACCGGTTCGTTCCTCGTCGCCGTGACGAACAATTATCTGTGGAACCGGCTCTGGACCTTTCGCCAGGACCGTGGCCACTTCGGACACCAGGGCCTGCGGTTCTTCGTCGTCTCCGTGATCGTCTACGTCGGCAATCTCGTCATCCTCACGCTGCTGGTCAAGGTGGGGGTCGGCAAGATCGTGGCGCAGGCGATCGCGATCGTCATGGTCACCCCGGCGAACTTCGTCGGCAACAAGCTCTGGTCGTTCCGGAGACGGCACTGAAGCTGCTCCTGTTCGCGGCCGTGGCCGTGTTGGCGGCGACGAACCTCGTTCCGCCTGCCTCCGCGGCTGCGAATCCCAGGCTGACGACGGAGCGTGCCACGGCGCTCTTCCTCGCGAACGACAAGGTGGCGGACTGGCTCAACCGCTATCCGACTGCAGGGCGCGCCACCAGCGCGACCTACGAGCCCGAGCCCTCGAAGTGCTCCTCTGGGACGCAGGGTGGCTGCTGGAACGTCACCGTCACGTGGAAGAAGAACGACAAGGTCGACGCCGGCGTGATCGCCTCGGGGAAGGTCGACGATCTCACGACTCGCGTCACGGAAGCCTGGACCGGTCCGCAGGTCGCGTGGAAGATGGCGCGCGGCTACGCCGGCGCGTTCGGCGGCAAGAAGATCAACAGCCTCCGCTACTGGCTTCCGTTCTGCTTCGTCTTCCTGCTCGGGCTGATGGACTTCCGGCGGCCGCTTTCGGTTCGGAACCTCGATCTGCTCGCGCTGCTCTCCTTCTCCGTGTCGCTCTGGTACTTCAACCACGGGAACATCTTCACGAGCGTGCCGCTCGTCTACCCGCCGCTCGTCTACCTGCTCGCACGCTGCCTCTGGATCGGCGTACGCGGCCGGCCTGTCCGCGCGGGGCGACCGCTCTGGAAGCCGGCGGTGCTGCTCGCGGCTGCGGTGTTCCTCATCGGCTTCCGCGTCGGCCTCAACCTCGCCGACTCCAACGTGATCGACGTCGGCTACGCGGGGGTGATCGGCGCGCAACGGATCTCCAGCGGCGTCATGCCCTACGGCAACTTTCCGAAGGAAGAGACCCTGAAGCCCTGCGGCCCCGCCGACTCGGAGGGAGAGATCCGCGACCGCATCCAGTTCAACGGCCGCTGCGAGTCTGCGAACCCGCTCGGGGACACGTACGGCCCGGTCGCCTACGAGGCGTACCTGCCCGGCTACTGGATCCGGGGCTGGTCCGGGAAGTGGGACAAGCTTCCGGCCGTGCATCTCACCTCGATCATCTTCGACGTGCTCTGCGCGCTCGGACTGGGCCTCGCGGGCCTACGCTTCGGCGGGCGCTGGCTCGGCGCGGCGCTGGTGTTTGCCTGGGCCGCCTTTCCGTTCACGCAGTACGCCTCGATGTCGAACACCAACGACACCATCGTGCCGGCGTTCCTCATCTTCGGATTCTGGCTGGCGAGCTCTCCCTGGTCGCGCGGGATCTCCGTCGCTCTCTCCGGCCTGACGAAGTTCGCGCCGCTGATCGTCGCGCCGCTTTGGCTCACGTATCCGGGCCCGGTGCGACGGCCCCGGCCTGCGTTTGCGTTCGCGGCGGGATTCGTCGTCGCCGCAGTGCTCGCGTTCTCCATCCTCCTACTCGATGGCCATCCGGTCCAGGCGGCGCAGACGTTCTACGAACGGACGCTCAAGACGCAGATCACGCGGCAGTCGCCGTTCTCGCTCTGGGACTGGGCGCAATATCACGCACGCGGAATCCCGGATCTCCACGTCGTGCAGCGGGTGCTCGAAGGCCTGCTGGTGCTCGGGGCGGTGGCCGTGGCGTTCGTACCGCGCACGAAGACACCGCTGCAGCTGGCTGCGCTGTCCGGCGCTCTCCTGATCGGCTTCGAGCTCGTGCTCACCCACTGGTCCTGGCTCTACATCCCGTGGTTCTTCCCCTTCGTCGCGTTCGCCCTGCTCTCGAACGGGCGTGGTCACTCGATCGACGGATCAACCGAAGGCGTCAGTGAAGACTTCAGTGGTCGCGAGCAGCAGCCCGCAAGCGTCTGAGCGCTCCGTCGTCGCCGCGGCATTCGTGGCGATCGCGCTCTTCGTCGCCTCGTGGACGCTGCTGCACCTCGGCTTCTACAAGCACAAGCAGCTGATCGACACGCCCGTCTACCAACGCTACGGCAATGCGATTGCGGCTGGAAAGGTCCCGTACCGCGATTTCGAGCTCGAGTACCCGCCGGGCGCGCTGCCCGTCTTCGCCCTGCCAGGCCTGGCCAAGCCGGGCCACGATCAGCAGGTCTCCCGGAGCTTTCGCCGAGCCTTCGAGACGCTCATGTGGTTGTGCGGTGCTGCGGCACTCACGTCGATGGCGGTCGTCCTACGCAAGCTTCGGCGCAGCAGTGCCGGCGTGTGGGCTCCGCTCTGCTTCGCCGCAGTTGCGCCGCTCCTCCTCGGTTCGGTGATCCTCAGCCGCTTCGATCTCTGGCCCGCGGCGCTCGTCGCAGGGGCGTTGGCCGCGCTCGTCTCGGGACGTTTGCGCGTGGGACACGGGCTCCTCGGGCTCGGCATCACCGCGAAGCTCTATCCCGCGGTGCTTCTTCCTCTCGGCGTGGCGTACGTCTGGAAGCGCGAGGGGCGGCGGGAGGCGCTCGCGTGTCTGGCGCTGGCGCTCGGGGTCGTCGCCGCAATCTTCGCACCTTTCGTGATCGTGTCGCCGAGCGGTGTCTGGCACAGCCTGAGCGTCCAGTTGAGCCGGCCGCTGCAGGTGGAGAGCCTGGGCTCCGCGCTTCTGCTCGCCGGCCACCACCTCTTCGGGCTCGGCGTGACGGCAGAGACGAGCCACGGCTCGCAAAATGTGGCAGGCACCGCCGCGGACTGGCTGGCGGTCGCCTCGACGGTGTTGCAGGCGGGAGTGCTGATCTGGATCTGGTCGGCCTTCGTCCGCGGCCGGAGCGACGCCGAAGCGCTTGTTCGCTCCACTGCGGCCACGCTGTGCGCGTTCGTCGCGTTCGGCAAGGTCCTGTCGCCGCAGTTCCCGATCTGGCTGATCCCGATCGTGCCGCTTGTGCGTGGACGCCGCGGGCTCGTCGCAAGCGCGCTCCTCGGCCTCGCGCTCGTCCTGACGCAGTTCTGGTTCCCGTTCCGCTACTTCAGGCTTGCGCTCAACTTCGAGACGGACCTTTCCTGGGTACTGCTGGCACGCGACCTCACCTTCGTCGCGCTCGTGGGGGTACTCGTAGTCACTTTGCGGCATACAGGCGCCACTCGCCCGGAATCCCCTTGAGCTCGTGCACGCCGCGGTCGGTGAACTCGATCCCGGATCCGGCGACGAGATCCTTGACGGTGCTGGACACCAGCACCTCGCCGGGAGAAGCGAGAGAAGCGACGCGTGCGCCGGTGTGGACGGCGATTCCCCGGACCCACGTGCCACTCAACTCGCACTCGCCGGTGTGCAACCCGGAACGTACATCCAGGCCGACGCTGCGCACGCTCTCGACGATCGAACACGCACAACGGATCGCCCGTGCCGGCCCGTCGAAGGTCGCGAAGAAGCCGTCTCCTGCCGTATCGATCTCGACGCCGCGAAAGCGCGCGAGGTCCCGGCGGACAACCTCGTTGTGACGCTCCAGCAGATCGCGCCAGCGGCGGTCCCCTAGCTCCCCCGCATGATCCGTCGAGCCGACGATGTCGGTGAACAGGACGGTCGCCAGCATCCGATCCGGCGTGGCAGGCTCGCGCACGCCGGTGAGGAACTCCTGGATCTCGTCCAGGATGTCGTCGCCGTCGATCCACGGGATGTGATCCTCGCCCGGAAGCTCCACGTAGCGCGCACCATCGATGTGGCGAGCGAGCCAGCGCGCGTTTTCGACCGAGCAGATCTTGTCGCCGACACGATGGACGATCAGCGTCGGCGCACTGACGGACGGGACGACGTGACGCACGTCGATCTCGAACGCCATGCGCATGAAGGCGATCGCGTCGTGCGGTGTAGCCGACTGCACCTGGAGGCGTCCGAACTGCTCGCGCAACTGGGGGTCGCCTTTGCGGCTGGGGGCGAAGAGGTCGGCGCCTGAACCTTTACCCCAACGCGAGACCACGCGTTCGGTATCCATCGCCGCCTCGAACTCCTCGCGGGTGCTCTCGCCCCACGGCCAGTCGTCCGTCGTCTCTTCCTTGACCTCCGCTCCGCACAGGATGAGCCCTCGGGTCCGCTCCGGGTACGTGGCCGCGAAAAGGATCGACATCGGTCCCCCTTCGGAGACACCCATCAGCGCCGTGGTCTCGGAGCCGACCGCGTCGAGGATCGCGCGCACGTCGTCCATTCGCTCCTCGAGCGTGCCGACGCGGACGCGGTCGGACAGGCCCATACCGCGCTTGTCGAAGAGGATGAGTCGCGAAAAGGACGCCAGCCGCTCGCAGGCCCGGCGATACTCGCTCATCTCCCAGAGGACATCGAGATTCGTGATCGCGCCGGCTACGAAGACGAGGTCGAGCGGGCCGTCGCCGAGCACGCGGTAGGCGATGTGGACGTCGCCGTTCTCCGCATACTGCACCGGCGGGGCGCTCACGGCACCGGGACGCGCACCGTCTCGCAACTCGTGGCGCGACCGTCGGCGCCGCACTCGACGAGGACGCCCTCGATCCGCACGTCGCCCGAGGCCGTTTCGAAGCGCACGGGCATGCCGGTGCGCATCGCCCTGATCGCGAGCTCGGCCTGCACGCCGATCACGGAGTCGTGCGGGCCGGTCATCCCCGCGTCCGTGATCGCCGCAGTCCCGCCGGGTTGCACGCGCGCGTCGTTCGTCTGGATGTGCGTGTGCGTTCCGAGGACCGCGGTCACCTTCCCGTCGAGCCACTTCGCCAGAGCCACCTTCTCGCTCGTCGCCTCGGCATGCATATCGACGACGATCACCGGCGTGCGCGTCTGCGCTTCGTCGACGAGCTCGTCGATCACCTCGAAAGGACCGACAGGCGGCCCGAGGAAGAGCGCGCCGATCAGATTGATCACGGCGACCTCGGTCCCGTCGGCGGCCGTGACGAAGGTCATGCCCTTCCCCGGAGCCCGCTTCGACAGGTTCGCGGGCCTGATCAGGCGGTCACTTTCCTTCAGGTACGGCACGATCTCGCCGCGCCGCCAGACGTGATTGCCGAGCGTGATCGCGTCGGCACCGGCGGCGAGCATCTTGTCGGCGAGCTTGGGCGTGATGCCGACTCCGTCCGCAAGATTCTCGCCGTTCAGGATGCAAAGATCCGCGCGCAGCTCTTCGCGCAGCGAAGGAAGACGCTCTTCGATGGCGCGACGGCCGGGCACACCGACCGCATCGGCGATGAACAGAATTCGCACGGGCGGATTAGGGCAGGAGAGTCGCGGCGGCGCGCAGCTCGATTGCCACGTGGTTGCCCGCGTCCTGCGTGTACTTCGACAGCGCCTGCTTCTCGACCCCGGACAGATCGAGCACGCGGCCGACCTTCGTGCTCGACGCGGCGATCATCGAACCGACGGTGAGCGCCGGATCAGCGCTGAGGTGCGTGAGCGAGATCACGAGAGACGGTGCGGCCGACGGTTGGATCTCGATCAGCGAACCGTAGGGTTGGCCGTTGAGGATGTAGTCCGAGATCCCGACGATCGTGCCGTCGACCGGCGCGTAGACATCCGTGCCGGGCAACGCGCCGACATCGAGCGCAGAGGTGTCGCCTCCGTTCAACTTGTAGTACACGAAGCCCGCGCCGCCGCCGCCGAAGATCTTGTGCGCGAGTCGCGACAGGATGCCTTCGTTGCCCTGACGCCCCAGCGGGCTCAGCGGCAGTGCGCCGTCGCCGGAGGAGTGGTAGCCGATCGCGGTGACACGGCTCTGTGCGACCGGCAGCTGAATGCGCAGCCCGCCGTGCAGAGCGACGGTGAGCGGCGCCGGCGGTCCGACGGGCAGCAGGCGGCTCGCCGGCCCCGGCAGCGCCTGGGAAGGCTGACGTGTCGCTCCCTGCCCGAACGCAGTGATCAGCAGCGTGCCCAGGAGGAGGCCGCAGACGACCATCAGGACGACGAGACGCCGCGCGCGGTGGGGCATGCGCGCGCGCCGCGGTCGCTGGCGCGCCGCGGGGACTCGGCGGGAGGGGGCCGGCATCCGCGCCACCGTAACGGACCCCGATGCCTCCTTCAACCGCTGAGGGGCCCGACTTTGTGACAGTCGAACCTTCGGATCCATCTGCTTTTCCACCCATACCTCGTGACGGTCGAGGGCGAGGTTGCCGTCCTCGGCCCAGTCCCAGTCCCAATCCGGCGGTCGCTGCCCGGGGAACCGTAGGACGTCGGCTGTACGATCACCCGCATGCCCGGCAGGGCCAAGATGGAGATCCCGCGCTGGATCCAGCTGGCCGGGTTGCCGGTCATGTTGCTGTTTCTGTGGGTGGTGGCGGGCGCGGTCCGTCACGTCGTCTTCCTCTTCCTCGTGGCGCTGCTGATCGCGCTGCTCCTCAGTCCCGTCGTCCGGGTGGTGCAGAGGGCCCGGATCCCTCGCGGCTTCGCAGTCGCGTTCGTGTACCTCGTCTTCGCGATTACGTTGATTGCCGCCATTGGGGCGCTCGGGACCGTGGTCGTCAATGAGACGAAGACAGCAGCGAAACGGGTGGATTCCTACTTTACGAACACGAACGGACGAACCGGCGTCGTCGACGCCGATCGCGACGTGAACCTTTTGCAGCACTGGCTCGACACGCATCGCCTGGGCGGCATCAAGATCGAGAACCGCGGTCACAGGCTGGTCAGCGACATCCGCAAGCACAATGTCGGCAAGTACACGAACAGGGTGGTCAACTTCCTCGAGGGAGCGGCGGTCTCGATCGGGAAGCTGCTCTTCAGCGCGATCGTGATCCTCGTCGTGTCGATCTACATGCTGCTCGACTTTCCAAAGATCGAACGACGGATCAACAGGCGCTTTCCGCCGGATGGGGATTCGGAGCCGTTGCTGCTGCGCATGGAGCACTCGCTGACGAGCTACGTCAAGGGCCAGTCACTGGTCTCGCTGATCATCGGCACGAGCGCTGGCGTCGGGTTGTGGCTCTTCGGCGTGCTCGGTTGGCTTCCGCACGGTCAGAAGTACGCACTGCTCTTCGGCGCGTTCGTCGCGATCACCGAGCTCATTCCGTACCTGGGACCGTGGATCGGTGCGATCCCGCCGTTCCTGTACGCGCTCGTCGTGCATCCGGTCTCT
>Ga0193751_1002420_pt1 | contig 11329 bp, 14 predicted proteins | sample L1c2metaG_FD_143050 | JGI IMG/M metagenome (GOLD analysis project Ga0193751, IMG submission 143050) | Soil microbial communities from a riparian zone of the East river system, Colorado, United States - L1c2 | ecosystem: Environmental > Terrestrial > Soil > Riparian zone | place: USA: East River...
CTCGGGTTGGTGTCTCCCCCGGATCATGAACGTCGGGAAACGATGTGGACGAAAGAGCATCACTCAAGACGAGATCAACGACTTATTACTGCGATTTAGTTTGTCTGGAGAACGGAGGCACTGGCTAGGCGCAACGCATGACCTTCGCTGCGTAATGAGAGTTTCGACAATGGACGCACATTCAACGTAGCGTACAAATCCTCATTGTTCATCATGTTGTAAAAGGGAAAACGCGCGTACTGGCGGGGCGTAGGCAGAAGCTGAAAGAAGGTACTGTGGCGTCCGTTGTTCGGATCACCGTCGCCGCTGCCGTAGGAGTAGCCGGCACTGATCCACGGTTTCAGCGTTCTCACCGGCGGTTGCCATCCAACCTCGCCCACAAACGCGGCGGCGTGCCGCGTTTGATCGCCCCAAGAACCATTCTGCAATGCGCCCCAGAGCAAGAAATCGAACTTTCCTGCGTTTTCCGCGTTATACACGTGAGCGTAGTCAAAGCCATAGGTCGCGATCTCGATTTTGCCTTGATCGGCAGCTCGAACTTTCTGCGGACGGTTATCAGTTTTCAACACCAGCGTACGGTGATCGATGTACCCCATAGCAAAAACACGGAGTTCTCCCGCATTCTTTCTGGTGCTGATGGATCGAGTGTAGGTTCCCGCGTAGAAATCCACGTCCAATTCGTCCATTCCTTTCACCTGAAACACTCCCTCGGTCGGCCGGGCACCGAACATGGTCAAGTTATTCTGTCCCGAGTTCAGGGACAACTGCACGCCGTCGAATGCTCGCTGGACCGCGCTAAACCCAAAGTTTGAGATAAGACGGCTGGTAATTCGTGTCTGAATCACGGTCGCCAGCAGAAGATCGCTGGGCTTGACTTCGGCGCCGTCGAAATATTCAAAGCGTCCGATTTTCAATGCTGCGGGCCCGAGATGCTTAAAGTTCACGAACGCCTGCTTCACGAATCCATTGGCCTCGTTAGTGTGATTATTGTTGGCAGCGTAATAGGTCCCACCCAATCCGAGCTGGCCCTGGGGCGCAGCCACCACCGCGTCGTTGGGCAAACCTAAGATGGACGGCTGTTCACCTTCGACGAACCAATCAATGCGTTCGCCGGTTTGACCGATTCCCACTCGCAGCAAAGAGTTCCACAACCCGTAATCGCTGTTTCCGGTGTTGCCCTGAAACCAGTTCCATCCTTCGGCTCGTGTACGCCAGTTGACTGAAGTCTCTAGCGGACCGAGCTTGTATTTTGCCGGAGGGGTAGTTGAGGGAGAAGGTGCCGGTGGAACCGACGTGCTGGAGGCGCTCGTCATATTTGCAGCCGGTGGGGGCGCAACACCGACCTGGCTCACGGAAGGCGACTGCTGCCCAAGCATCATGCCCGAGAAAAGGACTGTCGCACTCAAACATTCTGTTACTCGCAATTTCATCTCATGTTCCTCTAGTTTGATTTGTTTCGCGTTGTTGTTTTAAGACCGAGCGGGGAAGTGAAATCCTCATCCGATCTCTATGCGCGGGGAATCCATTGAACAATCCGGTTCCGTTTCGGTATGAATACTTCTAGGGTGTTCCAGCGCAACATGCAGTAAGTCTGTGATCGCAATGCCGCTCCTGATGCCTCAATCGGCGGACATGAACGCTGTGGTCGGCTCAATCGCTGACATAGGAACTTTGGCCTCACTGAATCGCAACAATAGTGCGCAAAACGAAGTGGCCGCCACGATGCTCCCCAAGATGAAGAATGCGTTCGCGCCGGAGATGCTTTCTGACTTGAACAGCATGGCAGCGAGAACAGCTCCAAGATTCCCTCCGGCTCCGACGATACCGGAAACAGATCCGACCGCCTGGGGACGAATCAACGGAACCACCGCGTAGATTACCCCGCACGCCATGCACACAAACAGTCCGAACACAAGAAACGCGACGGTGGCTGGACCCAGATCCGTCAGTCGCGAGAACAACACCATGAGCAAGCCTTCGATGAAAATCGTGACTCCGAGCAGCCGAGAGCGACCAGGCAGGCCCCAGCAGCTGCCGGCCCAGTCGCCGGCAATTCCGCCCAAAGCGCGCGCAAAGAGGTTCATCATGCCGATGAGGCTGGCGAGAAGTCCGGCTAGTTTTAAGGTCAGGTGAAAAGAGTCTTTGAAATACAGCGCTGCGACGTTGTCCACAGTGATTTCGACTCCGAAGCATGCGCCGTACAAGAGAAAGAGCAACCAGACGCGGTAGTCGCCGGCAGCTTCCCAGAATGCCAGTCCACCAGTCCGGGGCACGAAAGGTCTGCCATCCGGAGTGTCTTCGGTGAAACGGTAGTAGGTGAGGCCAGTAACTAACAGGAGAGCGCCGGGAAGGATCATCGTCAAGCGCCAGCTCAGGAACTTATCCGCACCCAATCCGATGATGGCGCCGAACAACAGTGGCATTACCCATTGCGTAACTCCGCCGCCGAGATTTCCCCAACCAGCTGTCACCGCGTTGGCCGTGCCGACGACTGTTCGCGAGAACATGATCGAGGTGTGGTACTGCGTGAGAACGAATGACGCGCCGATCAGACCGATGGCCAGCCGAAAGAACAAGAAAGAGTGGTAGCTATGGGACAACCCAATCCCCATCACCGGCAAAGCACCTAAGACCAGCAGCGCCGAATAAGTACGGCGCGGCCCGAACCGATCGCACAGCCAGCCGGTCAGTAGTCGAGCGAAGATCGTGATCGCCACCGAGGCAATTACCGTGTTGCCAATCTGCGCTTTGGTGAGTTTCAGATCGTCACGCACCACCGCCATGAGTGGAGCGATGCCAAACCACGCAACAAAACTCAGGAAGAGCGCGAACCATGACAAGTGAAACGCACGCATCGGTGCACTGTGGAAGTCCAGCAGTCGGATGCGAGTCGCCTTCCCATCGGAATCTGGTTCCAGAGCAAGATTTCGGTCTGGGTGAAGGGCTTGGTTCTCTGATCGTAGTTGCATCTTGCTTTTCTCCTTTCTTGGCTATTGCACCGCGCCAGGGTTACTGCGCAGCGCCCGAAGCTCGGGCGAAAGAAGGGTCCGGCATGTGAGGGTGGTTGCGTCGATAAAGAATAATCCCGCTACAGACGAAAAGCACGAAGGCCAGGCAGCCGCCGATGTAAGCAGCGTGCATGTGTCTTCGCCGAGATCCCACTTCTTTCCTGGTGCCAGCCAGAACGCTGTTCACCTCCACTGGCTCTGGCAATGCCCCTTGAGGAAGAAGCTTGCATTCCGCTATGAATCGATAACCTCGGCGGGGCACCGTTTCCAGGAACCTGGGGGAATCGGCATTGTCGTCGAGTGCTATCCGGATCTGCCTGATGCAGAAGTTCAAACCTTGTTCAAAATCGACGAATGTAGTTCCATTCCAGATCTGGTGTTTGAGTTCTTCCCGGGTGATCAACGTGCCCCCTTGCGAGGCCAGGAAGGCTAGTACTCGAAGAGGCTGCGGCTGTAGTGCTATTCGCCTGCCATTCTTGGATAAGGTTCCGGCGGCAGCGTCGAGTTCGAATATCCCGAACCGCAACAGTTGACCAGGATTATTCTCACTTTTCACGCCGAAGCCTCACGCGAGCTCGATTTCGGGGCATTATACAGCGAAGAAAAAGACTTGCCGCTGCCTCAGACGAAGATGTGAGCTCCAGAGCATCAAGTACTTAGCTCCTCATTAAATACTCATCTCGTATTCAGCCGACAATTCTTGACTGCCGAGGCGAATTGCCCTAATTTGCTTTGCGTTGCCAGCAGGATTCTTCCATGGCCTCCGCCTGCATGACCTGTACATGGCGACACCAAAGGGTTTAACAAGCACATGCTTAGGAGGATGTATGTCACACGGTCAATGGTGCGAGAGAGTCCTCTTCGCGTTCGCATTTTCCATGTTCACAGCCGCGCTACAGGCGCAAACATGTTCGACTCGAACTACGAGCGGCAGATATGCGGTCGTTTGTGACGGTTACCTAACGCCGGATCCCAATTCGCCCATGGTTCCGGCTAAGGAACTCGCGACCGTAACGGCAGACGAAAATGGCAACTTCCAATCTAACGACGGCAAGATCAGTTTGGGTGGGACCATCGTAAGTCAGACGGTCACTGGCACCGAAGTCCTTAATCCCGACTGCACAGGTTCGATCACGTTCACGCAGACAATCGATGGCCAGCCAGCACCCCCACTGAGCATTGTTTTTGTGGCCAAACGCCACGGAGCCGAGATCGACGGTCTTGCGGTAGATCCCGGTACAGTATTTTCCTGCCGTTTAACCCGAATTCGGTAGGGGAACCGGGATGATTCCCGATGTTGGCACTATGAAGTTTGGCTACAAGGCGCTCTCCGCTGCGGTGATGCCCGCTGTGGGCTGCAAGGGCCGGCGGCCAGAATGCCGTTCGCCCGCAGAAATAATGCGAACGATTTGCAAACGGGGAATTCTCCGCTGGGGTGGGCGGCATACGGGCATCAACCGAGAGGCATGTTCCACGCTCATTCCGAGTAGCCGTCGTCGCATTCCTCATCATCTTCTTTTTCTTTGTCGTCGTCCTCGTCTTCGTCTTCCTCTTCGTTTTCATCCTCATCCGGCTCTTGACGAAGGAGAATATCGGCGGTCCCGAAGCGATCAGAGGGGTCAGGGTGGAGGTATTCTGAATTCATTCGGAGCATGGCCCATGGTACGCCGGCTCGTTGTCAACGGCAGCGGCAGAGGGCGGCGCAGCACGGGGCTACAATCACTCTTCAGCTTGGGGGGTTCGCGATGCGACGAGCATTTTGGCTGATCCTTACCGTTTTCGGAGTACCAGTGGCCACTCTCGGCCGAGCGGCTTCATCCGATTCGCAGACACTACAAGCTCTGTGGACCGAAGTCCGCGAACTTCGTCAGGACTTGAGGACTTCGCTGGCAAGAGTGCAGAACACGCAGATTTTTGCTATCTCGCTTGCAAACCCAACAAGAGGCCGTTTCGCGTGTGTCAGATTTCTCTTACATCTCCCCAAGAATCCTGCACGTGGCAGGACGCGCTGACCGGGCGCGAATCAGTCTCACTCGGATCACAAGGGTATCGGCAAATTCTGAATGCTGAAGGTCTTAGAGTGGTCGGGGAAAGGTTCGATGAGGGACACAATCATTATTTCTTCACCTTAAAGTCTGATTCTAATTGTTGATCGCCAATGGCAAAGGAGGAACAACATGGTGGACTTTCTCCATTTCGGAGGGCAATCTGGTCCTGCACATCCGAGGAGCCGACAAACTGTGGGCGTTCAAGAGTTCGCTCGCCATTGGGATTTAACACTGTGGCAACTTTGTGAATAGGGAACGCCTGAACATCGGCCGGAAGCGGGAACATCAGTCCCCGATGCCACCACGCCGTCAAACGTGCGGCCAAAGAAGTCAGAGTTCTCCACGCTTGCCACATTGGGCATGTGCCTCTGGAAATCGGCTCCGGAATGCCGCGATCATCTTCGCCGATGCATCTACGCCATAGACTCCGAATCCTTCAGCGATCAATGCCTTTGAAAGTGGAACGCCATACCCGCATCCGAGATCGAGAATTGCACACCCACGCGGCAGTGTCTTGCTCCATTCGCGAATGATCGCTGGGCCGATACGAGGATTCCGCGCAGACATAAACGCTTCCGCAAACTCTTCGTACCCGTTCGACTTGTCTTGCGGAACGTTCAAAACAATGGACGATTTGGAGGTGTCATCGGAGAGAGCGCACATGCACCATATTATGACGTGCTTGGGGGCAAGGGGGTGCTGGCGGATCGACTGGCAGCGCACGAATCGCTCACGAACGAGCAATGCCACTTTGGTTTGACGATTGCCATGCTCATGTTGGATATTGTGACGGATGGACACCGAGCAGACCATTGCCGAAATCGAGCACCTTGAGCGCATCTACTCAGCGCCCGACACGAGACCGCTGAGCGCGAGCGACCTCGCGGCTGCGAACCGAAGACATGACGAAATGCTCGCGCATAGCCCTTGGTTTCGCCTCTGGCAGCGGTATGGCCTCTGCTGCCGCTCCGGGGGTCCAGTAATCCGACTAGGCGAAGTGGAGAACTAATCCTCCCACAAATCCCACCTAGCGATGAGAAGGTGCGGTATGGACGTGAAAAATGGCGAAGAAGAAAGCTGCTAGTCTCCTGCCAAAACTCACAGAGGCGGAACAAGACCTGCTGTCGCACATGCAAGAGGGCTACCAGCTTGAAACCGATTCGCTCGGCGGCGACCCGATCCTACGGCGACTGAAAGGTAACGAAGTAATACGCCCTCTGTCCGCCAATCGCAGTACGATCAAGGCAATGGAACAGCGCGGACTCATCAGCCCAGGCAAAGGTCGTGACCCGCTCACCATCATGTGGCGTCTGAAATCAATCTGAACTTTCTCCTTCGAAGAGAGGCCCGCCGAATTGAAAGAAGTTGGTTCTTCGCTTGCTTGCCCTGAGAAATGTGTAGAGTCGCTCGGCATAGACCGTTGCTCCCTTTGGAAAGATTGACTGCATTGCTCTTTGCCTCCGCTGTGGATCTGCGTGGTCATTTTGATATGAGAGTGGATTGACAGCACACAATGGCTGCCGTATTGTCTTGCCCAACTAGCGAGCTGGAATCGGAAGTCTTGTTTTCTTGTGTTCTAAGAAGAAAGAACTTATGAACGACGATGCCAAGAAGGACCTATTTTCACGGCGTGGATTCCTCGGAGTGGGGTCGGTCGCGCTGGCGGGCGGGATACTATCGGCGGGAGCCTCAGCAGGGCAAGATCAGAAACCGTACCCAAGTAAGACTGAACGAAGCGCCAGCGCCCCAGGCCCGGGCAATTCCCCGCTGGATGCCCAGAATCCAGACTCTTTTTTACCTCCACCCACTGATGCCGGCGGCGTAGCAACGTTCAAATACCCTTTCGGAATCGCTCACAAACGGATGCAGGAGGGTGGATGGTCGCGCGAGGTTACAGTCCGGGAGCTGGCGGTTTCCAAGTCGATGGCGGGAGTGGACATGAGATTGACGGCGGGAGGCGTTCGAGAGCTGCACTGGCATACGGCTGCAGAGTGGGCCTTCATGCTCTACGGAAACGCGCGGATCACCGGGCTTGACTCAGACGGCAAGAGCTTCGTGAGCGATGTGACCGAAGGCGATCTCTGGTACTTCCCCGCGGGGATTCCACATTCCATTCAAGGCCTGAATCCCGATGGTGCCGAGTTTCTGCTGGTGTTCGACGATGGCAACTTCTCCGAATACGAGACGGTACTGCTCACCGACTGGATGGCGCACACCCCCCACGATGTGCTCTCGAAAAACTTCGGTGTGAGTGAGCAGGCAATGGAAAAAATGCCGCGGCGGGAGAAGTTCATCTTCCAGGCTGCGGTTCCCGGCCCGCTTGCGGCGGACCTGAAGGCGACCGCTGGATCACTGGGCCTATCGCCGCTGAATTTCGCTTTTCGTACTGCGCAGCAGCCGATAACGAAACGCACCCAAGGAGGCGAGGTGCGCATTGTAGATTCCAGCAAGTTCAAAATCTCCGCGACGATAGCGGCGGCGATCGTCACGGTCCATCCGGGAGGGATCCGCGAACTACACTGGCATCCCAATGCCGACGAATGGCAGTACTACATCAGCGGTACTGGAAGAATGACTGTGTTCGCTACCGGAGGCCGTGCCCGCACCATGGACTTTCAAGCCGGGGACGTTGGATATGTCCTCAAGACGCTGCCCCACTACGTTCAGAACACCGGCGACAACGACCTGAAATTTCTGGAGATGTTCCGTAGCAGCTTCTATCAGGACCTTGCGCTTTCGGAATGGCTCACCCACACACCACCGGAGCTCGTGATAGCCCATCTGGGCATTGATAAAGCAACCCTCGACGCAATGCCGAAGGACGAAGTTGTTGTGATGCCCAAATAGCAGCGTGCGTCCCAGGGGGAACTCGCGCTTGGATCAGGGTTAGCTGCGTCGGTTCCGCAATTGCGGATACTCGTTGAAGATTGACCGACCAAGGTCAATGAGCGCAATTGATTCCATAACAATGTCGGCTCCCACGCCCGAGTAGAGTTGGTGGTGGCAAAGCCAACCAACAGGCTCGGGAGAAAGGAGCCGAACGATGATCATTATAGGAGTAGATTTCCACCCCGAGTTTCAGCAAATAGCTTCGGTGGATACCGAGACCGGAGAGGTCCAAGAAAAACGGCTAGCGCATCGGGAGGAGGCGGAAGCGTTCTACCGTGCACTGGCCGGCCAGAAGGTGCGGGTCGGGATGGAAGCCAGCGGGCATGGCCGCTGGTTCGAACGAGTCGTGGCCGAGTTGCGGTTTGAGTTGTTGATTGGAGATGCGGCCGAGATTCGCACCCGGCGCGTGCGCAAACAGAAGACTGATCGTCAGGATGCGCAACTGATCCTGCGTCTGCTGCTGGAAGACCGCTTCCCGAAGATCTGGGTGCCGAGTTGGGAGAACCGGGATCTGCGGCAACTGCTCTGGCACCGGCACCGCATGGTGCAGGCGCGCACGCGAATCATGAACCAGTTGCAGGCGGTGGCGCTCAACGAAGGACTGCGCTGCAAGAAGCGATTGTGGAGGGTACACGGACGCGAGCAACTGGAATCGTTTCGGCTAGCTCCGTGGGCGAGCCGGCGACGGTGCGATCTGTTGGAACTGCTGGATCGATTGAACCCGACCATCGCGGAACTGAGCCAGGCGATCGAGCAGGAAGTGGAGAAGTGTCCCGCAGCCCGGCGACTGATGACGCATCCCGGTGTCGGTCCGCTCACCGCACTGGCCTTCGTGCTGGTCATCGGCGAAGCCGACCGCTTTCAATGCGGCAAGCAGGTGGCCAGCTATCTTGGGCTGGTGCCGCTGGAAGATTCCAGCGGGAATCGGCGGCGGCTGGGGCACATCACCAAGCAGGGCAGTTCCATGCTGCGCTTCTTGCTGGTGGAAGCGGCGCAGGTCACGGTGCGCAGTTTGCCCGAGTGGCGCAGCAAGTATCTCCACCTGATGATGCGGCGGGGGCGGAAGATTGCCAAGGTCGCCATGGCCCGCAAGCTGGCGGTTCGTTTGTATTGGATGATGCGCCAGGGATGGGATTATCAGCAGTGGGTCAAGTTCGGTTCGCACGCGGGATAGCCCGGAAATCGCCATGGTGTGCAGTCGAACACCGAGTAATTGATTGGGCGTCCCGCTCCTCTTCATAAGAGGAGGAGTTCGAAGTAGTAATCATGATCGCAGTAAGAGACCGAAGAGATGCTTGGGTCGGACCGAGTTCCAGACCTGAATATGGATTACGAGCGAGCCTGGGTTGGTGGAGCAAAAGCAACAGCTTCAACCAGAGCGAAATGGCGCTCTTCAACGAGTGCATGCTGAAGTGTGCTCGAAAACTACTTGACACCGCCGACATTGTCAGAGACGCCTGTTTACGCCAATTGGCCTCTAACACGTTGTGGGCAAGGGCATATTTCGAGTATCCTCACTATCCCGATGGCGAACTGCCCGAAATGCAGCGGAACGATGGAGCGTGGGTTGATACAAGGCCCTCTGGTTGTCTTGGAAAGGGAACCGCTGCAGATACAATTCTTGGTTCCCGGTTCACCAACGCCGTTGAATCCCATCCAGGCGTTTCAACAAGGATTGCACGGAGAGGGAAAGGTGGACCAGCTTTACGAGGTTTCGGGAATGCGATGCTCAGCGTGCGGCTACCTCGACCTTTATGCAATCACGAAAACAACGTAATGCATCCAGATCTATACCCTGTGAGCCTTTGTTGGCGAAAAATCGCCATATCACTCATCAACCGCGAGTCAAAATGGTTTTGTCCATGCTCACTTGTAAATCGCTCGCGGCCCGAGTCATGCGCTTCGTGCCTTTGCAGAGGACAGGCACGCCGCAACCTCGCGGAGGACCTGCTCGTAGTCAGCGGCTATCGCCCGCTCCACATGAATACGAGCGCCCTTTACGCCGGCTTCTTGCGCCAACCTCTTGAACTCACTCTGAAGAAAGACTTCCAATTGCTTCGGGCTCAAGACGGCAATGGGAACAGTAGAGGACTTGCCGGTCTCGGTCTCAATCCTCACGCAGTATGGGGATTCGGACTGTTGTGTTTCCGGAGTCATGCGACACCCCTTTTCTGGAGTGACGAAAGTGGCAGGCAAAGATCCTTAGCATTCTAGCGCGTCCCGCCGTTCCCGTACGCGATGCAGAAAATAGTTGAGGCACGTTCGGCACAGTTGGCGATAAATCCCGTGGCAGTCAAAATACCCGGCGAACAGACGGCGCAAACTTGTGACATGGCCTGATAGCGACAGTTACAGTGGTAATCGTGCTGCGGTGAGACCTTCCGGTGTCTAATTTAGAGTATGCGCGCCCTTGCTATCGCCCTTCTGCTTCTTGCCTCAGCTCCAAAGGTTGGGTTCACTCAGAATACGCAAAAACCGGGCATTGAGGTCGCTCTAAATCGTCAGAATCCTCTGCGTTTGCGGGTCACCCTTACATCCGGTGCAGCCAGTACAGCAACGATCTATCATGCTGAACTACCTTGGGGCATCAGAGACAGCATGATCTTCTCGGCTGTGAGGCCCAACGGAGAGCCGATAGATCTGATATTCCCGGAGGATGATCCCGGTCCTGCTAAGGTCTCCATAAGAGCGAGAGAGACGCTGAGCGGTGATATCGACCTGCGTTACGTGATCCGCGACTTGAACGCACTCAAGAAGTCAGATGTTCTGTTGTTCTGGGCATACAAACCTCCCGCCACCTTGCATCTCCCGGGCTGGACAGGAGGATTGGTCGTCATCCCGCAGCAAAGGTAGCAGAGGCGATTCGTCAATTGTCGTAAAATCTCTATTACGCTCAAAACCCTCAGCCAGACAGCCAAAACGTGAAATCGAGTGGCATGCCCTTATTTGCATTGGCGGTTCGCCTGATTTCATCAATAATGTGCTGTTTGTCCATGTGAGAGAACACATGATACCGCGAAGGCGCCATCGATCTTCTTTTGACGTACGGTCCTCAGGGGCTGAAGGAGTACGGACGCTTACGCGCGCTGAGGCGCCGCTCTTCCACGGTTCCGCTAGTGTGGTGAAAACTCGTCACTTCTCTTTGGGCCTCGGGGCGCTGCTGATGTGAAAGGGATCCTTCGACTGCGCGGCTGATTCTCTTCGAGAATCGGCCGCTTCGCTCAGGATGACAGGGACATTCGGTAGACGCTCGAAGTCCTGTTCCTACGGGGCTTCGATCAGTTCCATTTTTCCGTCGCGGGTGCGGTGCAGGATCATGACTTTGCCTTTGGGGTCGCGGAAAACGAAGACGTCGCGGTCGCGGAAGTGGGCCTCCTTGATGGC
>Ga0193751_1002421_pt1 | contig 11327 bp, 11 predicted proteins | sample L1c2metaG_FD_143050 | JGI IMG/M metagenome (GOLD analysis project Ga0193751, IMG submission 143050) | Soil microbial communities from a riparian zone of the East river system, Colorado, United States - L1c2 | ecosystem: Environmental > Terrestrial > Soil > Riparian zone | place: USA: East River...
CGGGTTTGAGACGCTCGAACGAAATGCTGCCGTTGAGCGGACGTGCCGGTTAATCCGGCATGTCCGCGATCGCTCACTTCTCGGTTCGCCGCGACTGGCGATAAGTTTCAACGGCATGATCACCGCTAATCACGTAAGGTCGCCCTCCTGAGGGCCGTCGACGCGCTTCTCGACGGGCTCGTGGACTACGCCGGGCTTTTCCCGCCCGCCAGCGAGGACATGCGAACCGCACTCGAGAACTACGCCTCGTATCTGGCGAGTCCCGACCGCCTAGCGCTCGGACGATTCATTGTGCCGCTGGCGCGCTTGAGGGAGCTTGAAACGGAAGCCAGAGGTCTTTTTCCCAGCAAGCCACGCTCGGAGCCGTGGAAACTGAGTGTGCTCGTCGCAGAAGACGCTCGCGCCGCGGCGGAAGACATGCTCGAGTTCAACCGGCACCATCTCGCGCGCTCGCCCGACGGTCACGCGGTAATCGACGTAGCCGAGCTGAAGGCGAGCAGCGTCGATGAGATAGAGCACCAGCGAGCGGCGCTTCCTCGTTTTTTCACGACTTACTTTGAGATTCCACCCAAAGGCGACATCTCTGAATTGCTGAAGGCCATCCGCCGTGTCGGAGCGCGCGCGAAGATCCGGACCGGCGGCGTTTCGCCAGAAGCTTTCCCGACATCCGCCGAGGTGATCGACTTCATCGTCGCCTGCCGTCGTGAAGGCGTCGCGTTCAAGGCGACGGCGGGACTGCATCACCCGCTCCGTGGTGAGTACAAGCTCACCTATGAACCGGACGCACCGACGGGAACGATGTACGGATTCCTCAACGTGTTCATCGCTGCGGCTCTCATTCACGCCGGGGTGACCGAGGATACTGCGCTTGCCGCGCTCGAAGAGCGGGAACCCACCGCATTTACCTTTACTGGCGACGCGCTCCTCTGGCGTGGAAAGCGTATCGACGCCGGAGACATCGCAGCGTCCAGAAATGATTTGGCGGTCTCATTCGGCTCGTGCTCGTTCCGCGAGCCCGTTGACGAGCTTGATGCACTAGCGGCCGCGGCGCAGAAATCTCAGTGAACAAAACGCACGATCCGTCGCTCACATCCTGGGTCGAGTCGGCCAATTCCCCGGACACTGACTTCCCGGTTCAAAATCTTCCCTTCGGCGTATTCTCGCGCAAAGGCGAGAGCGAGCGGCGCGTTGGAGTGGCAATCGGCGATCAGATCGTCGACGTCGGCGAATCACTCAGCGCGAATCTGTGGACGGGGAAGGCTCGTGACGTCGCTCGCTTCTGCGATCGCCCGAACATGAAGGAGCTGATGAATGCGCCCGCCGAATCGCTTACGGAATTCCGTGCACGCTTGAGCGAGCTGCTTTCGGGCACGCCAGGCGACGACACCGCGATCAATCCGCTGCCGCCGGGCGCCCTCGTCCCAATGGCCGAGGCGGAGATGCGCCTTCCGACAGAGATTGGGGACTACACGGACTTCTATGCCTCGATCTACCACGCCACCAACGTCGGCAGACTTTTCAGGCCGGACAGTCCGCTGCTTCCCAATTACAAGCACGTGCCGATCGGCTATCATGGGCGCGCGTCGTCGATAGTTCTTAGCGGCGCCGAAGTTCGACGTCCCAAGGGACAGACGCAGCCCACCGGATCCACGGGTCCGGTGTTCGGACCATCCCAGATGCTCGACTACGAAGCGGAGGTTGGGTTCTTCGTAGGGCAGGGAAATGAGCTCGGCGAACCCGTCCCCATCGAGGAAGCAGAGGGGCACATCTTCGGCGTTTGTCTGGTCAACGACTGGTCCGCACGCGACATACAATCGTGGGAATACCAGCCGCTCGGTCCATTTCTCTCGAAGAATTTTGCGACGAGCATCTCACCGTGGGTGGTGACGTGGGAGGCTCTCGAGCCCTATCGGGTGCCCGCTTTCTTCCGGCCGCCCGCGGATCCACAGCCCCTCCCGTATCTCTCCTCGGAAAAGGACAAGAACGAAGGAGGCGTCGACCTCACCATCGAGGTCTACATCAGATCGATGCTGATGCGAGAGGGACACCTGAGACCATCACGGCTGAGCGCCGCATCCCTCGCCGACATGTACTGGACGCCCGCGCAGATGCTCACCCACCACACCAGCAACGGGTGCAACGCGCAGACGGGCGACCTGTTCGCCAGCGGCACTGTATCGGGCCCCGACGCTGGATCACAAGGATGCATGCTGGAGCTGACGCGGCGCGGGGCTGAGCCCATCGTGCTTCCGACAGGTGAGGAGCGGAAATTCCTCCACGACGGCGACGAGATCATAATCCGAGGCTATCTCCAGCGCGAAGGCGCGGCCCGCATCGGCCTCGGCGAGTGCGGTGGCCTCATAGTCGCATCATCCCCGCGATAACACTCAATCACAACTGATGTCTGCTTCAACAAATGGGCGTGAGCCCTTATACGTCGTGCGCAACTCCACTATTCACGGGCGTGGCGTGTTTGCGCTGCGCTACATTCGGAAGGGATCCAGGATCCTCGAGTACACCGGCGAGCGAATCGACAACGACGAAGCCGACCGGCGCTACGATGACGCGAAGATGAAGCGGCACCACACATTCCTGTTCACCCTCGACAAGGACACTTGCATCGATGGCGCGATAGAAACTGGCGGTGGAGACGCGAGCTTCATCAATCACTCCTGCGATCCGAATTGCGAGGCGGTGATCACCGGGAAGAAAATCTTCATTCACGCGCTTCGAGGGATCGAGCCGGGCACCGAGCTCGCCTACGACTATCAGTATGAGCGCACGGGGAAGAATGACGCCGAGCTGGAGAAGTTCTACGTTTGCAGGTGCGGCGCGCCGAACTGTCGCGGCACGATCATGAAGCCAGAGAAGAAAAAATCCAGACGGAAGTCCAGGCGCCGGGCTGTCCTTCGATAACGCTGCTACTGGACTTCCCCGGTACAGCGCTTTTATTCCAAACTGAACTCTTTTTCGGAGCACCTGCATGCGTCTCGTCTCTCGCGCGCTCATTTTGACCATTGCGCTCGCGACATCTGCGGCCGCCCAGACCTCGGCCGTTCCCATTCAGACCAAGCCGCTCGATCCGGCGAATCTCGATCGATCCGTCTCAGCTTGTACGGACTTCTATCATTTCGCCAACGGCGGCTGGATCAAGACCCACCCGATCCCGGCTGCGTATGCCCGCTGGGGCAGCTTTGACGAGCTGCAGGAGAATAACCAGAGCAATGTGCTCACGATTCTTCGCTCAGCGGCTGCGAGCGGCAACACGCAGGCGAACGCCGACCTGCAAAAACTTTCAGTGTACTACTCGTCCTGCATGGATTCGGCAGGCGCGGAGCGCGCGGGCGCGCAACCCATCAACCCTGAACTATCCCGGATCGCCGCAATCAGCAACCGGACGCAACTCGAATCTGAGATTGCGCGGTTACACTCGATGGGCGTTCCAGCGGTGTTCGGCTTCGGCGCGCAGCAGGATGCTAAGAACAGTACCTCAGTGATCGCGGGCATTAGCCAGGGCGGGCTATCGCTGCCAGACCGCGACTACTATTTGAATCCGGACAAGCGCTACGCCGACATTCGCGCAAACTATCAGGACCACGTTTCCCGAATGTTTCAGCTTGTCGGAGAAAGCCCAGCTCAAGCGGCGGCCGACGCGCGGAAAGTCGTAGCGATCGAGACGGCGCTGGCAAAGCCGGCCAAGACGCGTGTGGAGCTGCGCGATCCCAACGGCAACTATCACAAGATGACCGCGGCGGAATTGGCGCAAGCCGCACCCGGATTCAACTGGCCGACGTTCTTCACCGGTGAAGGCCGCGGCGACATATCGTCGATCAACGTCCAAAACCCAGTTTTCCTCAAAGCGGCGGACAGCTTGTTGGCTTCCGCGTCTGTCGACGACTGGAAAGCCTATCTGCGCTGGCACGTTATCGATGTCGCCGCGCCAAGTCTCAGCTCGGCGTTCGTAAACGAGGATTTCCGTTTTGGAAGCACATTGAGTGGAGCAAAGGAGCTGCTGCCCCGCGAGAAGCGCTGCGGCCGCGCCACCGACGCCGGCTTGAGAGACGCCCTGGGCCAGGCTTACGTGGCCAAGTATTTCACTCCGACCGCGAAGCAGCGCGCTCTGGACATGGTGCACAACCTCGAGTCGGTGTTCCACGACCGCATCCAGACGCTCGCCTGGATGAGCGACACCACGAAAGCCCAGGCGGAGACCAAGCTCGCCGCGTTTACCAACAAGATCGGCTATCCAGACAAGTGGCGTGACTATTCAACGCTCACGATCCAACCTGGTCCCTTCCTCAACAATGTGCTGGCTGTTCGCCAGTACGAGCGTCGGCGCAACATGTCCCACATTGGCCAGCCTGTCGATCGCACTGAGTGGGGAATGACGCCACCGACCGTCAACGCGTACTACAACCCGTCGATGAATGAGATTGTCTTCCCCGCGGGCATCATGCAGCCGCCGTTTTTCGATCCGAGTGCCGATGACGCCGTCAATTACGGTGGCATGGGGGCGGTGATCGGACACGAGATGACTCACGGGTTCGACGATCAGGGATCGCAGTACGACGCGCAGGGCAATCTTCGCAATTGGTGGAGCTCCGCCGACCTCGACAAGTTCAAGCACGGCACCGGCCTCGTCGCGTCACAGTTCGACTCGTACACTGTGCTCGACAGCGTCCACGTGAACGGCAAGCTCACGCTCGGCGAGAACCTCGCCGATTTGGGCGGGCTGTCGATTTCGTATGCTGCGCTCGAGAAGGCGCTGGCGCAGAAAGGCCGTCCGCCGAACATCGACGGGTTCACGCCAGAGCAACGCTTCTTCCTGGCGTGGGCGCAGATCTGGAGAGCGAACACAACTCCTGAGGCGGCGCGGCTCCGCATTAACACGGATCCGCATTCGCCGGGCGAGTGGAGGACCAACGGTCCACTCTCCAATCTTCCGCAGTTCGCTGCCGCATTCGGGTGCAAGGCGGGTGACCCGATGGTGCGCGACGAATCGGTTCGGCCGGTGATCTGGTAACCTCGAAAGAACACAAAAACAAAACGTTTCGGAAGGGAGGGAGGCCCCACACGGAGCCTCCCTCCTTTTTTCTTGCCCTGGTCGGTGAGTCGAGTGGCGCGCGCTCCGGCCTCGCGACTAAGTTGCACTCATGACCGCCCGCGGCTTCTTCTATAGAGAAACAGAGGGCATTCGCGTTACGGTACGCCCCGTTTATCTGCGGGATCACTCGGAGCCGTCGCAAAGCCACTACGTCTTCGCCTACTTCGTCCGCATCGAGAACGTCGGGTCTATGGCGGCGCAGCTGCTCACGCGCCGCTGGCTCATTCACGATTCAGTGGGCGATGGCGTCGACACCGAGGTCCTCGGCGAAGGCGTCGTGGGCGAGCAGCCTACGATCATGCCCGGTGGCGTCCACGAATATCAGAGCTTCTGCATCCTGAAATCGGGCGAGGGATGGATGGAGGGCCACTACGGCCTGTTACGCCAGGACGGGACGTCGTTCGAGGCTACAATTCCGCGGTTCATCCTGAGCGCAAGCGAATCGACGAGCTTGCCATCATAAATCGCGCACGACAGTTGCTTCCTACCCGCACGTGAGCCGCATCTACGACATCTCCGTACCAATCCGCACGGGCGGACTGGTGTATCCTGGGAACCCGGAGATTGAGATTTCTCTACAGCAAGCGGTGGCAAAGGGCGCGGGCGCCAACGTTTCATTCGTTCGCTTCGGCTCTCATACCGGAACGCATGCGGATGCCGCCCGCCACTTTTTCGACAACGGTCAGACCGTCGACAAGATCCCGCTCGATCGATTGATCGGCCGCGCGCTGCTCATTGGATTCCCGGACGACTTGCGCGCTGTCGGCGCGGCAGATCTGGAGAAATACGATCTGAGTGGCCACACTCGCGTTCTTCTCCGCACGCGAAACTCTGCGTTGCTGTCAAAGAAGGAGTTTGTAAAAGACTACACCTACCTCGCCCCTGACGGCGCGCAGTATCTGGTCGACAAAGGTATCGAGCTCGTGGGAATCGATTACCTCTCCATCGAGCAGTTCCATTCAGGCCACCACATGACGCACCGCACGTTGCTCGAACAATCGGTGGTGATCCTCGAGGGACTCGATTTGTCGGTTCCGGCGCCTGGTCAGTACGAGTTGATTTGTCTCCCGCTCAGAATCGAGGGATGCGACGGTGCTCCGGCACGGGCTGTCCTGATCGCGTGAGCAATATCCGTCACATCTTCTTCGACATCGGCGGAGTGCTCGGCTCCAACGGTTGGGACCGGGAGCAGAGAACCCGGGCCGTTGCACGATTCAATCTCGATGCGGAAGATTTCCAGTGCCGGCACGAAGAGGTCATCGGCGCTTGGGAGGAGGGGCGAATCACGATCGCGGAGTATCTGGACATCGCCGTGTTCTCGACGCCGAGGAAGTTCTCGCGCGAGGAATTCATCGAGTTCATGTACTCGCAGAGTGTCGCCAACGAGGCTGTTATTGCCATTGCACGGTCACTCACGAAGCAGCCGGGATACACACTCATGACGCTCAACAACGAATCCGACGAGCTGAACCGCCATCGCATCGAGAAGTTCGGAATCTCCGAGATCTTCGAGGCATTCCTCAGCTCCTGCTGGCTCGGAGTTCGCAAGCCGATGCAGAAATTCTATGAGCGCGGACTCGGCATCGCCCAGGCACAGCCTGAAGGCACTCTCTTCATCGACGACAGGGAGCAAAACATTACTCCCGCACGCAAGCTCGGAATGAACGTGATTCACTTTCAATCGGCATCTCAGTTACGCTCCGATCTGGAGCGCGTTCTCGACATCGAACTTTCCGGAGCATAGGCAATGCGCTTGGCGATGATCGGCCTCGGCCGAATGGGCGGCAACATGTCGGAGCGACTCATGAAAGGGGGCCACGAGGTGGTGGTGTTCGATCGGAGCGCCGAGGCAGTCCAGCGTTACGTCTCGCTCGGCGCAACCGGCGCAGCGAGCCCGGCGGAAATCACCTCTAAGCTCAAGGCGCCGCGCATTGTCTGGATCATGGTTCCGTCTGGCAAACCCGTCGACGATACGATCGCCTCGCTCCTGCCGGGACTCACAAAGGGCGACGTGATCATCGATGGCGGAAACTCCAATTTTCACGACTCGATGCGCAGGGCCGCGGATCTACAGACGAAGGGAATTCAGTTCGTCGATGCGGGTACCAGCGGAGGCATTTGGGGTCTCGCAAACGGATATTGTCTCATGATCGGGGCCTCGCCAGAGTCCTTCAAGCTTTGTGAGCCGATCTTCAAGACTCTCGCTCCCCCCGAGGGCTACGCTCACATGGGACCACCTGGCTCCGGACATTACGTGAAGATGGTTCACAACGGAATCGAGTATGGTGCGCTTCAGGCATACGCCGAGGGATACGAGATTCTTCACGCGTCCAAGGACTTCAAGCTCGATCTGCACAAGATTGCTGCGGTGTGGAACCGCGGAAGTGTCGTTCGATCGTGGCTCAATGAGCTTGCCGAGCTTGCCTTTGAGAAGGACACCGACCTCAGCGATCTGCGCGGGTACGTCGAAGACTCTGGCGAAGGCCGGTGGACAGTGCAGGAAGCGATCGACCTTGATGTCCCTGCTCCGGTCATCACTCTCTCCCTTCTCATGCGTCTTCGCTCGCGGCAACCCGATTCATTCTCGGCCAAAGTGATCGCAGCTCTGCGAAACGAGTTCGGCGGTCACGCGGTAAAGAAGTCATGAAGACACCACGTGCGGTTCCTCTCGTGCGCGCGCCTCGTCCGCCGGGCAGTCGCGACAAGGCCGACCCTTGCACGATGGTCATCTTCGGCGCTGCTGGCGATTTGACCAAGCGAAAGCTCATCCCGGCCATTTACTACCTCGCCGAGCAAAAGCTTCTGCCCGACAATTTCGCACTTCTGGGCGTCGCCCGAGATCAGAACACCGATGAGGGATATCGAGCGCTGATGCGGAAGGCGATGGATCAATCGGAGGACATCCACAAGGTGCAGGAGGACGTTTGGCAATGGCTCTGCCAGAGGACGTTTTACGCCGGCGGAGACTTCAGCACCGACGGCGCCTACCAGGCGATTGGGCAACGCCTTAGCGAGATCGAATCGGCGTCGGCTGAGCCGGATCGGAATCGCATCTTCTATCTGGCGATTCCGCCAAGCGTCTTCGAGACGACGCTCAAGCATCTGTGCGCGAGTGGACTCGCTCGACGAACATTCTTACGAGCAGCGTCCGTGGTCTCGCGTCGTTATCGAGAAGCCCTTCGGGCGCGATCTGGATTCCGCTCGCGCGCTGAACCGGCTGGTGCTCGACGAATTCGGTGAGCACCAGATCTACCGCATCGATCACTACCTCGGCAAAGAGAGCGTTCAGAACATCCTCGTGTTCCGCTTCGCGAACTCGATCTTCGAGCCGCTGTGGAACCGGAACTATGTGTCCCACGTTCAGATCACCGCCGCGGAAGCGGTTGGCGTGGAAGGTCGAGGCAAGTACTACGAGGAAGCGGGCGTTCTCCGCGACATGTTCCAGAATCACCTGCTGCAGCTGCTCACGCTGGCCGCGATGGAGCCGCCCAGCTCGTTTACGGCGGACGCAGTGCGCGACGAGAAAGTGAAGGTGCTGCACTCGGTGCGGCCACTCATCCATCACTGCGAGCCCGCGGTGGTCCGAGCCCAGTACGCAGAGGGTACAGTCGACGGTAAAACGGTTCCGGCCTATCGCAGCGAGCCGGACGTCCCCCCGAACTCCACGACTCCCACGTTCGCCGCGATGCGGGTCTCGATCGACAACTGGCGCTGGACCGGCGTACCGTTCTACCTGCGCTCAGGGAAGAGAATGGAAAAGCGGATCTCGGAGATCGCGGTGCAGTTCAGATCGCCGCCGTTCCTTCTCTTCGGTCAGAAAGCAGTCGAAGAAATGGCGCCGAGCCTGCTGACGATGCGTGTGCAGCCGGACGAGGGGATCTCGCTCCGGTTCCAGGTCAAGACTCCCGGAGCGATGCACGAGCTGACGCCCGGTCTCGAGATTACGCCGGTGGACATGGACTTCACGTACGCGGAGGCCTTCGGAAACGAGGCGCATCCCGCGTACGAGACGCTGCTGCTCGATTGCATGATCGGCGATCCGACACTCTTCACTCGCAGTGACGAAGTGGAGATGGCGTGGGAGATAATCGATCCGGTGCTGGAGTATTGGGATCAGCACCCGGACACGTCACTGCCAACCTACCCGGCGGGCAGCTGGGGTCCAGTAGAAGCCGACAAGCTGCTCGATGGAGACCACACCCGTTGGCGCTGACTCACCTTCTGCTACCTCTCGTCGCGCTCATTCTTTCGTCGAGCGCGTGCCAGAATCCACAGCCTTCGCATCAGGATTCCACCGCCGTCCTCGCGGGAGACACCACACGACACGTTCTGGCTCCCGAGGATCGAACGCTGGTGCTTCACGCGCGCGAGCTTGACCGAGCTGACAGTCTGGAGCAGGCACGGGCAGCGTACGAGGAGGCGGCGAAAAAACTTCCCCAGATCTCGGATTGGCTATATCTGCGCGCGGCTGGGGTGACGGCCGACAGCGCGGCGAGAGCGGCCTACTTCGCCAAGGTTCGCACCGGCGTCGCTCGCGATCGAATACGCTGGACCGACGCGATCGCCCGAGAGCGCACGCACGATATCGCTGGCGCCATTCGGGTCTACTCGGGCCTCGGCGCTCGCCTCGATGCGCTTCGGCTCCGGGTCGCACCGCCGGCTGATGATGCGGCAAAGGCTGCGGCTCGCAAAGATCTGTTGACGTTCATCTCGACGTCGGGGAATTCCGGCGACACGCGAGACGCAATCAGTCTCTTCGACAAAGTCTTTACGACGACAACACCCGCCGAAGAGCTCGCGATTGCGCGGGCGGCGAGCAAAGCGGGGGTGCCTGAGCGCGCGGCGACCGCGTACTCGAAGGCTCTGGGAGCACGACTTGGAGATGTGAACGACGCGTTCGCGTACGGGTCCGTCCTCTACCGCCTGCGACGATACGCGGACGCCGGCGGGCAATTCGGCAAGATTACGGGCCCGCCAAAACTCGCCGCAGCCGCGCAGTACCAAGGCGCGCGCGCGCAGGTCGCGCTGGGGAATACAGAAGCTGCTCGCACGATGCTGCGAAGCATCACCACGACATTTCCCACAGATACGAGTGCGGCATCCGCGCTGCTCTTCCTGGCCGATCTCGCGACCGACGAGAATCGTGATCAGGATGCCCGACAGACTCTGCTCGCGTTGCTCAAGCGCTTTCCAAAAGGGCGGCAGGCGACGAGCGCCCGATTCGGCGCCGGGATGATCGCCTACATCCAGGGTGACAAGAGGGGGGCAGTCGCTGAGCTCGATTCACTGGTGGCGCGCGATTCCAACGGCACCGAAGCGCTCGCGGCAGCTTATTGGAGCGGCAGATCGTACGCACTGCTCGGCGACAAAACGAAGAGCAAGGCGCGCTGGCGGTGGGTGATCAAAGAGGAGCCACTCAGTTATTACGCCGTGATGGCCGCCAAACGACTCGACACGACGCTCGTTGCGTCTGGGAGTTCGTCCGCGCCTTATCCGCACGTCGCGGCGGTCGACAGCGCGACGGAGCGTGTCACGGCGCTCAAGGATTTGGGGATGGATGTCGAAGCCGGGTTTGAGGCTGATCGACTTTTTCGTGATGCGCTCTCGAATCCGTCGCGGGTTGTCGCTACCGCTAGTGCGCTCGCCGGTGGCGATCAGGCGTCACGGTCGATTGCGCTGGGGAAGCGCGCCCTCGACGACATCGGGCGGACACCGGAGAATTACAGACTCTACTTTCCCGTTCTGGAGCGCGAGACGATCGTCTCCAGCTCCCGTGAGAACGGACTCGACCCGGTTCTGGTAGCGGCGCTGATTCGCCAGGAGTCGAATTTCAATCCCGCCGCAACTTCGCCCGCCGGTGCTCGGGGTCTTATGCAGCTTATGCCAGACGTCGGGCGCTCGCTCGCTAGCGCAAAAGGGATTGCTCCCTGGAATTCGGATCTCCTCTACGACCCGGCGACGAACATCAAGCTCGGAACTGCACACCTGAGCGTGCTGACGCGCAAATATCCGGAGGTAGTCAAAGCGCTCGCTGCGTATAACGCCGGCGAATCACGCGTCGAGAAGTGGGCAACGAAAGCGGGCGCCGCCGATCCAGAAGTATTTGCGGAACGCATCCCGTTCGTCGAAACGCGCGATTATGTGCGGACGATATTGCGCAACCGGGCTTACTACCAAGCGTTATATCCCTGGTAGCGGGGCGGCTTCGAGTCATTTTCGTTGG
>Ga0193751_1002422_pt1 | contig 11325 bp, 8 predicted proteins | sample L1c2metaG_FD_143050 | JGI IMG/M metagenome (GOLD analysis project Ga0193751, IMG submission 143050) | Soil microbial communities from a riparian zone of the East river system, Colorado, United States - L1c2 | ecosystem: Environmental > Terrestrial > Soil > Riparian zone | place: USA: East River...
CGATTGCGCTCCTTAGAATTTCAGATGAGCTGCGCATGGCGAAGGAAAAATGGTGCGCGGTAGAGGTTTCGAACCTCTGACCCCTACCGTGTCAAGGTAGTGCTCTACCACTGAGCTAACCGCGCTTCACTTAGGTAAATAGGGCGGTATAGACCGCTAAAGGTTTTTATTTTGTTGCTTTTGCTACAGTTTTGTGCTACAGTCTTGGGTTGGCGGCTGAACCGTCGCAATGAAGAACATGAGCAAACGAAAATCACAGGGCGGAAAAATAAAGGGCATCTATCAGCGTGGCAACATCTTTTGGTATGGACGGATGGTGCGCGGCAAACGTATCCAAGTCAGCCTCGAAACCAGCGATTACGGCGAGGCCGTCGAGAAAGCGTTAGAGATTCGCGCTGATCCATTTCTTGTCGTTGCCGATCCTCTGCGCTCCGAAATCGACAGTTTCATCGATTACAAAGTGCAGCAAAACGAATACTCGCCCGCCAGCGCCGAGTCGAAGCGATACGCGCTGAAGGAATTTGCTTCGTTCGTTAAAAAGGCCGATCCGTCCACGATACTTCCGGCCGACGTGGAGCGATTCTATCAAAAGCTTCGGAAGCGCGTTAAAGAATCAACTGCGCAGGGCTATGTCACGACCCTGCGTAGCTTTTTCAATCGCCTGTTGGAAATGCGAAAAGTGCGAACGAACGTCGTCAAAGCTGTGAAGCTAGCGAGGCTCGACACCAAAAGTCGAACTGCTTATTGCCCCCCGGCTTTGCGCAACAAGTTGATAAAAAACTGCAAAAGGGAAGACCTAAAATTTGCGCTCTTCTGCGGCTTCCATGCTGGATTACGGAAAGGTGAAATTATCGAGGCGCGCCCCGATTGGTTCGACTTGAAAAACAAATCGATCCACGTGCGCAAGACGGACACCTTCCGGCCCAAAGATCGCGATGAGCGGATGATCCCGATGACACAAGAATTTAAGACTTTCCTGAAACGCTATGGCAGTCGTTCGCCGTTTATGCTCCATCCTGAAATTTCACATGGGAAGAGTCGTTATCGATGGGACTTCCGAAGGCCGTGGGCCGAATACGTCACTCAGCACAAATGCTCGTGGGTGACGCCGCACGTTGCGCGACATACGTTCGCCAGTTTACTCGCCTCAGCCGGTGTGAGTATTTTCAAGATTGCACAGTGGCTAGGTGACGATGTGCGCGTTGTTCAAGAACACTACGCGAAGCTACTTCCCAAAGACGAGGACATCGAGGCGGCGTTTCAGAGGTCGTGAACGAAATTGCGCTTGGCAACAGTGGCCGGGTAAAGCTGCGCAAAATCGGCAGCAGCGAAGTGGCGCGGGCGTGAGCGTCGTTTTTTGTGCGCGCAGCAACAGCGCAAAATCGCGCTCGGCGCGCCGTCGCGAATGGCACACCAAATTTGCTTTCAAATCCGTTTTCGTTTTCGTCTTCGTTTCGGCCTCCGCGGCCGGGAAATTTGGCTCTCCGGAACGTCGTAGATGTAGCCGACCAATGCACGTTGAGCGTCGCCCTTATCGCCCGGATACAATTTTCGATAGCTGGCTTGAAACGCATCTATCGCAGCATCCGAGGGGACATTCTCGGCGAACAGTTCGAAAAACCTCTGGAGCACTGCTCCCAGCCGCCGATTGCTGAAGGCAGAATCGAGTAGAGCGTGAAAAGCTTTGGTGTAGCCCTTCAACGTCGGCGTTACTTGCTCCTCGCTGGCCGCCGTGTTGTCTGGGATGCGGAACGTGGGGAGCCGGGCACTGTGTTTTTGGAACGTTACTGACGAAAACGGCACCAGTTTTCTCGAAACTCGATCCCAAATCATCGGTGGGGCTTTTTTGTCGCGAATTCTACGGACTCCTACCAGCCAGCTAATTTTGCGCGCGAGCGGTTCACTCATATCGCGCTGCCCGGTTTCCACCGACAGAAGATAGGGATAGCTGACGCCTAACATTTCGGCGAGTTGCTTCTGCGTCTTGCCCAGCGCTCCACGAATTTTCTTGAGTTGGTGATGAGGTTGGTAGGTCGCCGTAACCTATGCATGTCATATGATTTGAGGTTTAGCAAGAAATAACGGTGCAATGCATAGGATAGTATCATTAACAATCACTTTTAAGGTTACCAACCAAAGAAACGAGTATGCAAATGAAACCCCCAAACACGATAAAATACGGTTTGCGTCCAAATGAAGCGGCCTTCGCATTGGGAAGCGAGAAGCTTCTCAAGGAATGCGTAGCTGCCGGATGGATCAAACCCATTGTCAAACGGCACAAACTAACACTCTACGACCGAGCCGATATTGCATCGTGCTGGGCACGAATTCTGGGCGGCGAGGTGCCCACTGACGAACACGGAGGACCAAATGGAAGCGTTAGATGAGGCGAACGAAGCTAACGGAGCTTTCAAGATTTCCGCATTAAACGATAGTAACGAAAGCGTCCCGGCGAACGTAAAGCCATGCCCAGCGAGCAATGACGGCGTTCGAGCCATGAGCGCAACCCTCGTGTCTTGCGTAAAGAGCGCCAAAGATACCGTGACGCAGCATTACGACGCGAAAGAAATCGTTGAGTCCATACGCACGGATAAGCATTTCTACTTGCGCGCCGCGATAGAAAACATTCGCCACACGTTTCGGAACGTTACGGCGTCGGCCAACAACGACCGGAAATCAGCGAAACAAGCCATTGATCCAGACAAGAAGAAACTGCCGGGAGTAATGTGGTCTGGCACTTTTAGCCGTCGCGATCAAGACCATCTGTTGCAACACTCGGGCTTGCTGTGTGCTGATCTTGACGGATTGGGTGACCAAATTGCCGAAGTCCGCAAAAAGCTCCTAAGCAGTCAGCATTTATGGACGATGTTTGATTCGCCAACAGGCGATGGTTTAAAGTGCGTTTTTCGTGTGCCTGCGGATGCTGAAAGACACAAGGCAAGCTTCCGCGCCGTAGAAGGCCACGTTCGCGAACTAACCGGCATTCAAATTGACCAATCGTGCTCGGACGTGGCGCGATTATGCTTTCTGAGTCATGATCCTGAAGCCTATTTGAACGAGGATGCGGTTGAACTGCTGCCTTTAATCGAGCTTGCGACATCGGCGGTCGCCGTCGCCCCTGCTGTTTGCAAACCTGAAATTGAAACAAGGCGGCGCATTGCCAACGAGTTGCTGGGCTCAATTGACTGGGGCACGGAAACCCGAGGGTATTGCACCTGTCCCGCGCAACACCTTCACACGACCGGGAACGGAGTGCGCGATTGTGAAGTGCACCTCGATGGTGCACCAACGATCCATTGCTTCCATAATTCGTGCACTGGGATTCGTGATGCGGTGAACCGTGAGCTTCGCTCACGCATTGGAAAAAGCGCCGCCAAGTTGCAAATGCAAAATGCAACAAATAACAAAAGCAAAATTATCCAAGCCCATTACGACTCAGGACGCAAGTGTTATTGGACAACAAACTCGCGCGGCGGCTGGATTGAAATTAACGAACAAAGCCTGCGTCGTCTTCTCAAAAAACACGGCTTTCGAGCGCAACGCGCTGAAGGCGAAACTCTGTCAGAGGTAGATCAGAAGCTCAACGAGATTCAGTTTGAGCAAGATGTTGCCTACGCCGGTCCGCTGGCAGGACACAAAAGCGGTGTCATCGACTGTTACGGGAATCGGGTATTGGTGACAACATCACCGAATTTGATCGAACCCAAAGCTGGCGACTGGCCCGTGCTGGATCGGTTTTTGAGCAACCTGCTTGTCGACGGCGGTTATGATCAGCGACCTTATGTTTACGGCTGGCTGAAATTCGCCTATCAGGCTCTGCGTGCGGGTCGTATGCGGCCAGGTCCCTCCATGGCAATCGCTGGGCCACGGAATTCCGGCAAATCCTTACTCCAGAACCTCTTCACCGTAATTCTCGGCGGACGGGTGGCTAAACCATACCGCTACATGTGTGGACGCACAGACTTTAATGGTGAACTTTTTGGCTCGGAACATCTGATGGTAGAGGACGAAGCCCCGTCAACAGACCTTCGATCCCGCCGCACTCTCGGCGCGTATATCAAAGCATTCACGGTAAACGAGACGCAATCCTGTCATATGAAGAATCGGCAAGCCCTCACTTTGGCTCCGTTTTGGCGCCTGAGCATCAGCCTTAATGATGAGCCCGAAAATTTGATGATTCTTCCGCCGATTAGTGACTCGGAACAGGATTCGTTAGGCGACAAAATCATTCTCCTTCGAGCGAAGTTGACGGAGATGCCGATGCCCTCGGAAACACTCGAACAGCGGGACGCTTTTTGGCGGACCCTAATGTCCGAGTTGCCGGCATTTTTGCATTTTCTGTTGAAGTGGGAAGTGCCGGAAGAAATGCGGCATCCGCGCTACGGCATGAAAACATGGCACAATCCTCAATTGCTCACTGCTCTTGACGCGCTTGCTCCAGAGACCCGCCTCCTCAGCCTGATAGACGAAGTAATTTTCACGGACCACATGGTGCAAATAAACAATGGTCTTAGCGCCGGACACAAAGCTAAGAATCACTGGGAAGGCAGCGCAGAGGAACTGGAAAAGAGGCTGCGTGCTGACGAGGCTTTCGGTTACGAAGCACAAAAGCTTTTCAGTTGGCCAACTGCGTGCGGCACGTATCTAGGCCGCCTAAGCAAGAGACATCCTACTCGCGTGGAACCGGACCGTAGTAGCAACGCACGCAGATGGATTTTGCGTCCCGCCGGACCGACGCCAGCCAACGGAGTAGTGACACCGTGACACCAATTTGTGCACTTATTTAAAAATTAAAAAGAGATTAAGCGCATGTGATGAGTAGAAACCCCGGAAACTGCCGTCATGGCGTCACGCTCGATCATCTGCCCCCAGTGCTACATTGCAAAGGGTTTCAAGGATCCAAAGCACAACGAGGAAGAGGGCAAAGCCGACAAGTCACACTGTATGCCGCTGCACCCCAAGGAGCGTCTTGTCTCCCGTTAGTTTTGACGTAGCGGGACGACTATTTCCTGATCGTGGCGCGACAACACAACGTGGTCGTCTTCGATTTTCTTTAAAACGACCTGATAGACCTGTGTGCCTAGCTGTAGGCCGAACTGCTGGCCTTCCTGCATCGTTTTGCCATTAACAATAGCGAAGCGGGTTCCTTGATCTAATTCAATCGAACTAACGATAAATGCAGTTACAGGAATCTTTGCGCCTTGCCCGGCGGTGGCTCCATTTGCTCCACCTGACAGTTTGGCGACGGCACCGGACTGAGCGTTGGCCGCCGCTACAGCGGTTGGTGAGGTTGTTGCCGTCAAAGCTCCGTCTTTGATTATCTTTTCCTCAAACTTCTTAGTTTCTTCGGCTCGTTTCAAGTCCTCTTGCCGTGCAAGGTCGGGATGCTCCTGTCGCCACGCTTTGTGCGCTGCGTCTTGCGCGTCAAGCCCACGATTAGCGGCCTCATATTTTTCTTTATCCCGCGCCCGGGCGGCTTTTGAGGCTGCCTGCTCGCGTTGAATTTTTTCTTGTTGTTGTCGCCGCTCTTGTGCTTCGCGGAATTCTTGTTCTGCTTGTTGTAATTTGATTCTTGCAGCATCACGCTCGACGTACGCATTAGCAGTTTCCCATGCGATTTTGTCCTCACGTTGCTTTTTCACGATTGCATTGGCAATCTCTTCCGCGGACGGCGGCACCACCGCTGGCTCCCGTGGTACGGGGAGGGGGTCGGGATGACGGTACTCATACTCGGACATGTTTTCGTCGCCGGCGCAAACTGTCATCCTGCTGCTTGCCAAAATTAAGAGGCAGCCAGCGCTTATTGCTAGTTTAGTAGATTTCACTGCGCTATAATTTCCATAAGCAGCAGTTGGGATGCCAGTGGGGTGGTTCGCGCTTTCGAGGCAACGGCATGGTGTCCCTGAACTCGCGAACTGGTTGAGGGATTTTAAATTCTCAGAATCCTTGCAGCAGTGATTCCCTGCCTTCGTGCAGTCGGGGCGGCTGCTACAAGGCTACCGGGCTTTCGGGAAGCATTTAGTCGGGTGCAAAATCCAGCATGACACCACAAACTGAAAACAATCATCCGGTACCCGATTACAATGCTTTGTCGTTTCGATGTTGCGCGGCGCTTTCAATCTCCCGTTGCTACGACATGAATTGCGGCGGAAACTGAAGTTCGATGACGGCGCGGATTTCGTTCCAGCCAGCGCGACCGCTTCCTAAACGAAATATGATAACGGTGCTCGCCCGTGTCCGAAGGCAGTTTCTTATTGGTGCACTTGGGGCAATCCCATTTTTCCTCATCGACAGCGACGCCGCCTCCCTTGCCGGCCACCCGGTGGCACCGGGCGGGACGCTCGATATGCAATTTCCATTGAACGACTATTTTCAACAGTACGCTGCACGCGGCGGAAACCCGCGGCCGACCACGGAGCGCGCGTTATTGTTTTTTCCAAAAGGGTTCGATCCCGCGCGGTCATGGCCGATTTTGATCATCTCGTCCACGACCGATTTCAATTGCACAAGTATCATGGATGCGCCGTGGTATCGGGAGGCCGCGATGAAAGAAGGCTGGGTAGTTTTTGCGACCGACGCGACAATCCGACCCAGTGACGATTCCCTTCCATGGCGATTGGCGATCTTAACCGCGGGCCTGCAGATGCTGCGCGACAATTGGCCCCAATCAGCGCAGTGGCCGATTGCGTTCGCCGGCTTGTCGGGCGGCGCAAAACGAAGCGGGATCCTTGCCTCGATGCTGGCTGCGAATCGCGGGCTAAGAATTTGTGGATTGTTTCTTGCGGGAATCAGCTCTGACCGAGTCACCGCCGGCTATAAAGATTATCAGCCGCCGGCCGACTTCCTGAACGTTCCGATTTGGATCAGTAGCGGAATGGTCGACCAAGTCGCAACACCGGGTGCGCAAGAAAACGTTTACTATTCACTGAAACACACCGGGTTTAAGCAAGTGCGTTTGGAAAGATTCTTCGGTGGCCACGGGCTCAGAAGCACGGAGATTCAGCGAGCTCTTCATTGGTTTCGCGACGTCGGAAAGTTTTAGCCGACACGATCCAATTCGACCTTGCTTTTAGCCAGTCAACCACCAGTTTTCGCAAACGGCAAACAGTGCGGCAGTGCGTCAGGATTCCGCCGTTGACGCGCCCGCGCGGAACTAGCAACCGCGTAATTTTATTGAACAATTGCGGCCTTTGAACGAACGCAACCCAATCATGCCATTGACCGCCGATGAACTTCAACGATGGGCCAGCATTCTCCGCTGGGTCGGTTTGTCCGTCACGGCTGTCGGCGTGCTCATTACTTTCGGGAGTCACTACATCGCCGACAAGCTGCTGGTCGTGCAGCGCACCGAAAAGACCCAAGCTCAAGAACGTCTCAAGGCATCGGAAGCCGAACTTCAAGCCACCAAAGCAAAGACTGCCGAACTCGCACATAAGCTCGCGCCCCGCCAACTCACCGCCGAGCAGTGCACCACATTCATTGCGGCGCTGGCAAAAACACCGAAGGGGCCGGTCGGCATCGTATACGTAAGTCCGCAACCGGAAAGCACAGGATTTGTTGAGCAGATTCGTTCCCTCTTGACTGATGCCGGGTTTACCATCCCGGCCAAGTCCGAGTATTCACTCGGCTATACTATCGCTGCCCCCGCGCCTTGGTTTATCGCGGTGATCGCTGTCGCTGGGCAAGAGCCGCCTTACGCGCTGCCAATTCAACAGGCATTCAAGGAGATAGGAATTGATGCTATCGGAACTGACGGGCGCGACATCGCCCAACCCGGAGAATTCAAAATCTACATCGGGAGCAAATGAACCAACAGTCGCGACGCCTAACCAATCGCTGGAAACACTGACCGGCGTCTCTGATTCGTTAGGCCGGGCGTCAGTTCGGACAAGAATTTGCGCAGGTTCACAATGAACTATTTCGCATCAGGCGGAATGACTTTCTCCGCCAGCGCTTCGAAACGCGGATCGCCGCGCAGCGGCTCAAGTTGCGGGAGTACCTTTATGTACGCTATAAAGCGAAACTCTTTGTTTTGGTAACTTCGCTGGAGCCATTTGATGGCTTCGTTCTTGTCACCGAGACTAGCATAGTTTAGAGCGACAAAGAAAGCCCGAACTTCCCCACGTTGCGCAAGGGCTTTGGCTTCGTCGAGTTGCTGTAATGCCTTAGCTCGTTCGCCTTTCAGCGCGTAGATCGTCGCTAACACCAGAGGATCTGCTTGACGCTCAGAACGCTGATCCAAGTCATACGCTCTCTGATATTCAGCGATTGCTTGTTCGCGCTGCCCGGAAACTTCGTACGCCATAGCGAGTAGTCCGTGCGGAGGGACAAAACCAGGATCCAATTCTGTCGTCTTGCTAAGTTGGACAATGGCCTCCGGGTAGCGCCGAGCAAAAATATAGATGAATCCCAAATTCGCGTTGATCATTACCGAAAATGGATCAAGCTCGATGGCACGTTTCATCTCTGCGATGGCGTGATCGAAATCACCGAGCGGCGCAAGGACGCTAAATCCGAGGGAGTAATGAGCGTCGGCGTAGTTCGGATTCAGTTCAATAGCGCGTTCAAACTCCCGTTTTGCCTCCTTTAGGTTCCAATCCGCATCCTGCAAGACCGTGCCCATCGAGACGTGTGCTTCAGCCAGTTTGTTGTCTAGCGCGAGAGCTTTATCTGCGGCTGCTCTAGCTTTAGGAAAAACCGCAGCCGGAGGTTCACCGGAATATTGCGGCAGTAACATGTAACTGTCGGCGATCCCGGCATATGCCGGAGCATAGTTTGGGTCTTTCGCGATAGCTTGATTGAAGTAGTCAATCGCTCGCTTGAAATCGTCAACGGTTCGTTTTCCCAGAAAATAGCGCCCCCTCAGATAAAGCTCGTGCGCCTGACTGTTTTCAGTAGGCCGCGCAGCAATCGCGCTCTGCTCCGCTCCGCTCAGCTTGGCCTGGAGCGTGTCCGCGACGGCCTTTGCGATTTCGCTCTCGACGGCGAAAACGTCGATTACTTTCCGATCAAACGTGTCCGCCCATAGGTGAGCATCAGTCGCAGCTTTGATCAGTTGGACGTTGACTCGCACCTGATCGGCGGAACGCTGTACACTGCCCTCCAGAATATTCGCCACGCCAAGCTGCCTGGCGATCTCAGGCAGGTTTTCAGGTGCGCTCTTGTAACGCTGCGTCGATGTGCGCGAGATCACCTTCAAATCAGCGATCTTGGATAAGCGCGTCAGAATCTCATCCTGTATGCCGTCGGCAAAGTAGGCGTTGTCGGGATCGCGGCTTAGGTTTTCGAACGGAAGCACGGCCATGCTTTTTTCCGGCGCAGCCAGCGTCGATCGCACGCGATAACGCGAAAACATTGCAATGCCAGCGATGATTGCCGCGAGCGCGAACAACGCTGCCGTCGTCGCCGCCCAGCGCATTCGCGCGCTGTGCTTCTTCAGGGCTTGAAACTCTTTTGGCAATTGCGCATTGCCCACTTGATCCGCGTAAAGGTTCACGATCGCCACACGCGCTCCGTGTTTTACTTCACAGACACCAAGGTCGTGCAGGAGCGGTCGCCAATGTTCGTATTCTTCGAGATCCTCCGCGACGTGCTTGGAAAGGAGAATGTGTCCTGCATCGCCGCAATTCATCACCCGCTGCGCCACGTTGAGACCAGCACCGGCGAGATTGGCGTGACCATTTACATCTATCACGCCGCTGACCGGACCGCTGTGCACCCCCATCCGAAGCTGCAAACGTGGATGCCCCTTAAGAGCACCACTGATTTCGACCGCGCATTGGGCTGGCGCTTCCGGACTGGTGTAAAAGACCAGAGCCATGCCGTCGCCCGTCGGAATTTTAATTAAGCGACTGGCGGCTTCAGCCTCCTGAAACTGCTTTGAGACACGAACTACCTCATTTAACTCAGCGACAGCGGCGCGTTGCTCGTTAATCGAAAGCTTCGAATAACCGACAATGTCGATGAACAGGACATGTGCGATCTCCAGCTGAATTTCTTTCTTAATCTCAGCGGGCATCCCGTGAAGTTACAGTGAAAACGAAGCAATTGATAATTCCGCTTCTCGCCGACCGTCGAGAACAAAGCTGGCGTTGTCGAACACTTTGGGCAGCCGACCCGTGAACTTTTTGACCAAAGATTTTCTCGCACGCAGCCGTGAGTCGGTGCATTCGGGCGGTTGGGTTGCCCCGTCGCTTCAATTGAATCAGTCTTTATTCCTTCGATGCCCTGCACCTTTGGATTCGTTAGGCGAGACAACTGCGCAGCAATGATTCAGTGCGTTCGTGCGTTGCCGCTCCCGGTGTTTTTTTTGGCAACAAATTTTCTCGCAACCTCTAAAAAGTAGAGGCGATCTTTTGCTCGGGGGTGCCGGGGTAGGACAGGGGCCTCTAATTCGCGCCGGAAAATACAAATGTTTAACGCAACCGTAACCCCTGCACACGACGGCAAAGCCGTCGCGCAAAAGCGGTATGGAAAATGCCAAACAACAAGCGCAGGCTCAACTCCGATTGAGCGGCCAAAGAACGTTAACTGTCTCGACGTTGTATCGACAATGGGGCGAGGCGCATCGCAAAAACGAATGCGCTGTGCCGAGTATACGATTAAACGGGAAATGGTTGGCTGCGCTCGGCCTTGTGCCCGGCCAGAAAATCCGCGTCATAACGAACGGCTCGATCATCACAATAGCGCCCGTCGCGTTTGATAGCGAACTGTGCCGCTATGCAAAATGAAAACACGAAGACCAAACAAAACCGTTGAGTTGATTGCATCCGGTTACGAATGGACGTGCCCGCGGTGTGTCGAGCGGCAGCGCGGTCGGTTCGTCAGACTTCGCGATGTGTGCATTACCCTTCTCTTGCCCTGCGTGAATTGATCGTTTGTGACAGGTGTGACGAAACAAGTTCCGCCGCGTGGCGATGTATGATGCTAGTGACGAGCCACTTCCGGACTGGAACGGTTCTAGCAAGCTGTCACAACAATGACACCCGAAACAGCCAGCTTTTGCGCTGCGCTCCAATCGACTCTTAATGCTGCTGGGCGACCAATGTTGCCGAGCTGCACTGTATCTATTTTCACTGAAGCTTTGTGAAAGGGAAACATAACCGTTTAAGCTGCTGGCATAGCAGAACGACCCCCCGCGACAAGTCTAGGCAGCCGCGCTTACGGCACCCTTATGACCGAGGATACGGACTGTTTCCTTCAATTGCTCGACTTTGAGCGGCTTTTTCAAAACCGTGATGGGCCCTTTCGTCAAAATTCGGTCGAGCATCGCGCTGTCCGGATAACCGGTGATGATGATAATCGGACAGTCGGGCTGGTCTTGCT
>Ga0193751_1002423_pt1 | contig 11322 bp, 10 predicted proteins | sample L1c2metaG_FD_143050 | JGI IMG/M metagenome (GOLD analysis project Ga0193751, IMG submission 143050) | Soil microbial communities from a riparian zone of the East river system, Colorado, United States - L1c2 | ecosystem: Environmental > Terrestrial > Soil > Riparian zone | place: USA: East River...
CGGGCGGTTTCCTTCGTGCCTTTTGTGGTTAATTGGGACACTATCGGGCGAGGCGCGCGGTTGCGAGTTCCCGCCTTCTCGTGCACGATAGTGAACACGACTTTTTCGTTCTCACCTTGGATATTGAGGAGCAGGTTCGCAAATGAGCTTTCTGAGGGCGGCGCGCGCCGCACTGGCAGGTCAAAATTGTCTTCCCCAAATTCTTGTGGCCGTCGTCGCTGTCGTCGTTCTGGCCGGACTTTCCCTTTCCTGTGGCAGCAGCAGTCATAGCACGGCGGGGCCTAACCATAATGCTTACATCACTCTGCCATCGCGGGGCTCGGTGCTTCTGCTGCACATCAACGGCGCAACCGGCGCCATCACCCTTGGGGCGGAAACGCCGCAAGTGCAGAACACCTCGCCCACCGGCATTGCGTTGCTTCCGTCGAAAAAGTTTCTTTACGCCGTCAATTCCAGTTCCTTCGCCGACTCGATCTCGATTTTCAACGTCGCCAGTGACGGGACTCTGGCGCTCAGTGGCACTCCGACTCCGGCCGGTAACGGTCCAAATGATGCCGTCATCGATCCTTCAGGCAAGTATTTGTTGGTGACGAACAATTTCGGTAACAACGTTTCCGTTTACTCGATCGACCCCAGCAGCGGGGCTTTGTCGGAGGTCACAGGCTCGCCCTTCCCCGCGAATTTGAATCCATCCGAGATCCTGATCACGCCTTCGGGAAAGTTCGTTTATGTGACAAATTCTGGCATTGGGAGGGTCACCGCTTTCACGTTCTCAAACGGTGTGCTCTCTCCGCCCACTTCGGTATTTTCGGGAGCGGGAGCCTTCGGCCTGGCAGTCGATGTGAGTGAAAAGTTCCTCTACGTTGCGAATCCGTCGGCTAGCAACCCTCCGCCGTTTTCGTCTACCACCGGCAACATTTCCGGATTTAACATCGACCCCAGCAGCGGTGCACTGACCCCGATTCAGGGCTCGCCATTTCCCGCGACGAACGGCAAAGGCCCGAGCGCCGTCACTGTCGATCCCAGCGGAAGGTTTGTCTACGCGACGACCCCGGGATCGAGTTTCTCCATCTGGTGTTTCACGATCACTCCGACGAACGGACAACTGGTGGCGGCAACGAACTCGCCGTTCAGCTTGACCGCGGGCGGGCTGTTCGCACTCGTTGATCCCCGCGGCAACTATCTCTATATTGGAAGTCAGGATGCGAACGGTATTGCCGGATATACCTACGACCCATCGACCGGAGCTCCGACGGCTATCACGGGCTCGCCTTTTTCTACTGGAGCTGCGCCCGGGAAGATGGTGCTTTCAGAATAGAAGCCGATGGTTCCAGCTTAGATACAGCTTTTGTAATGTGCGATTTACCGGCTGGCACTTTGGGGGGACAGATTAGCACCCGCGTGCCATTTTCAGATTCGCCGCTTAGACTTACATTCCCCAGTGAGCAGTTCTGGGGGAGGGCTGCCCGGGCGTCCTGGGTTCGTGAGAATCCGGACGCCCGTTTAATTTTAGGTGGCGCGGACACTTCCTTCGACGTCGCTCAGGGCACGCACTGTCCGCGAAAACCAAGTGCAAAACCAAAGGCAAAACCAAAAGCAGCGGGCGAGGGCGCCCGCTCCAGACGAGCGAATTCAATTTGTGGAAATGGTGAAGTTCACCGTGATGCGAGCCTGCGTTTCCACGGGCTGGCCGTTTTGGATGTAGGGTTTGAAGTGCCATTGCTTCACCGCCTCGCGAGCCGCGGTAGCCAGGATGCTCGGGCCACTGAGAATCTGTAACTCCTGGATCGTGCCGTCTCGCGAGATGAGCGCCTGCAACTTGACTGCGCCTTGCACCTTCATCTGCCGCGCCAGCAAGGGATAATCCGGCGGCACCGAAACGCTCACACTCTCCGTCGTTTGTGGCGAGAGCTGTACGTGATCGCCGGTATTGACCACCGTATTCGTCGATGCGGGAGCGCCGGACGCCGAAGACGTCGCGCCCGAATCCACGTCCAGATGGATGGCATTACTTTTTGCGGGCACGTTGGTATGGCGGTTTCCGGCTACGACCTCCACTTGCAGAGGAGGTAGCGCTGCGCGCTCGGTGCTTGCCGAGAAGGGAGCTTCGGCCGCAGCGGGTGCCGTGGACTTGGCTGGCTTGTGTTCCCGCTTTGGAGTCGCCGGAGTGTTCGCAGTTGCCGGAGCCATACCTTTACTCCTGCTGCGGACCGTGGCTTCCTGCCCTTCGCCGTTCGGCGGAAACCAGAAATCCCAGTCTTTCAGAACTACCGCCGCCAGCGCCACCAGCAATATCCCGAGCGCAATGAGCATCCGCTTGCGCTGCACTTCCGCATCCTGCGAAGTGGGTTGCGAGGGAAGCGGAGTTGACCGCTCCAGCTGGTTCTCGGGCTGAGTTTCGTCTTGAAACATAGTCACGGCAGAGCCTCGAAATCGCAATCAGGTCTCGGGGATGGCTGAGTTAGTATCCTCTAAACCCGCGTCCATGCCAAGCGAATCCCGCGCCGGCGTTACTCTTTGCTCAAGGGCTGAACCTTTTTGTACACACGGGACTTGCCCCTTCTCATTCGCGGCAGGAGCCGCGGCGAGCCGCGTCTCTGCGGGAAAGCAGGTCAGTAAACGGCGAAGTAGGTCAGGAAACTTTCACACCTTTGTCTTCGATCTTGTCGAGAATTCCAGTTGCCGCGTCAAGAATTTCTTTATCCACCTTGCGATTAGAAGCGATGGCTTCCGCCAGCGGGATGGAAATAATCTTGTTCCCGCGCAGCGCCGCCATTTTCCCGAATTCGCCGCGGTGCACCATGTCGATGGCGCCCAGTCCGTAGCGCGTAGCCAGCACGCGGTCGAAAGCGCTGGGCGATCCGCCGCGCTGGATGTGGCCGAGCACAACCGAGCGCGACTCGAAGCCAGTCCGTTTTTCGATCTCCTGCGCCAGTACCGAGCCGATTCCGCCCAAGCGAGCATGCCCGAATTCATCCAGGCCCGCTGCCGGCAGAGTCTCGTTGCCCCCCGCAAACTTCGCGCCTTCGGCCGCCACCACGATGCTGAAGTATCTTCCGCGGGCGTGGCGTTGGCGAATAGTTTCGGCCACCTGGTCAATATCAAAGGGAACTTCGGGGATCAGGATGACGTCGGCGCCGCCGGCGATGCCGCTATAAGTTGCGATCCAGCCTGAATCGCGTCCCATCACTTCCACCACGATCACACGGTTGTGCGCCTCTGCCGTCGTGTGCACCCGGTCAATGGCTTCGGTGGCCACATCCACGGCAGTGTCGAAGCCGAAGGTGAAGTCGGTGCCCGCCAGATCGTTGTCAATCGTCTTCGGAACGCCAACCACTTTTAGTCCCTTATCGAAAAGTTTCTTCGCCACCGAGAGCGTGTCATCGCCGCCAATCGCGATCAGGGCGTCACAGCCATGCTTCTTGAGGGTATCGGCGCATCGCTGCAGGCCGTCTTCACGCTTGGCTGGATTGGTGCGCGAGGTGCGAAGGATGGTGCCGCCGCGAGGCAGGATACCACCCACCGTTGCGAGGTCGAGTTCCATGGTCTTGTCTTCCAGCAAGCCGCGCCAGCCCTCCATGAATCCCACAAACTCGTCTTCATAGTGGAAGGTGCCCTTACGTACCACTGCCCGAATGACCGCGTTCAGCCCGGGACAGTCGCCTCCGCCGGTCAGCACTCCAATCTTCATCGCCTAACCCTCATATAAATTTCCTTGGTGCGAATATGACTCCGTCCCCTGAGCGGATACACTCCGCCCGTACCACACGTTTCAGTGAGCCGGAATGCATTAGATTATCACGCGGCTCGCGTCGAGATCGCTACTTCAAAGGCTTTCACCACGGGGAGCACAGAGTCACACAGGGGAACACAGGGAGAATCGGATTTACTCGGCGGCGCTTGCGAAGCCGGCGCTTTTTCGCCACAATACTCGCCGGACACTCGTCGCCAAATCATATAGCCCTCATGCCAAAAATCTTGCGCGTTCTTTTCTGGATTGCCGTCAGCGCGCTCGGAGCGCTGGCGCTGGCCACCATTGCATTACATCGCGGCGAGCAGATCAACGCCCTATGGCTAGTCGTCGCCGCGGTCGCGACGTATGCCGTCGGATATCGCTTCTACAGCAGTTTTATTTCGGCCAAGGTGCTGGCGCTCGATCCCCTGCGCGCTACTCCGGCGGAGCGGCTCGATAACGGCCGCGACTTCGTTCCCACCAATAAGTGGGTTGTCTTCGGACACCACTTCGCCGCCATCGCCGGTCCCGGACCGCTGGTCGGCCCCGTGCTCGCCGCACAGTTTGGATACCTGCCCGGCACACTATGGATCATCGCCGGCGCAGTGCTGGGTGGTTGCGTGCAGGATTTTGTCATCTTGCTCTTCTCCGTGCGCCGTGACGGCAAATCGCTCACCGAGATGGCGAAATCCGAAATCGGGCGTGTGGGTGGCGTTGTGGCCTACGTGGCTGTGCTCAGCATCATTGTGATTCTGCTCGGCGCCACCGCGCTTATCGTCGTCAACGCGCTCAAGTCGAGCCCCTGGGGAACCTTCACCATCGCCATGACGATGCCTATTGCCGTATTGATGGGCGTCTATCTGCGTCGCATACGACCCGGGAAGGTTCTCGAAACTTCCGTCCTCGGATTTGTGCTCGTGCTCGCCGCCATCTTCGGCGGCCAGTGGGTTTCCGAGACGCCTTCATGGGCAGCCATCTTCACGCTGACGGCTCCGACGCTGGCAATTCTTATCATCATCTATGGATTTGCCGCATCTTCACTGCCCGTGTGGCTGCTGCTCGCGCCCCGCGATTACCTGAGCACGTTTGTGAAACTTGGCACAATTTCTCTGTTGGCGGTCGGCATCGTAGCGCTGCGCCCGTCCCTGCACATGCCGCCCCTGACGCGCTTTGCCGATGGCAGCGGGCCCGTGTTTGCCGGAACCATTTTTCCCTTCGCGTTTATCACCATCGCCTGCGGTGCGGTCAGCGGATTTCATTCCCTGATTTCAAGCGGCACGACTCCGAAGTTGATCCGCCGCGAGCCGGAAACCCGCATGGTCGGCTACGGTGGCATGATGGCCGAGTCGATGGTCGCGATTATGGCCATGATCGCGGCTTCGGTGTTGCAACCCGGCGTCTATTTCGCGGTCAACAGTCCCGCTGGAATTGTAGGCCAGGCGCCCGAAGCAGCTGCGGCCACGATCAGTTCCTGGGGATTCCCTGTGACCGCCGCCCAGATGGCTTCTCTCGCGCACGCTGTCGGCGAGCAGACGCTCTACAACCGCACCGGCGGGGCGCCCGCTTTCGCCGTCGGCATGGCACAGATTTTTTCCAACACTCTCGGCGGCCAGGCCGTCATGGCGCTCTGGTATCACTTTGCCATCATGTTCGAAGCTCTGTTCATCCTTACAATCATTGACGCCGGGACCCGCGTCGGGCGTTTCATGTTGCAGGACGCGCTCGGGCACATCTGGAAGCCGCTCGGCCGCACCAGTTGGTATCCATCGATTCTTTTTACGAGCGCGGTGATCGTCGCCGCGTGGGGAAATTTCCTCTGGCAAGGCATCAAGGATCCGCTCGGCGGCATTAATTCGCTCTGGCCGCTCTTCGGCATCTGCAATCAATTGCTGGCAACGGTTGCGCTCTGCGTGGCGACCGCAATCATCGTGAAGATGGGCCGCAGTCGATACGTGCTCGTCACTCTGGTTCCGCTGTGTTGGCTGGTGGCGGTGACCTTTACTGCGTCGTGGCACAAGGTCCTCGATCCGAACCCGCGCATCGGGTTCCTCGCCCATGCTCGCCAACTCGCTGCTGCCGGAGCCAATCCACGGCTGATCTTCAACGATCGTCTAGACGCCGCCGTCACCGGCGTGTTGGTTGTGATGGTGGCCATGATCCTGATCGAATCAGGTTTCGAATGCGTGAGGGTGATTTCCGGCAGCAAATCCGCCGCAACTAAAGAAGCACCGTTCGTAATGACAAGATTGGCAATGGAGGAGCAAGCATGAAGATAAAGTTGCTGCCGGGCTGTGCCCAACTGGACAGCCGGGGGCGGCTGTCCCTACGTGAGTTGTTTGGCTTGATCGTCGCCGTCCTGCGCGAAATTTTCGACGAGTCCGCCTACGAGCGCTTTCTGGATCGCAGCCGTCTGGAGTCCTCGCCCAACGCCTATGCCATTTTCCGGCAGGAAAACGAGCAAGCGAAGTCCCGAAGACCAAGATGCTGTTAAGAGCGCCAAGGAGCAGATCCTTCGCTCCGCTCAGGATGACAAAATCTGAAAGGCGATGGCTGAAAGGCGATGGCTGAAAGCTGATTGCTGAATGCTGTCCTGCTACACTTCCCCCATGCGCGTTATCGGCATCGACTGCGGCACGGAATACACCGGATACGGCGTAGTCGACCTGCTCTCCGATAGCCGCAACAATGATCGGCTCGTGTGCATCGTCTGCGGAGCCATTAAAGTTTCCCCGCGCGACCCCATGCCCACGCGTCTGTCGCACATTTCGATCGGCTTGCAGGAACTCATCTCTCAGCACCGGCCTGACCGCGTCGCTCTCGAAGACGTTTTCTACGCCGTTAATGTGAAGTCCGCCTTGAAGCTGGGGCAGGTGCGCGGCGTCGCCATGCTGGCCGCCGCTTCCGCAGGACTCGAAGTCGCCGAATACTCCCCGCTCTCGATCAAGTCGGCGGTGGTCGGATACGGCCGGGCCGAAAAACATCAGGTCCAGCAAATGGTGACGCGCCTTCTGCATCTTGATCAGATTCCGGAGCCTGCGGATGCTGCCGATGCGCTCGCCATCGCCATCTGCCATCTCCACACCGCCGCCACGCTGGAACGGCAGAGCCTTCGCCTGTAGTAACGGGGATTGCCGTTTCCGGAGACGCGGCAAGCCGCGTCTCTACGGGAAAATCAGGCGCGCCCGCCAGCACCCCATCGAGTTACCTCCGAGTGCCCTTGACACTGTTGCCAGCCATCCCCAATCATTAACAGCGGCCCATGCCTCGTCTATTTCAGCTTGTCTGCCTGCTCATCTTTTCTTCGATCCTCTTTTCTTCGATTCTCGCCTGTTCGCAAACCGAAGCTCCGGCCGTGGTCACCTTCACCATCGATTTCCCCGCGTCCCAGCCCGAGCATTACTCGATTCGAGTTCAATCCGATGGCTTGGCGCGCTACCAATCCAGCGGCCGCCGGTCGCCCGATTCCGACGAGACCGATTCCCACGAGAACGACAGTTTCGATCTTGACTTCACAGTAGCCACGGAAACGCGGCAGAGAATCTTCGAACTGGCGGCGAAGGCCGGATACTTTCAGAAGGACGTCGACTCGCATCACAAAGACCTCGCCTTTACCGGAAAGAAGACGCTCGCCTACAAAGACGCGCGGCGCAGCGGTGAGTCCACGTACAACTACTCCCTCAAACCCGCCGTGCAGGACATGACCAGCCTGATGCAGAGTCTCTCGGCCACACTCGAATTCGGACATCGCCTCCAGTACGATCACCAGTATCAGAAGCTCGCGCTCGACGAAGAACTCAAGCGCATGGAGCGTCTCGCGCGCGACAATGAACTGATCGAGGTCGCGGCCATTCAGCCTATCCTCGATCAGATCATCGCCGATCAATCGGTGATCAACGTAACCCGCGCCCGCGCTCAACGATTGCTCGAGCGGGCAGGCGTGCGATAACGAATTCCGCTGCCGACGTCGATGCAAACTCCCAGTGGAGGCGGGCTTGCCCCGCCTTTGACCGCGTGACGCCATGGGATCGCGGCGGTCTGAGACGCGGCAAGCCGCGTCTCTACAAACGGGAGTGGAATCCACATGCCCAGGATACCCTTGACTTAAACCCTCGACGCCAACAGACTCGAGGCAACTCAAGGGGATGGCAAGGGCTCTAATCGAGTAGACTTAAAAGAAGATCTTAAGTTTCGTGTCAGGGCATCGCTTCTGCGATGCCATCGGTTCACGCCCTTTTAGGGGCTGGGCATAGGAGCAGTCCGGGGAGAAGTATATGTCAATCGCAAAGCTCGGAAAGATGCTGGCAATGTGGGCCGTGCTCGCGGCGGCGTTTCTGGTGGTCTCGGCGTCGGCCGAGTCGAAGGCACGCATCGTCCGCTTGAGCGAAGTGCAGGGTACGGTGCAGATTGACCGCGCCACCGGCGACGGTTTTGATAAAGCGTTTATCAACCTGCCCGTGATTGAGGGCTCGCGCTTGAAGACGGGCAGGGATGGCCGCGCAGAAGTGGAATTCGAAGATGGCAGCGCGCTGCGCCTGGCGCCTGAGAGCGAGGTGGACTTCACTCGTCTGGCGCTCGGCGACGATGGCGAGAAGCTCAGCGCCGTGCAGCTTGTCTCCGGCACTGTCTACGTGAACATTCACCCGAAAAAGTCTGGGGAGAAAGCGGGCGACCAGTTCACTCTGAATTTTGCGCATGAGTCCGTCACCGTGGCTGCGGCCGCTCATTTTCGCGTCGAACTCGACGGCACCACGAGGGCGACTCTGGCCGTATTCAAAGGAAAAGTGAGCGCGACCTCGCCGTCCCGAGAATTTGAGGTTGCTGAGAAACACGGCGCGACCATTGAATTTGCGAAAGATGACCTTGCGAACGACGATTCCGCCGGGAAAGACACTCTCGTGATTGCGAAGAATTACGAAGCGGAGCCCTCCGACGCCTGGGATCGCCAGCAGACCGACTATCACGACCGCTACGCATCCGTTGGCGGCTCCAGCATTAATTCGCCGTATGGTTATGGCATGAGCGACCTGAATTACTACGGCAGCTTCATGAACGTGGCTGGCTACGGCAACGTGTGGCAGCCCTACTTCATCGACGCCGGGTGGAGTCCGTTCCAGGACGGTGGCTGGGCCTTCTATCCAGGTGCCGGCTACATGTGGGTCTCGGGCTATCCGTGGGGCTGGATGCCCTACAATTACGGCAACTGGGCTTTCATCCCTGGCTTTGGATGGGTGTGGCAGCCGGGCTATTACAATCCGTGGTATGGAATTCCGCAAGTAGTGAACCCGCCGGTCAGAACAAAAGTGCCGACGCCGCCCGTGCGTGGGCATCAGACGGTGATGGTGGGACGGGGTCTCGCAGCAAATCCAATTGCGGGAGCGCCGCGTCGCCTGACCATCAATCCTGGCTCGGCAGGCTTCGGAGTGCCGCGCGGATCGGTGCGCCGCCTCGATCGCGTCGCGAAAACTATGGAGCGGACTTCGCGTCCCGTCGTAGTCGCGGCTGCTCCGCCAGTTGCAACTACGGGAACGACTACCGGCTTCGGCACGAGTTCAACTTCGACTTCAACGTCAACGAGAGGCGGGACTTCTACCGGGATGGCTCCGGTGGGGGCGCCGCACAGATCGGCCGCGCCGCCTTCGCGTCCGCATTGATGCGTCGGAGCGACGGGCGTCTCGCCCGTCCAGTTTGATCGTGGCCGGGCGGGGACGCCAGGCTCTCCATTGGCCGCTTCTTTTTTACTTCACAATAATTCCCGCGTAACCTACCACTGACTCGTAATCGCCGGAGACATCGCCTGACGTTGCATACTTGACCAGCGTGGCGGACGTCGCTCCCAGAAGCTTCGCTGCCGTGAGCATGACAATCGTTGGCCCGAAGCCGCACATGCTGATGTCTTCATTCATCACCACCTCCCAGAGTCCGCGCGCATCCATGGTCAGCACGCGTTCGATAGCCTTGTGGTCTTTGACGCGAGTAATCGCGTCGGACTCGTAGTGGTTCATGTCGCTGGAGGCGATGATGAGGACTTTCTTCTTTTGATTCGCAATCACATCCGCCAGCGCTTCACCCAATCCCCGGAGTACATTAAAGTCGCTGGTGCCGATGGCGATTGGGACTATTTTCAATTCCGGCCGTAACGCCTGCAAGAAAGGAAGCTGAACTTCGATCGCGTGTTCGGCGCGGTGCGCGGCGCTGTCCTCTTGCAGCGCGGGGAAGCGGTGGAGCAACCGAGCGCTCATGTCCGCGTCGGCCGCTACTTCGCCCAGCGGAGTCTGCCATGTGGTGCTGGCCATGATGGCAAGCGGGCGTCCCTTGCCCGTGTGGTTGGGACAGAGAATCACGCAGCGCTCAGGGATTTTCAGGCGCGAATAGACGGCGCCCGCGACGCCGCCGGAGTAGATGTATCCCGCATGCGGAGCGACGCATCCTATGGCGGCGATGCGGCCGGTTTCGGTCGGAATTTTGCCTGTCGAAGTAAATTCCCGAACTTCGCGCAGCAATTCTTCAGCGCGGCCAGGATAAAACCTGCCCGCGACGGCCGGAGTTCGTACGGCGGAAGTCGTCATTGTACTGGCCTCCTCGCCGAGACGGGCTCGTGTGGCGCGCGCACCCTCGCCCGCGAAGAGCCGCCTGGCGAAGATAAAACGCGAAGAAACTATAAACTGCCGTCACTGAGTGCGCGGAACAAGGCGGCGGTTTTTTCCAGCGGCAGCGCTTCGGCCCGGATCGAAGGTTTCACGCCGCTCTTCGCCAACGCGGCACGCAGCGCATCTTCATCGTACCGCGTCTTTAGATTATTCCAGAGAGTTTTGCGTTTCTGCCCAAAGCAGAGTTTCAGGAACGCGATAAATTCGGCCTCGGAAACACGAAGCGACTTCAGCCGAGGCTTGATCGTAATGCGAACCACGCTTGAATGAACTTTCGGAGGTGGGGAAAACGCTCCCGGCGGAAGCGTGAAGAGTTGCTCGACCCGGCCGTAAAGTTGTGCCGTCGCCGAAAGCAAGCCATAGTCGCGGCTTCCAGGCGAGGCCGCCAGGCGATCCGCAACTTCTTTTTGAACCATGAGGACGATAGTCGAAAAGTAACGGTGATATTCCAGCAGACGCAGCAGAATATCGGAAGTAATGTAGTACGGCAGGTTGCCGATGACGCGGGCCGGTTCGGGCGCAAAGTTCAGGCCGGTGCGCAGGCTGCCAGGCTTCGCGCCGAAGACGGTGTCCAGTTCGATCGTCAGAATATCGCCTTCGATGATTTCAACATTGGGTTGCATGGAAAATTTCATCCGAAGCTGTGCCGAAAGGACGCGGTCCAATTCCACCGCGATCAGCCGCCGCGCCTTTCGTGCCAGCAAATCCGTGATGGCGCCGCGGCCGGGGCCGATCTCAAGCACAGTGGCATCTGAAACATCGCCCAGAGCCTCTACAATGCGCAGGGCTGCCGATTCGTCCGCCAGGAAATGCTGTCCCAGTTTGGGCTTGCGCGGACTTGTTTGAATGGCAGCGCCCTTTGGCACGTTGACCCTCTTTCTTTCCGGCATTTAGACTGGCGGAGTTCTTTTGCTGTGTGTCTTGCTTATGAACGCTCGCTGT
>Ga0193751_1002425_pt1 | contig 11315 bp, 11 predicted proteins | sample L1c2metaG_FD_143050 | JGI IMG/M metagenome (GOLD analysis project Ga0193751, IMG submission 143050) | Soil microbial communities from a riparian zone of the East river system, Colorado, United States - L1c2 | ecosystem: Environmental > Terrestrial > Soil > Riparian zone | place: USA: East River...
GGGGCTTGTATCTCTCCTGCGCCGCGCGAATCGCGTGCTGCTGCGCGTAACACCACCTGTCCCAGGCGCGTTCGACCGTGCACTCGACCAGTTCCAACCAGGCTTCGTCCGCCTCACCGCTCGGCGAAGGTGGCAGCGTGAGCAGCTTCCAGAGACTGTTCTCGCGAACGAGTGTCATGACGGGTTGCCCGCCAGGCCTCCCCGCGTGCCGGTTCGGTCTCGGATGCTTGGGGTTGGCGGCCATCAATCGCTGCTGGACCGCGAAGACAAGATCGTGCGCGGCGTGGAGTGTCGAAGGGGGTAGAGGAGGATCGGTGCGGCCGAGGCGAACCTGAAGCGTGCGGATTGCTTCGCGCAGTTGCTGAGGTACCTCGACATGGTCGTCGAGGCGCAGCCTCTCGACGTCGTCGAGCAGGCAATCGGACTCCGCCATCAGGGACCGGCGTCGCTCCTCGACCTCATTGCTGTCGGCCCTCGAGATGGTTGTGGTGGCCATCGCGAGCACCATATGCGACGTGGGCCACTTGTCAAGTATAGGTTTACAAGCAGGCAACTAGTCCAAGGCGCGAGGGCGTCTTAACAACCACGGTTTGGGAACATGGCCCGCCCTCATAGACTCGGCGCGGAGGTTCCTGGATGAAAAAGAGATGGTTGGTCGCGCTGGCATCGCTGGTGGCCGGCGGCGGAGTCAGCGCCGCGCTGCTCGTGTTCGCGGATCCCACGCGTGGCGCCGTTGACGTCTATGCCGCGGCGCGTGACCTACCTGCCGGCGTATCACTGTCGACGGACGCCATCCAACTGAAGCGAGTCAGCATTGAAGGAGGCTCTGCTCAGCTGTTCACGGTCGGTGAAGAGTCGCGACTCTCCGCCATGCGCGCCGCTCATGACATTCCGGCCGGCCAGCTGATCCAGCGCGGCGATGTCATGAGCGCGACATCTGTGGCTGATCGCCGGTTGGTGTTCGTGCCGGTGGGTCAGGTGCCGGTGACGGCGACCGGCGCGAGGGTCGATTTGCTCTTGATCGCGGGCACAACGGATCACCCAATCGTCGAGCCATTCGCACTTGATGTGGAGGTGGCGGCAAGCGTTTCCGGTGGGTTGGTCGTGGCAGTGCCGGCTAAGGAAGCCGCAGCCTTCGTTTATGCCGCGGCCACGATGCATCTGGCTGCGGTCGTTGCCGAGCCTGGCGCCGCGTATGCGACCGAGGCGCCCATCTCGAGCCCTGAGGATGCGATCGCTATCGCATCTGGACGATAGGCGGAAGGGATGAGGTCGTCGTGGTCGTAGTTCCCGTCGCCCCACCGACCACTGAAGCTCGTGTCCGGGCGCTCGTCGAGGCAGAGCTTGCAGCCGAGCTCGCTCGCCGCGACCGCACGCGCCTGCGCGTGGACGATCAACGTTGGGTCTACGAGCTCGTCGGGCGAATTGTCGGCGAAGAACAGCGTGCGACGTTGCCTGCGGCAACTCACGAAGAGTCGGAGCAGCTCTGGCGCCGCGTCTTCGCGTCGGTCACACCACTCGGTCCGCTCGCGGAGCATCTAGCGGATCCGGAAGTGGAGGAGGTGCGCATCAATGGCACGGAGGCCTGTTTCGTTTTCAAGGGCGGCCGGCGCTATGTTCTCCCGCCTCCATTCGCGGACGAGGCCGGTCTTGTCGAGCTAGTCCACTGGTACACGGACGGAACACCGAGCGCGCGATTGGATCGCGCCAGTCCCACTGTGACGATGACCTTGCCCGAAGGCAGCCGCCTGCACGCTGCCCTTTCGCCACCTGCTCGGCCGATGAGCGTCACAATCAGGCGCCATCCGTCCGAACGGTTTCGAGATCTTGACGCGCTGGCAGCGTCGAGCTTCTTGCCGCGGGAGCTCATCGGCTTTCTCGAAGCCGCGGTCGCGTCCCGCCTGAACATCCTGGTATCAGGCGGTGCGGGGTCAGGCAAGACGACGTTCATGCGCGTTTTGGCCCGCCTCATCTGTCCTGACGAGCGGGTGGTCACCATCGAAGACCAGGCCGAGCTCCACCTGTGGCGGGAGCTGGCGGACTGTATCTCGCTCGAAGGTCGGCTGGCAAACACTGAAGGTCGCGGCGCGATCACGATCCAGATGCTCGTCCACGAGGCATTGCGCATGTCGCCGGACCGCATCGTCATCGGCGAAGTGCGTGGTGGCGAGGCTCTGGACCTTCTCGATGCGATGAACACCGGGCATCCCGGATCGGTGTGCACGATTCATGCGGAAAGTCCGCGGGAAACGCTGCCGCGTTTGGCTCGTCTCGCTCTTCGAAGTCCCCATTCGCCTCGAGCCGAGACCGTGATGGCCGAGGTCGTCAACACAGTCGATCTCGTGCTCCACGCGGGATTTGTCCGGCCTTCCGCTGCGGGGGCTGACGCGCGGGTGCGGCGGCTGACGTCCGTGAGTGTGGTTGCCGGATTGGATGACGAGCGTGCGGTCGTACGTGAGCTCGTCTCGTTTGGCGGCGACGGACGCTGGCATCGCGTCGGCTCACTCGAGGCTGTGCCTGAGCGTGCACACTCCAAGCTCGCCGCAGTCTGCGATCCGTCGCGACTCCTGGATGGTTTCGATGCTTGAGGTCGCGGCTGCCCTCTGCGCCGGTTTGGGAGTAACCGCGGCAACGCTTTCGATAGCGGCTCCGGCGCCGGCCCCTCACGACGATTCAGTCGCTCCGTCCTGGATCGAGCGAATGGCGCGCAAGCGCTGGGCACAGGAGAACGCGCTTGTCGCCGCCGCGAGTTGGCCGGGACTCAGCGCAACCGGGCTCGCAGTGGTCGAGCTGTCGGTCGCGCTCGTTGGCGGCTGTGCCGCCGCGTTGGTCACCGGGCTGCCGGTGCTGGCTCTGGCTGGTGCCGTAGGCGCGATTGCGGTTGTGCGCGGCGCCGTTACGGCTCGAGCGCGGGCGCAACAGGTCCTCCGCCAGGACGCCGTGCTGGAGGCGGTGCGGATGCTGCGCCAGCTCCTGGAAACCGGTGCGAATGGAGTCAACACTGCTATCGGCGTGCTTGGCGAGCGTGGTCCGGCGCCACTCCGGCCAGAGTTTCGGACTATCGCCGCGACCTCAGTCGGTCGGCGCCAAGCCTGGAACGCGGCGCGGCAGCGCGTCGGTGAGCCGCTGTTTGACTTGCTCGCGGCCGCAGTCCTCATCCAGAACCCGAGCGGCGGCGAGTTGGCACCGCTCTTCGCGGACCTCGAAGCTTCGGTCAGCGGCGCCCAGGAGGTCGAGCGCGAGGCGCGCGCCCTTCAGGTGCAGGCGCGGTCAGCGGCGGCGATCATCGTCTCGCTCCCGATCGTATTTCTCGTCGTCCTTTCCACGCTGCGCTCGCCGTACCTCGACGCCTACCACACCCTCGCCGGTCAAGCCTTCCTGCTCGCGATGCTCGGCGTCATGGCCTGCAGCTACGTATGGATGAGAAGACTCCTGCTCCTGCCAGGGCTGCAGCGCGTTAGGTTGGGCGATGCCTGACCCAACCGTTGCGACGGCGGCAATAATCGCCGGCGGTCTGGTTGGCACCGCGATGTTCGTTGTGTGCGGTGGCGCCACGGGCGTCTTCGCCGTCATGCGCACCTTGGTGCGAAACACTGTCGCGCGCATGTTGCTGGCGCGCCGTGCTCGGGCGAAACTGGCGGTCGATCTCGACCGAGCGGGCTGGCGCGAGAGTCCGGAGAGGATTTGCGTGCTTGCAATCGCTCTCGCGGCCTGCCTGGCCGTGCTCGGAGCAACCACGATTTCCGCACTGACCGCGGGCGGCGCGGCGGTCATCTGCGGCACGGGGATTGTCGCCGGTTTGGGACTACCTTTCATCACCCTCAGGTCCGCGATCGCCCGGCGGCGCAGGCGGCTCGAGGGCGAGCTGGTCCCGGTCCTGGAGCTCTTCACCCTCGAGCTTGGCGGGGGAGGAAGCGCCGTTTCGGCGCTTGGCTCGGTGACGATACAGGTGCAGGGCGAGCTCGCGGCCGACTTGCGCCGGCTGCTCATCGCGTCTCACGTGGCTGGTTCCGATTCCTTCGAATCACGCTTGATCGAGTATGCGGAGCGGCTCGAGATACCGGCAATCGGAAGCCTGGCGATGATCCTCGCGGCAAGCCGCGAATATGGCACCGGCGCCGTGCAGGGCGTGCGAGCACTCGCCACCGACCTGCGCCGGTCACAGAGACGCGACCTCATCGCGCACAGTCGCCGCGCACTGAACCACGTGCTTCTGCCCGCTGCGGTCGGCGTGCTGTTGCCGTTTCTCGGCATCTTGATGTTTCCAGCAGTTAGTGCGCTGGAGCGAAGCTTTCGGTGAAACGCTTGTCGCGCGGAACGGCGCTGATGGAGTTCGCGCTGACGTGGCCGATTGTGCTGCTGCTGGTCCTTGGTGCGGTGCAACTGGCCATATGGGCGAGCGAGTCGGCCGCAGCGCGAGGGGCTGCTCTGGCGGGAGCGCGGGCGGGAACAGTGGCGGGCGCGGGAGCCGATGTCGCGGCCCGGGTGACGCTGAATTCGCTCACGCCGGCCCTCGTTGGCGCCGGCGCCGCTGTATGGTGCCCGGCCGATACCGGACGCCAACCGACGATATGGGTTTGCGCGACGGACCTTGGTTCCGCTTTGAGGGTAGACGTTGGTGGATCCGTGCCGGCTCTCATCCCGATTGTTCCTAGTAAGGGCATTCCGATTCACGCGCGCGTGGTGCTCGACAAAGAACGGTTCAGCCGGTGAGGAAGGCGAGCGGACAAGCGCTTGTCGAGTTGGCGCTATGCGCACCGGTTCTCGTCGTTCTGGCAGTGGGCGTCGCAGCGGTCGTCCAGGTTCAGGACGCTGCGGCGGGCCTCGACGCCGCTACCCATGCAGCGGCCGGCGTCGCCGCGCGGGCACCGGATCCACTCACGGCCGACCTCACCGCTCACGCTCGCTTCGATGCCGTGGTCGCGGGTTATCCACTCAGGGGAGCCACCCTATATATCTCGGTGGGAACCTTCAGCCGGTCGACCGACATTGCTGTGACCGCGACAGCCGTCGTCGACATCGGCTTGTCGGGCTTGGTGGTGTCGCACCCTGTCGTGCTGCGCTCGCGAGCCGTGACCCGGATCGAACCCTGGCGAACTCACAGGACTGCGAGGTGATCCGCCCGCAGCGCGGCCAGGTCATGGCTTTTGTAGCGGTGGCGTTGGGCATCGTGGTCATGCCTGTTGCCGCCTATTCGGTCGACTCCGCGACCTTAAGCGCGGCCGCGGCCTCGCTCGAGGAAGCGACAGCAACAGCTGTCGTCGAAGCTTCGCAGCAGTTGGATGTCACTGCCTTCAGAGGCACCGGCGCGTTGTCCATCGACGCGGCGGCGGCGCGCGGAGTCGTTCAAGCAGTTCTCGCCGCGGAGGTGCCGATGGCGTCGATCACATCGGTCACGGTCACCGGTGCGGTGGTCACGATCGCGACGCGCGAAGAGGTTTCACTTCCGTTCGATTTCTTCCCCGAGCGGAGTGTCCAGCTCCATGCAACCGCATCAGCCAGGCTGGCGGGTGGTTACGACAGGCCGAGCAGTCGTTTGCCGTTGCCGATCAGCAGCTTCTGAAGCACCGGCTCGGGAATCTCCAGGGTCGCCAGCTCGTCGAGGCATCGCTTGGGCTGGATGAACGGGTAGTCGCTGCCGAACACGAACTGGTCCTGCAGCCGGCCCTTCATGTCCCGCATCACCTCGCTCGGGATGTACCGCGGCGCCCAGCCCGAGATGTCGATGTGGATGTTGGTCTTGTGGAGCGCCATGGCCAGCAGCTCCGTGTGCCATGGATAGCCGAAGTGGGCGGCGATGATGATCAGGTTCGGGAACGACGCGGCGACGGCGTCCAGCCTGATTGGCCGCGCGTAATCGAGCCGGATGCCCTGCCCGCCGGGTTGGCCGGCGCCGATGCCGCTGGTTCCGGTGTGGAAGAGCACGATGAGGCCAAGCTCCTCGCACCTCTCGAAAAGGGGCCAGTGCTTTTCGTCGTCGGGCGCGAAAGCCTGCAAAGAGGGGTGCAGCTTCACGCCCTTGAGGCCGAGCTCGCTGATCCGATCCAGCTCCTCGACCGCCCGGTCGCCCTTAAGCGGGTCGACGCTGCCGAACCCAGTGAATGCTTGCGGCTGATCGCGGCAGGCTTGCGCCACCAGGTCGTTGGGCACACGCGGGCGGCCGGTCGCGGTCTCGGCGTCCCACGCCAGGAGAACCGCGAGTACGTCGAGATCCATGTAGTCGCGCGCCAGGTCTTCCAGCGAGCGCCGCACGACCTTGGAGCGAAAGTACGATTCGGCCGCCTCCACGTAACCCTCCATCGAAACGTCCAGCCACTCGGGCGTAGGCAGGTGAACGTGGAAATCGATCGCCCTCACTGGCGAAGTGCTGCGCCGATGGTCGGCGGATCTTCGGCGCCCATGCGGCCCACTGCCTCCCATGCCTTCGGCATGGGGGCCCCAGCGGTATGCGCTCCTCGCTCACGCATCACGGATGCGCTCGCTCCGGTGCTCGGCGGCTCCTCCCATCTGGGCCACCTGTGCACCGAATCTCTCGCCGCCCCCGGCTCATCACTTCGCGGGGCCGATGATAGATGGCATGCAGGCCACCCTGTTGGTGCTCGCGGGCGGCGAGAGCCGCCGGATGGGCCGGCCGAAGGCCTGGCTCGAGGTGGGGGAGACCAACCTGCTGCGCTGGATGGTGGAACGATTGGGCCCCGCGTTTTCCGAGGTGATGGTCTCGTTCGCCGAACCCGAACAGCTCGAGGAGCTGGTGCCCTACCGGCTGGTTTTCGACCGCAAGAAAGCGGCGGGCCCGCTCGCCGGCATCGAAGCGGGATTGGCGGTCGCCCGCCACGAGGTCGTCTTCGCCGTCGCCTGCGACATGCCCTATGTTCCGCGCGGGCTGGCGGAGAGGGCTGTCGCGGCCGCGCGGAGCTGCGACGCCGCGATGCCGCGCGTCGATGGACGGCCCGAGCCGGTGTGTGCGGCCTACCGGCGCTCGTCGCTGCCGGCGGTCACGGCGGCTCTCGACGCCGGTCGCTTGAGGGCCGCAGACCTGGCTGAACGACTCGACGTGACCTGGCTCGAGGGCCTCGATCCCGACCTGTTCCGGAGCCTGAACACGGCAGAGGACTACGAGCGATTCCATGACGCTCATCCGGCGCAGGGATAATGGCTGTCTTGTGAAGATCGTCGTCACCGTCAAGCAGGTGCCCGACCCCAACGCCACCACCGTGCTCGAAGCCGACAACACCGTCGCACGCGATCGAGAGGTCGTCCTCGACCCCGGCGACGAGTGCGGGATCGAGGAAGGGCTGCAGCTCAAAGAAGCCCACGGCGGCGAGGTGATCCTCGTCTCGATGGGCCCCGAGCGCGCCAAGGACGCCATCCGCAAAGGCCTGTCGATGGGCGCCGACCGTGGCGTCCTAATCACCGACGACAAGCTCGCCGGCGCCGATGTCCTCCTAACCGCGCGTGCGCTCGCGGCCGCCATCAAGCCCGAGCAGCCCGACCTCGTCATCTGCGCCACCGAGTCTTACGACGGCAGCACGGGGATGGTCCCGCCGATGCTGGCCGAGTTCCTCGGCCTGCCCCAGCTGACGATCGCGAAAAAAGTCGAGGTCGATGGAACCACGATCAAGGTCCACCGCCAGACGGCGGACGGCTATCAGGTCGTCGAGGCTTCCACGCCTGCTCTGATCACGGTCACCGCCGGCATCGCCGAGCCGCGGTACGCGTCGCTGAAGGGCATCATGGCGGCGCGCTCGAAGGAGATCAAACAGGTTGGGCTCAGCGAGCTCGGCATCGAGCGCGGCGAGCCCGGCGAGACGATAGAGGGCGTCGCCGACGCCGAGGCCCGCAAGGCCGGCGCCATCATCGAGGACAACGGCACCGCGGTCGATCGGATCATGCAGGTCCTCGCCGAGGCCAAGGTCGTCTAGACGATGGCGAAGATCTGGGTCTACGCGGAGATGAGCGGCGGCAAGCTGCAGTCGGCGGCTTTGGAGCTGTTGGCGAAGGCACGCGAGCTGGGCGACGTCGAAGCGATCGCGCTCGGAACCGGCGCCAAGGCCGCTGCGGCGACGCTCGGCAAGCACGGCGCCAAGGTCGTGCACGTGAATGAGGACAAGGCATTCGATGACTTCATCACCGAGCCTGCTGCCGACGCGCTGGCAACGCTGCATGAGCAGTCGCAGCCCGACCTCATCCTGTTCGCGTTCACTTCTGATTCACGCGATGTCGCCGGTCGCCTGGCCGCTCGCTTGGGTAAAGGACTCATCTCCAACGCCGGCGACGTGGACGCCAAGGACGGCGGCTTCGTCGCCAAGGTGCCTTACTTCGGCGGCGCCAAGATGGCCTCGATGCGCGCCAACAGCAAGCCCGCGATCGTGCTCGTGCGCCCGAAGTCGTTCGAAGCGTCGGAGACCGGCGGCACCGCCGAGGTCAAGGAGCTGGCCGTCACCATCGGCGATGGCTCCAAGCGCGCGAAGATCGTCGAGCGCGTGGCCGAGGCCTCGGAGAAGGTCAAGCTCGAGGATGCCAAGGTCGTCATCAGCGGCGGGCGCGGCATGGGCGGACCCGACAACTTTCCGCTGCTCGAAGCGCTGGCGAACGCGCTGGGCGGCGCAGTGGGCGCCAGCCGTGCGGTCGTCGACGCCGGCTGGGTTCCGTACTCGATGCAGGTTGGCCAGACCGGCAAGTCGGTTCGTCCGGGCGTCTACATCGCGGTAGGAATCTCAGGCGCCATGCAACACACGGTGGGAATGAAGGCGTCGAAGGTGATCATCGCGATCAACAAGGACGCCGAGGCTCCGATCATGAAGATGGCCGACCTCGGCGTGGTGGGCGACGCGCTCAAGATCGTGCCCGCGCTGACGGCCGCAGTAAAAGCCAAGAAGGGTTAGGGCGGACCGCGCAGAAGCCGAGGAGCTGGTCGCCGAGCGCGTGGTGCGCCGGCGGGAGCGCGATTTCGCGGCCGCCGATGCAATCCGCGAACAACTGCGCGCGGGCGGGTGGGAGGTTCTCGACAGCGCGGACGGCAGCGAGCTGCAGGCGCTCAAAGCTCCGGCCCAGGCCGACACCAAGCCGGTTGCCCGCGCGGTCACACTGCTTGCGGTCGTCCACGGCTGGCGGCCCGATGTCGAGCGCTGGCTGCTTTCGGTGTTCACCCACACCAAGGCCGATTTCGAAGCGCTACTGGTTGATAACTCCGGCGACGCGCGGATGGCCGGTTGGCTGGAATCGCGCGCGGCCGAGCGGCTGCGCGTGGTGACGCTTGATCCTCCGGTGGGTTTCTCAACCGCGGTCAACGCGGGCATCGATGCCTCAGCGGGCGAGGTGATCGTGCTCTTCGATTCCGGTGTCGAGCTCACCGGCGACGTCATCACGCCGCTGCTGGAAGCGCTGGCGGATCCGACAGTCGTCGTTGCCGGACCCTTCGGGCTCCGAAGCAAGGGCACCCTGAAGGAATTCGAGGAGGATCCCGGGCCCGACGTCGACGCCATCGAGGGCTACTGCATGGCGTTCCGGCGTTCCGACGCCGAGGCGGTGCAGGGTTTCGACCCCAAGTTCCGCTTCTACCGCATCGCCGACATCGAGTTCAGCTTCCGGCTGCGCGATCGCGGCGGACGAGCGGTGGCGGTTCCCGGTCTGCCGCTGACCAGGCACGAGCACCGGCTCTGGGAGTGGACGGCGCCGCAAGAACGGGACCGGTTGTCGAAGCGCAACTTCTATCGTTTCCTTGACCGCTGGGGCAAGCGGGCGGATCTCCTGGTCGGCCGATAATTCCCCCGGTGGGCGACGAGTACGCGGCGAAGATCTCCGAGCTCGAAGCCAAGCGCGAGAAGAACCTCGCGATGGGCGGCGCCGAGAAGATCGCGAAGCAGAAGGAGCGCGGCAAGCTCACGGTGCGCGAGCGCCTCGACCTGCTGTACGACCCGGGCACGTTCATCGAGTTCGGCCTGCTCGCGCACCAGCAGCCGGTCCGTGGACCGGTTGAGGTCGATGCCGACGGCACGCCCGCGGATGGAGTCGTAACCGGGCATGGGCTAATCGACGGCCGCCAGGTGTGGGTTATTGCGTACGACTTCACTGTGATGGCGGGGTCGATGGGCGCGGTGGGCGAGCAGTTCAAAGACGCCCGCGTGCGCGAGCTGGCGCTGCGCTACCGCAAGCCCATCGTCTGGCTGCTTGACTCGGCGGGCGCTCGCATCCAGGAAGCCGCGGGCTCCACCTTCGCCGGCACCGGCTACCTCTTCAACGACCAGGTCGTCATGTCAGGCGTGATCCCGCAGGTCGCGGCCATGCTCGGCCCGTGCGCGGCCGGCACCGCCTACATTCCGGGGCTGTCCGACTTCGTGCCCATGGTCAAGGGCACGTCCTCGATGTCGCTGGGAGGTGCGCGCCTCGTCAAAGCGGCGACAGGCGAAGACGTGACCGACCACGACATGGGCGGCTCGCAAGTGCACACCTACGAATCCGGAGTCGGCGACAACGAGGTCGCGGATGACGCCGATTGCATCAGCACCGTGCGCCGCTTCCTTTCATACCTGCCATCGAGCAACACCGAGAAGCCCCCGTTCGTCGACTCGGGCGATCCTGCCGACCGGTTGGTGCCCGAGCTCGAAAAGATCGTGCCCACCAATCCGCGCGCCGCGTACGACGTGCGCCGCGTCGTTAGGGCGATCTTCGACCACGACTCGTGGTTCGAGATCAAGCCGACCTGGGCCAAGAACATCGTCGTCGGATTCGCGCGTGCTGCCGGCCACGCGGTCGGCGTCGTCGCGAACGGCGGCATCCGCGACGTCGACGCGGCCGACAAGGCCGCGCGCTTCATCCGCATGTGCGACGCCTTCAACGTTCCGCTCGTGTACCTGATGGACGTCCCGGGATTCCTGGTCGGCTCGCAGGTGGAGAAGGAAGGCATCATCCGCCACGGCGCGAAGATGCTGTACGCGACCTCAGAAGCGACGGTGCCAAAGATCACCGTGATCATGCGCAAGGCATACGGCGCCGGCTATTACGTGATGTGCGGCAAGGGCTATCAGCCGGACGTGCTTGTCGCGTGGCCGTTTGCCGAGATCTCGGTCATGGGGCCGGAGGGCGCGGTGAACATCATCTTCAACAAGCAGATCGAAGCCTCCGACAACCCGGAAGAGACGCGCTCGCGGATGCTGGACGCGATCCGCGCGCAGATCAGCCCATACATCGCCGCGGGCTGGGCGATGATCGACGACGTCATCGACCCGGCCGAGACCCGCCGCGTGATCGTGCGCGGAATCGAACAGGCGGATGGCAAGAGGATCGACCGGCCGTGGCGCAAGCACGGGAACATC
>Ga0193751_1002426_pt1 | contig 11312 bp, 9 predicted proteins | sample L1c2metaG_FD_143050 | JGI IMG/M metagenome (GOLD analysis project Ga0193751, IMG submission 143050) | Soil microbial communities from a riparian zone of the East river system, Colorado, United States - L1c2 | ecosystem: Environmental > Terrestrial > Soil > Riparian zone | place: USA: East River...
GTTGACAATGTAGCTGCCTAGTCCCACCAGTGCCCGGTTTTTTCCAGCCAGATTTAGCGGGACCGGGGCGATGGCGAAACCCTGTTGAATCTCTGACGCCTCGTCATTCCCAGCGTTTTGACCAGAGGCTTGTCCATGCCGGGACGTAATCAACATCCCAACAAGAGCAACCAGAGCAAGGGCTGCGGACGATCCAATTGTCTTAAGAAACTGGTGTTGTTTCATCTGAACACTCCTTTAAAGTCGATGTTGGTGAAGGTGAATTGAGCGTAGGCCGAAGCCACGGGGACTAACAAAATGCATGCGAGCCGTAGCAGTCTTTTGATGCCTTCTCCCTATTTCTGGGGTCTCGGGCCCGTGACTCGACGGTACATGTAAGGTTTCCAGTTTGGAGGCCCCAGGCAAGGACGAATACGCTTTTCGCGGTGTGCTGTCTGGTCAATATCGCTCACTCGGGAAAATCGGTTCGGAACCCGAATCTGTGCGCTCGTTGCAGCCGCAGAACGAGGGCGGACTGCTCGAGGGGGATTGTTGACGAAACATCCCCATTACGCTAACTGATCCGTTCGCGGCGAAGGGCCGATGAGCAGAAACCCCACACAAGGGCCACAAAAAAGTCAGGCCGCCCACAATGGGGCGACCTGGTTTGGCAAAGTCCTCCGGGGAGGAGGGGAAACTTGTGTTTACAAAGACGGAGGAGTTGCGCTCGCCGTCGGAGTCTGGTCCTTGGGTGTCTGCCCTGGGGTCGTTCCCTCCCCAGTATTGGTCATCAGGCGGATATCCACGCGGCGGTTCTTGGCGCGACCATCGCGGGTTTTATTGGTCTCGACCGGCTTATCCTTGCCCAGCCCGATCAGATAAATCTTGTAGGCCGGAACGCTCTTCTCCGCGGCCAGGTACTGAATCACAGCATTGGCACGGCGCTGGCTCAGATCGTAGTTGTACTCTGAGGTGCCCACCGAGTCGGTCGCGCCCTCTACCGTAATGATGTATCCCTTGGTAGTGGCAACGCTCGCGGCCAATTGGTCGATCGCCTCTCTGGCGTCCTTCGTCAGATTGTCCTTGTTGAATCCGAAATGCACCGCCGTCTCCACCACGGGGCGGTAGTTATCGAGGTTGATGACAGCGTGGGTCAGAGTATCCACACGCTGCGACGCGCCGTTCGCCGCCATCTGCGCCTTATCGGCTTCGCTTCCCGCAGCCAGAGCCTTCTGGTCTACCTCCGCGGCACGGGCCTGCACGCCTTGGATTCCAGCCTGGGCGCGCTGATCGACGTCCTTGATGTCCTTCGAATTCTTCGCGGTCAGGTCGTCGAGCTCATTAGTCTTGTTGATGAGTGGCGTCGTCTGTTGACGCACGTAATTCTTGGTTGAACATCCGAGGGATGCGACCATTGTCGCGGCCAGCATTAGGGTCAACGAGGTGCGATTCATAAGGTTGAGGGCTCCTTCGCCCAATATTGCTATGTACTATTCCAGATTCTGTTAAAGTCTGCGAACTGGACTCACCCCTGTTAAAGCACGGCGGATGCCATTTCAAATTCGCAGCAGAAATTGGTAAATCATTTTATATCAATGCCTTGGAAGATGACTGTGGGAAACGCATAAACCCCAGACCCACGCAATCGCGATATAAACAGTAGAAATTTTATACTGTCTGCTTTCTTCGACATGCGGCGACCGATTGCACTAACCACTTGCGAAGTCGCCGGGCAACAACTCACCAGAGGACGCGCCAGCCTCAATGGGTGATCTTGTCCCAAGCCTTCTCAAACTGCGAAAACAGCGGAATCTCGCTCTTCTGCAACCCACCGCGCCCCATCACCCGCCAGAGATAAGTCTGCGAAGGCCCGCTCTGAGCATCCCCGCTGTGCGCATCATAGACAGCCAGCACATCTTCCGACGGTCGAGACTCCACCATCAGGATGATGTCGGCATCCTGAGCACGGTACACCACCGTGAGCTTTCCCCACTTCTGGATTGCATCCTCAACGCGACCAATGGCGGCGCGGTCATCGGGCAACAGGTTGGGATCGAATTGATCGCCATCGTACGCCGCTACGTATACGAAGCGGGCGTTGGCCAGCGTGCGCGGCATCTGCGGAGGGTTCCCCGAGGCCGCGGCAGCACTCAACGTTGTCAGTGCCAGACTCAGCAGCACGGTTACTAAGATGTTCTTCTTCATATGATTATCTCTACTAATACGGATGCCGCCAGGGGCACAGAAGATGCAAGGCGCGGACGACCGGCTCACATGACCGGCGGAACACTGATCCCCATCGCGGCAAGAACGCGAATAAGTTCGCGGCGAACCACCGCCACGGTTGTCAGCAGGAATTTTTTCCGCCCCTCATCCGCTTCACCCAAAATCGGATAACGGTGATAGAAGGTATTGAAAAGCTGCGCCAGCTGGAATGCATGCTTGGCAAGATAAGCGGGTTCAGTAGTCGCGATGCACTGGCTCACAACATAAGAGGTTTTAGCCGCCGCCAGCCAAAGCTCCCAGATGTTGTTGGCCGATTCGCCGTTAAGGAAGCCAGCAAAATCCTCCGTAGAGACGCGGCTAGCCGCGTCTCCGCCAGCACCAGCATTGCTCGTCGACGTAGAGACGCGGCCAGAAGCGTCTCGAAAGAAACTCTCCGGGTCCAATCCACCTTTACGGAAAATGTTGGAAGCACGGACTACGGCATACTGCGCGTAAGGCCCTGTGTCCCCCTCGAAACTCAGCGCGTCTTTAAAATCGAAAGCGATCACCGATTGTTTCGTGACCTTCAGCATGAAATAGCGAAGTGCCCCGATAGCAAGCTGCATAGCAATGCCGGCGCGCTCCGCTTCGCTCAACTCAGGATGACGCGCATCCACTTCCTTGCCAGCCGACGCGATGAGAGCATCCAGGAGATCGTCCGCTTTCACGCCAAAGCCCTTGCGGCCGGAAACCTCGATCCATGATCTAGCCTTGTCATCTTCGCTAAGTTTGTAGCCGAGTTCAGCAGCGCAGCGCGGAGTGAGCGCGACCATCTCGTAGGAGAAGTGTGTGTAGCGATCAGCCGCTTCGCCGTGGCCCAGTCCACGCAAAGCTTCAATCACCGTGTTCTGCGCCTCGGATTGCCGAGCATCGATGACGTTATAAATCTCAGCCACATCGCCAAAATGCGGATGATCTTTCTCCCCGTCGGTAGTTGAGATCCAGCAGTCGTGGCCATTGGGATAGCGATAGAATTTCCGATAGCCAAAATCGCGCCCCAGCAGCCCAAACTTCCACATGTGATAAGCGATGTCTTTGCCAACATAACCGACCGTGCCGTTAGAGCGAACGATGACTTTCTGGTCTTCCTCTGTGATCTTTTCCTCCGTGGTCTTTTCCCCTGTGTCCCCCGTGCCCCCTGTGGTTAAGGGTTTGGCCGCCGTCCCCGCCCGCCGCATAACCCAGCACCCTTTGTTCTTGCCTTCGTTCTCGTAAGTGAGCACCCCAGCTTCCTTAAGCTTCGTAAACGCAGCATCCCAAAAATGAAGGTGCAGTATTTCGCTCTCCCGAGGCAGGAAGTCATACTCAATATCGAGCCGGTCCATAGTTTCGAGATGGCGCCGAAGCACAGCAACAGAAATCAAGTCGGCAACAGCAGCCGTTTCATTGTTCCCTTCCTCGATCGAATGCAGCGTCGCCGCACGCGCCTGCAGGTTCGCTTTGTCCTCCTCATACCAGTGTGAGACGTGGGCATAGAGATCCCAGCATAAGTAATCAAATCGGGGCGCGGCGGCGAGCGCTTCGATCTGAGCACGGGACTTTTTCTCGATATGCAGAAATCCAACCACCACGTCGGCGACTTGCGCTCCGGTGTTGTCGATGTAGTTTTGAACGTCCACTTCCCTGCCCGCAAACCGCAGCAGCCGGACAAATGTATCGCCGAGAATGGCGTTGCGCAGGTGCCCGATATGCGCCGCCTTGTTGGGATTAATGCTCGAATGCTCAACCAGAACTTTGCCAGGGGGAACATCGGCGGACGGGGACATATCCGCAGCGAGCGCCGCAGCCAACTCACTGCGGTTTACGCGGACGTTGATGTACCCGGCGCCAGCCACCTCGAATTTCTCAAAGCCCGGAATCGCGCCGACCCCGGCAACAATCTCTTCGGCAATCTTGCGCGGAGCCTTGCGAAGTTTCCGGGCAAGTTCGAAAGCAATCGGCAGCGCATACTCGCCGAACTCGATTTTCGGCGGCTGCTCGACAACGATGTTCGCCATTTCCAAGCCGTAAGTACGGCGCAGAAACTCGCGCAGATGTGCGACCAGTCGGCGTTCCAGATCTCGATACAAGGATGCCCTCTAACCTCTTGCTAACCTATTGAGGAAACAGTGATTCTAACAAACTCACGGCAGGTGGCGGGTTTGACGGAGGTGGCAGGGTTCCCTATGATGAAGGTTTCACGCGGCATCGACGGGAATCCTAACCACAGAGGACACAGAGCCTTGGGGCACGCTTTCTAGATTTCCCCCGTGATCCTCTGTGAACCCCCTGTGTCCCCTGTGGTTCAAGCTTTTGACTTTATGCGCATAGCCTACCTCGATTGTTTTTCCGGCATAAGCGGCGACATGTTTCTGGGCGCGCTAATCGATGCTGGAGTGTCTCCAAAGCTTCTGGAAGACACGGTTAAGGCGCTCGACATCGGCGCGCGGTTGCAGATTTCGAAAGTCGTGCGGAGCGGAATTTCGGCGACCAAAGTGGATGTGTATGCCAACGGTGAAAAAGATCTGCCGCGAGAAGTTTTCTGGGAGCAGCAGGAGAACGATCATGCCAACGAACACGCGCATGGTCATGCACATTCGGGATACTCACACGAACATCATCGTCATGGCCACGACCACGAACACGGTCGCACCCTGAGCGAGATTCGCCACATCATCGAGAAAGCAGCCATCAGCAGCACCGCGAAGGCAACCGCGATCAAAATCTTCGAGACGCTAGGCCAGGCCGAAGCCGAGATTCACCGCACGTCCATCGATCAAGTCCACTTTCACGAAGTCGGCGCCATCGATGCCATGGTCGACATCGTCTGCGCCGCCGTAGGAGCGGAATCTCTTGCGGTCGAAGAATGGGTATGCTCGCCGCTAAACGTCGGAGGTGGAACCGTCAAGTGCGCGCACGGAGCGCTTCCCGTACCGGCGCCGGCCACTTTGAAGTTGCTTCGAGATGCGCCGGTGTATTCCTCCGGACCACAGGTCGAACTGGTGACCCCCACAGGAGCGGCGATCATGAGAACGCTGAGCACCCGCTTCGCTCCATTTCCCGCAATGAAGATCGATAATTCGGGATACGGCGCGGGAACTCGAGATTTCCCCGAGCACCCGAATCTGCTGCGCATAACGATTGGAGAAGCTGAGCCGACAGGTCAAGCACATACATCGAATGACAAAATCATGGTGCTCGAAGCGAATCTCGATGACCTGAGCCCGCAAGTTCTGGCCTACGCAATGGAGCGGTTGCTGGCCGAAGGCGCGCTGGATGTATTCACCGTCCCAGTGCAGATGAAGAAGAGCCGTCCCGGCGCCCTGCTAACCGTACTTGCGAAAATGGAAGATGCGAATCGCTTAACCAAGACGATCTTTGCCGAGACCACAACTCTGGGCGTGCGCCGCCGCGAGGAACAGCGACAAACGCTCTCGCGCCGATGGGAAACAGTGGGTACGACCTGGGGTCCGGTGCGGATCAAGATCGCCAACATGAATGGCAGCGTCTCCAACTACGCACCCGAATACGAAGACTGCCGAACGCTCGCCGAGGCGCAGCACGTTCCCCTTCGCACAGTGATGCAGGAAGCGATTCAGCAGTACCTGCGCAGCGAGCGAAAAGCTTGAACCACAGGGGACACAGAGGATCATAGAGAAAAAAAGTCTACCCTGTGATCCTCTGTGCCCCCTGTGGTAAAGATTTATGCCGGCGAAACAAACAAAAGTCGAATTCGAATTCCAATGACCAAAAAGTTTTACATCACGACCCCGATCTACTACGTCAATGCGCGTCCGCACATCGGCCATGCCTACACCACGCTCGCCTGCGACACGATCGCCCGTCGCCACCGCATGCTTGGCGACGACACCTGGTTCCTGACCGGCACCGACGAACACGGTCAAAAGATCGAGCGCGCAGCTCAGGCCGCGGGCAAAACTCCGCAGCAGTTCACCGATGAAGTCTCGGAGGAATTCCGCGCCCTCTGGGATCGCATGGGCTTGACCTACGATGATTACATCCGCACCACGTCGGACAGGCACAAGCAGGGCGTGCAGGCTCTGTGGAAACGCATAAAGGATAACGGCCACATTTATAAGAGCCACTACACCGGCCAGTATTGCGTATTTGACGAACTCTACGTAGATTCCGTCGGTCCCGGCGCTCCCTGCCCTGAGTGCGGCCGCCCCACGGAAACGGTGAAGGAAGAAAATTACTTCTTCAAGCTCTCGGCATTCCAGGACCAGTTGATCCGCCTCTACACCGAGCAGCCCGACTTCATCCGCCCCGAGACGCGGCGCAATGAAGTGCTCTCCTTCGTGCGCGGCGGCCTGCGCGATCTGTCCATCAGCCGCTCGACGTTCTCCTGGGGCATCCCCGTACCGGACGATCCCAAGCACGTGATCTACGTCTGGCTCGACGCGCTCGCGAACTACATTACTGCGCTCGGCTATGGTTCAAACGACACGACCAAATTCGACAAGTACTGGCCCGCCGACGTGCACATGATCGGCAAAGAAATCGTGCGCTTCCATTGCGTCTACTGGCCGGCGTTTCTGCTCGCCGCCGGATTGCCGCTGCCGAAGGGCATCGTTGCGCACGGTTGGCTGCTGTTTGAAGAAAGCAAAATGTCGAAGTCGCGCGGAAATATCGTGCGCGCCGAAACCATCGTGGATGTCCTCGGCGCCGACGCCCTCCGATACTTCCTGCTGCGCGAAGTCGTCTTTGGGCAGGATGGATCGTTTAGCTTCGATGCCCTGGTGCAGCGCTATAACTCCGATCTGGCGAATGGACTCGGCAATCTCGGCAGCCGCACCCTCACCATGATCACTCGCTACTTCAAGGGCGAAGTACCGTACCCCTCGCACACAGCGCACACCCCGGCGGATGCCGCAATTGCGGACGCCGCAAAAAAAGTGATCGCCGACTACGGCACATTATTTGACCAGTTCCAGTTCTCGCGGGCACTTGAATCAGCCTGGGGGCTGGTCGCTGCCGTAGATAAATACATCGTCGAAAACGAACCCTGGGCTCTGGACGAAAAAAAGGACGAAGAGAGCCGTTCGCGCCTGGCAACCGTCCTCTACACCAGCGCCGAAGCTTTGCGGATTGTAACCGCGCTCGCGCATCCGGTAATGCCCGACGCCACCGCGAAGATCTGGGCGCAGATGGGCCTCGGAGACATCAAGAAATTCGACCTCACGCAATTGCAGTGGGGACAGCTGCGCCTCGGCACAAAGTTGGGTGAGGTGCAACCGGTGTTTCCACGGGCAGACAAGTCGGCAGTAGAAAGGATGCAGCAAATGGAAGAACAAAGTGCAAGTGGGGGGACGGGCGTCTCGCCCGTCCAGCCGAGCGAAGCTCGGCAGCACGCCGCAATGTCGGCCAGCCAGACCGCTCCCGCCAAGCCAGCCGCGGCAATCCCAGATGGCAAGATCAGCATCGACGACTTCGCGAAAGTAGAATTGCGCGTGGCGCAGGTGAAGACCGCTGAGCGCGTCAAGGGCGCCGACAAATTGCTGCGCCTGGAAGTCGATCTAGGAACCGAAGTGCGGCAGTTGGTAGCCGGAATTGCCGAGGCTTACGAGCCGGAAGCACTGATCGGACGCAAAGTCGTGATCGTAGCGAACCTCGCCCCCCGAAAACTGCGCGGACTGGAATCAAATGGCATGATCGTCGCGGCGTCGCCCGAAGGGGGCAAGCCGGTCCTGGCGAGCTTTCTGGAGGATGTGCCGATAGGCACGCGGCTGAAATAGCGCTGCCGAGCTGTACTCGACTTGGACGGGCGAGGCGCGCCCGTCCCCACCCGATCTCGCGAACGACTAACGACCAGCGACCAACGACCGTGTTCATCGACTCTCACGCACATCTCGAAGGCAAGCGCTACGACCTCGATCGCGACGAAGTCCTGGCGCATGCGAAACAAAGCGGGATCGAAGCCTATCTAGCGATCGGAAACGGCGACGGACCCGACACCGCCGACTGTGGTATAAAGTTGGCGGAAAAATACGACGGCAAGCCGGAATATCCGCGAATATGGGCCAGCGTGGGAATTCATCCTCACGAAGCAAGCCTCGCGAACGAAGCCGCTGACTCCCAAATGCTGCAATGGGCGCGGCATTCGAAGGTAATTGCCTGGGGAGAAGTCGGGCTCGACTATTTTTACGACCGCTCGCCCCGGGAAATTCAGAAGACAGTCTTCGTGCAGCAAATGGAGTTGGCAAAGGCGGCGAAGTTGCCCATCATCATTCATTGCCGCCCATCCGACAACAGCGAGAACGCATGGGACGACTGCCTTTCGTTGATTGCGGAGCACTGGCGTTCCAGCGGATTGGGCGGCATTCTGCACTGCTTCACCGGCAGCCTCGACCATGCGCGACGCGCACTCGATATGGGTTTCATGATTTCCTTCGCCGGCAATATCACCTTCCCCAAGGCGCAGCCGATCCGCGACGCGGCGCAAACGGTTCCGCTCGACCGCATGCTGATCGAAACCGACTCCCCGTATCTAGCGCCGATTCCGCATCGCGGCCAGCGCAATGAACCGGCGTTCGTGAAAGAGGTCGCCCGCCAGATCGGCGAACTGCGCAACTTGCCTGCGGAAGAGATCGGCTCGCAAACCACCCATAATTTCTACAAGTTCTTTGGCCTCTTGCCGCACAATGCAGACCGCACACTTTGACTCGCAGTTTCCACGATTTTGTCATCCTGAGCGAAGCGAAGGACCTGCTTTCACGGCCTCGCCTTACCTCCGGCACCCAGCCTTCGCAGATAATGTCTCTTCTGTTACTCTCAGGGGTACAGATTTGGGGTGAGCGATCCGTGAAAAGAGATTTCAGGTATTAGGTCTCAGGAAGGCTGGCCTCTGCTTTGCTTGACACCTGACACCTGAGACCTGACACCCGAGACCTGGATTTCATTCCATGCCCGATAACAGTTTCGATATCGTCAGCAAAATCGACCTCGCGGAAGTTGCCAATGCCATCCAGCAGGCGATGAAGGAGGTCAGCACGCGCTTCGATCTAAAAGACTCGAAATCCCAGATCGCGATGGAAGGCACGGACGCGATCATGCTGCACTCCGCCGATGAATTCAAGATGAAGGCGGTGAACGACGTCTTCCAGCAGAAGCTGGTCAAACGCAGCGTCCCGCTGAAAGGCTTGACCTATGGCGCGCTGGAGCCCGCCGCCGGAAGCACGGTGAAACAAAAGATCACCCTGCAGCAGGGGATCCCAATCGAAAAAGCGAGGGAAATCGTGAAGCTCGTCAAGAATTCGAAGAAAAAAGCGCAATCCTCCATCCAGGGCGATGTAGTGCGGATCAGCAGCAAGGATCGCGATACGCTGCAGGAAATCATCGCTATGGTCAAGCAGCAGGACTTCGGCATCGATCTGCAGTTCACGAATTACCGCAGCAACTAATTACGGCAGTAACCGATTAACGGAGCAACTGAGCAAATTGAGTACGACGACCTCCATTGACGGGAAAGAAATCTTTGACCTTCTGCGTGACGACATTGTCGCGATCGAAGAGCAATTTGGACGCGACACCGTCTCGAATGTCGCGGCGATCACGGAGATCGGCGAGTACCTGCGCGCCGGTGGGGGAAAGCGAATCCGTCCCGCGCTGTTGCTGCTCTCCGCCAGGCTTTTCGGTTACACGGGCAATGGCGCGGTAAAGCTCGCGACGGTTGTCGAGATCATCCACACCGCGACGCTCGTCCACGACGACATCATCGACGAGGCCCAACGCCGCCGCGGCCGTCCCGCAGCCAACACGCAATGGGGCAACTCAATGTGCGTACTGGCCGGCGATTGGCTTTACATGCAGGCGTTCAAGATCGCGGTGCAGGAGCGCAATTTCCGCATCCTGGACGTCCTGATCGAACTGACGCAACAGATGGTCGAAGGTGAACTGCTTCAGATGGAGAAGCTCGGCAAGCTAATCTCTCTACAAGAGCATCTCGATCTGATTTACCGCAAAACGGCGTGCCTATTCTCGGTTTGCATGCGAGTCGGCGGAATCCTGGGCGGCGCCACCGCTCAGGAGGAGGAGCGCCTCGGCCAATACGGACGCCAGCTTGGTCTAGCCTTCCAAATCGTGGACGATGTGCTCGACCTAACCGCTTCAGAGAGTGTCCTCGGGAAGCCCGTTGCGAGCGACCTGCGTGAAGGCAAGGCCACGATGGCCGTCATTCATACCCTTCAGCACTGCACCGCTGGCGAGCGCCGCCAAATCGAAACCGTCCTGCACGACCGCGCATTCAACGGCGTTACTCACGCCGATATCCTGACCATCCTGAACCGCTATGGTTCTCTCGACTACGCCTCCAAAGAAGCCGCCCAGTACGCCGAGTCAGCGCGTAACGCCATCTGTACATTTCCGGACTCGGAGATCAAGCGGGCGCTGTTATGGGCGCCCGAGTTCGTGGTGGCGCGGGAGAAATAGTACTTGTCATCCCGAATGGAGTGAGGGAGCTGCAGTCCGCCGCAAAATGCAGATCCCTCACTTGGCTCGGGATGACAAAATCTTACGAAATTGATACCGAGTGAAACACGCCCTATCCCTTCATCGCAATTCCCAGCATCTCAAACCGCCCACTCATCAAAAGCGGTCCCGATCCCAGAAACGCCCGCGCAGGAAGCTCCCGCGAGAATAACTTCACATAGGCAGCGTTGAACTGTTGCCACAAAGAAACATCCGGCGAATAAATCTGCACCCAGACCAAGTCGTCCATGGCCATCCCGGCTTGGCGGAGAACAGACCGGAAGCCGTCGAATAAGAATTCGATCTCGGCATCAATACTCTCTGGCGCCTCGCCCGTCGTCGGGTCGAGCCCAATCCGTCCCGAGATATACAGAGTATCGCCCACTAGCACACCATCGCTGAAAGGAAGTCCCGCGGGGCGATTCGGAAGATTGATATAGCGACGGCTCTCGGCTGACAAGGGCTCCTCCTAAACTTATAGCTCCTGAAGTCGTACCACTGTAGCAGGAGTTCTTGCACCGAGATCGATCGGAATAGCATCGAAAAGGGAGCGTTATACTGAATCGGCCCGCATCCACCATGAACGACTTGCTCTCGCTAAT
>Ga0193751_1002427_pt1 | contig 11311 bp, 8 predicted proteins | sample L1c2metaG_FD_143050 | JGI IMG/M metagenome (GOLD analysis project Ga0193751, IMG submission 143050) | Soil microbial communities from a riparian zone of the East river system, Colorado, United States - L1c2 | ecosystem: Environmental > Terrestrial > Soil > Riparian zone | place: USA: East River...
CCGACCGTCCGTCGTAAGTGTCCGTAGCGCCGACAGCCTGGGCCACATCCACAAATATGCCGGCTCCGTCGTTGAGCCAAACACACTTGCTTTGATAGCCCGACAAACTGCGCCCCTCAAAAGCCGGCCAATTCTTGGCATCGCCGATGATGGTGCTGTTTCCGCCAGCCACCTTGGAGAAGTCGTACCAATAACTCCGATTCCGGTCGAGAGATACGTAGCCGTTTGTGAGATACAGGTCGAGCGTTCCGTCGTTATTCAGATCGCCGAACTGCGCCCCAAAACTCCATCCACCCAGCTCCACGCCAAAGTCTCGCGCTAGGTTCTGATATTGAATGGCATCGCCCGCCGTGCCTTCCTTCGGCACCCACAAGTTATTTCCTTGGATGAGAATGCCGTCCTCTGAAATATTGGAGACGTACACCGCGTACCTGCCCTGATTGAGAATGTCGCCAAACGCAGCGTTCATGCCGCTCTTGGGCGCGAAGCCCACGCCCGTCCGTTCGCCGGCTTCGCGGAATCGCTTCCCGTCGTTGAAGTAGAGCTCCGACACGCCGTAATCATTGGAGATAAACAAGTCCGGATGGCCCGTGCCGCGCAGATCTGCCGCAGCGGAAGCTAATGCCCAGCGCCGGCTGTCGATGCCAACTTTCGCGCTGACCTCTTCGAATTTCCCGTTGCCGAGATTGTGAAATAAATATTTTCGCCCGCCGTTCTTGGCGTACTCGAAACTCTCAGGCATGATGCGCGTCGTCGTGAGATGCCAAAGGTCGATGTCTTCGGAGTAATAACCGCCGGCAAAAAGATCCAGCAGCCCATCCCCGTCATAATCAAACCAGATCGCGGTGTTCGCATTGATCCAGGGCGGCAATCCGGCTTGCTCCGTGACCCGCGTAAAGCCGTGCCCGTGATCGTTGTGAAACAACTCCGGGCGTCCCCACTTGATGAGGAATAAATCCTCATATCCATCATTGTCGAAATCTCCCCACACCGCGCCCATTGAAACTCCCGTGCCGGCCTGGTTCACATCGGCAACGCCGAGTTCACTGGCCACGTCCTTGAAGGTCCCATCATGCATGTTCCGGTACAGGGCATTCTTGCTTCCAATCGCGCTATTGGTAACGTAGATGTCCGGCCACCCGTCACGATCGAAATCGACGATCGACACCGATGCGCCCAGCGACGCAACCTCCGGCATGATGGAATCCAGCTTTGAGTCGAGCCTGGGAGCTTGATGAACGAAATTGATGCCGGCCGCGTGCGAGACTTCTTCCAGATAGAAACCGTGGCGCGCCAACGCTGTCCTGGCATCAATCTTCGATCGGTCAGCGTCACGTGCGGCAGAAATCCTCTTCCTGACGACAGGAGCGGCCAATAGCGCCACAAAAAAAAGGCCCACAACGACTCTGGCTACCCGGATACCTTTCATTTGCCGGTCTCAACCCTCAATGCATTCTTGAAAACTTCAGGAACAACATAACGCGTGTGATAGGTTTGCCAGTCTTGGCGATGGTGCTGATACGCCCACTCATCTTCGAGTCTGCCGGGAGGCGTGGTGTACATATTCTTTGCGTGATAGGGCAAAGGCAGAACGGTCTTGCCGAACGTCGAGTTGTAATCGCCGTCTTTGATCCAGCCGTCCCCGACAATCACATAGTCACGCACCCACCCTATCGCGGGCGGCGGTTGTTCGGCAAAACGGAAGGTCATCTCGTCGCCCGAGTTCATAATCACATATCGATCGTCAATGCGTGACAGCAGTTCGCGCACATCTCCATACCGCGTGTAGTAACCAACAAGATCACGCCAGCGCTGTTTCGATCCCTCCATGTGGTTGTAATCTGGAATTTCCGGTGACGAGGGATCGGCCTGATTCATGACCGAGTAACCTCGGTAGTGGAGATCGGCTGTGATGGGATCGAGATGCGTGGTTTTCAGTTGTGTATTCGGCAGGCCTTGTGCCCACTCGATGGAGTCCCAGTAAATTTCAAGGTTGGTGCGCAAACGCACGCGGCGCGGCGTATTGGCGCGAAAAACGTTCGTGAGGTCCACCAGGCATATTTTCTTCCGTCCCGCGGGAAAGCCCAGATTACGCCGAGCCACTACCCAGCCCCCATGTCCGTCCGGCACTTCGAGGCTCAAACCGTGAGCCGGAATACTCGCGCCCTGGCTGATGGCAACGTTGATTGAGGAATCCGTGGGATGCATCCAGCCCTGCAGGATCAAATAGAGCGGACCGCTTCGGGGCGCATCGTCGCCGAGGTCGACTTCCACATGGTGATCACGCGTCACTCCCTGATACTGGCCGCGGCCAAAAGTGTCGAGGTAGTGGCCGTCGAGAGCGCTTACGATTGCCGTAACGTCTTGGCCGTTGTCATCCACTGCGCGGGCAATCTTGTGCGGAGTCGACACCGTCGTGATGGCAAGTTTCGCGGGCGGAATCACGAATCGCTCATCCACAAAAATGTCGGTACCGGTCGGATGATCCACGGTCATGAGGGCAAGATAATCGTAATAATATGTCTCCCAAAGTTCGGCCGTGATGCGAAGGTCGTAAAAACCATCGTGCGGAACCAGCTCGTCGCGCCCGATCTTGTACCATTCCTCCGTCGCTTCCACTCGCGCCGTTCCCAAGGTGTTGATACGCAAACCAATCGCCGAACTCCAGGGGACCGCATCCTTCACGAAATCCACTTGTTTGCCGTTATAGGCGAACAAGTACGGACATGAGCCCTTGATGCGCTGCTCGGTCACGATCTCCTGGTTCGCCTTCGCCTCAAATTCGGCCCGGACAGACCCATTGGGCCAAAGAATCCGTATGACGTCCGTGCTGGTTTGCTCTCCCAAACCGAAATGAAGTTGCGGACCGGTGATGGGTTGCTTCTGCACCAGCAGGCCGGAACGAATTTCGATTTCGCCGCCAACGCCAAATGGATTGATGCGCTGATCGCCAACGGCCTGCACCGCGTGTGGCCGCACCACTTGCCAGTGGTAATTCTTCGAGCTTTGGTTGATCGCCTGTATCGGTTGGCCGTCAGGGGAGAATCCCAGCAGGTCTAGGCGGCCGTCGCTATTCACGTCGGCGGCATCGAGCGCCACCGCGGGAGTGGGCGATTGCTTCAGTGGAACGAATTTGCCTTGGGCGTCACCGAGCCATATCCATAATCCGTTGGAACTCTTCGTGGAAAGCAGGGAAGCCGGCGACAGTATCAGGTCGAGCACTCCATTGTTATCGAGATCAGCCACGTGCAGGCGAACGTCTTCCTGCAGATTATTAACGGCGTCCGGCACTCGCGCGATCTCCGCCGTGTCCCATCTCTTTCCTTCGTCCTTGTTGGAAATCCGAACGATAGCGCCGTCGGACTGCACCGCCAGCAGATCCAGAACTCCGTCGTTGTTCGCGTCGGCGACCGCAATCGCTTTAATCACCGGCAATCCGCCAGGGAGGGCCCGCTCGCGGAACTGCCCCTGCCGCTCATTCATAAAAACATGAAGCCGCCCCATACCGTCGATGATGGCGGCATCGGGATTGCCGTCGCCATCCAGATCAGCCCAGGCGAATCCGCGCACGCCCGCGATTCCGGCAAAAGGATGAATGGGAAGAAACGTCCCGTTGCCGTTATTTCTCAGCACCAGCGGCAATCCGTCGCTTGCGCCCAGCACTATGTCGAGATCACCATCCGCTTCAATGTCCACCGCCCATGCGCCCGTGTAGTGCGCATTTATCACTGAGGTCGGCAATTTGGTCTGTGCGGTTACGTCGGTGAACGCGCTTGGGTTGTCTTGGCGGAACAGACGCACGCCCCCAGCACCCGCGAGCACCAGGTCAGTCTTGAAATCGTAGTTGAAGTCGATTTGTAAGACTCCCTCAGGAGACGGTGGAATCGCAGAAGGGCCACCCGGATAGGGAAGCGTTGCCCCGGTGGATAAACGCACGTCGCGCCCATCCGCTTCGGCGATTGCAGGGGGACCCGCGCTGGCGAGCTGAAGGGCTCCAATCCAATTCCAATGGCGATCGCCTGCGTTCGTCACCGGTTGAGCGGCAAACCGGATCGGGGTGTCCGGCGGCGCTGGCCTGAAGGCCGGCGATTCCAATCGCAGGAAATGGTTGAACGGCTGCGCTTCTTCCCCAGCCGGCGCCTTGATGATCGCCAAACTCTGGCGATACTCGGGAACGCGCATGAGCACGTTGCGAAGGAATGTGGTTCGTGTGGCGGCCGCGCGTAAATCCGTGCCAGCCTCCGCTGCCTGCACTGCCGCAAGTTGTTGCTTCACTTCCGGCGGCCATGGGGATGATCGAGCGCTAATCTGGGCAACTGTAGTTCTAAGTGTACTGGCATCGCCCCGCTTCGCCGCGACGCGGCTCAGTTCGAGCATTGCCGCAAGGTTATCCGGTTGCGCAGTGAGAATCTTCTGCATCACTTGCTGAACTTCGGCTTCGCTATTGGCATCGCCCTGTCGTTCGATCTCTTCCGCAAGCGCATAAGCGGCTCGCAGGTTCTTTGGATCGAGCTGGACCGCCTTCCGCAAATCGGTGATTGCTTCCGCGGAGTGGCCACGCTCGCCTTCAAGAATTCCCAGCAGATCGTAGATGAGATCGTTGTCCGGAACCAGATCGCGAGCTCGCCCTAATCTTTGCGCAGCGGCATCATAGTTTCGTTGACGCAGCGCCAGCACCCCCCAGTTCGCCCATCCGGCGGCTTCGCCAGGGGCGATCCGCGTTACCTCTGAAAGCTTGCTCTCGGCGTGAACGTCGTCGCCAACCTGCAGTGCCGCTAAGCCAATATAAAAAGCCGAAACCACGTCGGCATAAGCCTTCGACCCTTTTTCCGGCAGCTTGGTGCTGGAGTGACATCCCGAAAGTACGACGGCAAAACTTCCGATAAGCGCCAGCGAAGCTACACGTCGAAAACTGGCCGATCGCATGCTCAATGAACACGCTCCGCATTGTTCGCTATTTGTCCCGCGTTGGCTGTGCGAATCTCTTTGTTCAGTTGCGCATTCCTGCGCCGCACCCGCGATATCCCGAGGAACCACAAAAAGGCTACGAGCAGAAACGGCAAGAGAAAAAACAAGAGATCCCAACGCCCGAATCCGGGTGGAGTCACTTCCACTTGGGCTGTTGCCTCGCCGCTGCCTTGCGAACTCTGAACCAAGAGGTGCACGCGCCACAATTCCTGCCTGTCGAACGCGGCCAGCGCATTGTATTGAATCTGTCCGCGCGATTTCACCCGCTGGGCCTCATAAAATGTCTCAGGCAACCTCCGGGTTGCCGGCTGCACGCCTATTCTTATCTTCAAATCGTTTGGAATCGAGCCGCCGGGCGCCGGTTCAACGAACACGTAGAAGGCCCCGTTGCCGACGTCCGGATGAGTCCAAAGCGCAACCACGCAAGGCCCAACTCTCTGGTTCTCAATAATTGGGAACGGCGGACCATTGTGCGCGCTCGCTGGCACGGGCAAACTCAGCGCAAGCGCCAGCAGAAGCCCGACCGAAATTTTCCTCGCTCTTCTTAGACGATTTACCATTTTCTTAACCTGCGCCACCACTGCAGAACTCTGTTCGCGCTATCCGCTCATCATGGTGGCGCGCATTTCCATCGGCTGAAACATCAGCCACATTGACGCGCACCAAAGAATTAGACAGACCGCCGCCCACGGAAGGAACGCCCGCATCGGCTTATTCGGCGAATCGTCTTCCGCCAGCCCGTAAATCACGACCAAAGATCCCGCTAATCCGAGCACTAGAAATCCGATCTCAATGACTTGCACGACATTTGCCGGGAGCCCCGTTAAGCTCCAGCGAGGTTGTCCCAACAAAGGCCACCCCAGACTTGCGATCGCGTTTTGAGTCACGGGTATCAGCGTGTACAGGCCCGTCAAGAAATGAAAGCAGTAATGAGCCAGCCACATGCCAAAGCCCAGCGGAACCAGGCTGTAGCTATATCGAACTACCAGAGGCAACAAGGCACGCGGGCTGCTTGCCCATGCACGCGTCAACACCGCAGCCAGCCCCAGCAGAAGAATCGGCTCTGCGATCAGCGAGAACGTGAAGATCACGCCGAGCACAGGAGCCTCGTGATTTACATGCAGCATTCTCCCCAACCAGTTCTCCAAAGCGTAGACAGGACTAACCATGCCAAAAGCATTCAACAGAGCCCCAAACGTGAACACGATCGCCAACGCTGCCAGATCCTTGCGGCGGGAGAAGTATCCAATCCCTGACCGGATCGGATCCACGATCAGTTCACTCGCTGGGAGCCGGCTCAATATGCCAATGTTGTCGTAGGGACAGGCGTGAACGCAGTCAAGACAGAAAGTGCAATCCATGTTTCCAACCTTGCTGGGTTGAAACAGCGCCAGTTCGCATCCACGAATCGTCACTAAATCCGAGATAGGCTCCCGCCTGCCGCGAATGCAGTCCTTGGTATGGCATCGCGTGCAGACATCCTGTTCGCGCACCTTAACTTCAAACGGCGAAAGCGTGGAAGCCACAAAGTTGAACTGCCCAATGGGACACACGAACTTACAAAACGAGGCGTGCTTGAAAAAGCCATCCACCACGAGCACGGAGACAAAGTACGCAATAATCAGCCAGGCCGTCCACCAGGGCGAGGACCACAGGTCGAACAGTTCGTAGGTAAACAGAATCAGAACGAAAAGGCCAATCGAGATCCACTTATTCCGCAGTGCTCGCGGCCAGTTGAACCGAGGTCTAAAAAATCGTCGCGCCATCTGACGCACCAGCATGAAGGGACAGGCCAGGCAAAAAAAGTTCCCCGCGCAAAGCAGTACCAACACCAGAATGCCGCGAAAGTGAAGCCAGCTCAGCGTAGTCGCCAGATTCTTCGGCGCTAGGGTGGGCCCGAACAGCCCGTGCACGATCATTATTATGCTGAGTACGAAGACAGGAATCTGAAGGAACGGACGAGCATAACGCCAGCGGAATAAATCGCCCACGACAGGAACGCGCATCAAGTCAAACGGACGCGATCCAAAAGTTTCCGGGGCCGGGATGGAAGATGGATTCAAAGCTGGCCTAGTTGCGTCGGACGCCCCTCACATCGATCTGCCGTTCCACTTTCTCCCCGCCGGGCAGCGTGATGTGAAGAAGGAGAACCCAATCACCCGCCATCTGAAATTCGAAATTAGCTTTGTAGCCACCGGCTCCTTCTTCCTTCGCATCCGCGAATACGGGACCCATTCCCGCGTGAGACATATCTGCCTCAACCGCAATCCTAGCTCCCGTGATCGGTTTGCCCGCGGCATCGGTCAACTTGAAACCGATTGTTGCCGGCCCAACGCGGGCTGGTGCAGGGGATATCTCGTGCTCAACGGCGACAAGGGCTGGAGGGGCGACTCGACGGGAACATCCAGCTGTCAGCAAAATTGCTGCACAGGCCAGCCCCACGAGAACTCCACCCTGCTTTGAAAAGTGGCCAAACACTCTCGGTTCAGGCGGCGTCTGATGCGGCGTGGCGGCCCCACTCGCAAGTGCAAGCGATGTTCCCCCGTTCACCTTCGGGCGGGAACATGTGGTAATACATCCCGATCACCATAGGAACGAATACGATCGAGTTGTAGAAAAGATGTAGTTCAACTCGCGGGAAAACGAGTTGCAGGATGCTGCAAGGCACCGGCTTGCCCCAGAAATTATGGTGAAATGTAGCCTGCCAGATCAACAAAAAATGCTCGATGTGATGCCAGAACTGGATCCAGAACGCCACCATCCACCACGTATGGGAAACACCCGTAAAGCCCTTCCGAAACACCCACAGGCCGATGAGCATGACCAGTGCATACCCATAGTGCAAGGTTTCTGTCTGGATCAACCAGGGGTACCACAGCCCAAGCAGACCCAGCGCCTTCGGCCGAGGCCAACCCATGACATAAACCTGATAAGCCTGCACCAGATGTTCCGCCCAATGCCCCAGCACAATAATCATAAAGATCTGCAGCGCCCGCTCATGCCAACGGGTGTTCAGCTTCTCGGAAAAGCTTGCCCTAGTCGCGGGCGCAGCACAAACATTCGGAACCGCAGGATGAGAAATCGCCATTTACTGCCCTCCCAAGAACAACGCCGCTCTCCAAAATGTGACCACGATCACACCTTGAGCTCACATGGTCAATAATCGAAATATATTAGCGACGTTCGACCCGTGTGTTTCAGCTTAAAAGCGAAGGTTCGTCTCCAGGAAAATGAGCTGTCCGTTCGCATTGTTCGGATAAATTGCCGCAATCACACCTTTCCCCCAGGCATGGCCGTAATAGAGAGTGGTGCTGAAAGATCGCGTGATCTGGCAATCCGCGCTGAGATCCCAAACGTTGGCCAGACCGCGGTTTCCATTGCTCGGGCGGCCGGTATATCCAAAGGTTTTGGGTTGAAACGCGCCCCCGCCCGAGTACCACAGATCCGACGCGCTCGCCAGCCGCAGCGTGTGCACTTCGCTGCGCAGCGAAAGCTTCGAGGCCGGCCGCAGATTGAGCGTGCCGTACAGGTCCTCATTATTCATCATATTGTAGAAAGGGAAGCGCGCGTACTGACGCGGTGTGGGCAGAAGTTGAAAAAAAGTACCGTGACGCGAATCCTTCGCGTTACCGTCGCCGCTGCCATACGAATATCCAGCGCTCAGCCACGGTTTCAGCACTTTCACAGGCGGTTGCCATCCCGTTTCGCCCACGAACGCGGCGGCACGTTGCTCCAGGTTGCCCCACGAACCGGTCTGCACGGCTCCCCATAGTAAGAAGTCGAACTTGCCGGTATTGGTGGTGTTGAAGACGTGCGCGTAATCCGCTCCCCAGGTCGCAATCTCAATCTTGCCGAAGTCCGCCGCGCGAATCGGCGCGGGACGGTTATCGGTCTTCAGCACCAGCGTGCGGTGGTCAATATAGCCCAGGCCAAACACGCGCAACTCTCCCGCGCTCTGTTTGGTCACGACCGACCGGGTGTAGGCGCCATAGTAGGCGTCCACGTCCAGTTCGTCCATGCCCTTCACTTGATAGACTCCCTGCGTCGGCCGCGCCCCGAAGAACGTGAAGTTATTCTGCCCGGCGTTTGCGGAAAGTTGGACTCCATCGTAGGTCCGTTGCACAGCCGCAAACGCGAAATTCGAAATCAATCGGCTGGAAATGCGCGTCTGAATCACTGTCGCCAATAGTGGATCTTTGGGCGTCACTTCCAAACCATCAAAATATTCGAAGCGCCCTAGCTTCAAACCAGCCGGTCCGAGATGTTTGAAGTTCACAAATGCTTGCTTCACAAATCCGTTGGCCACGTTAGTGTGATTATTGTTGGCCGCGTAGTAGCTCCCGCCCAATCCAAGTTGGCCCTGCGGAGCCGCCACGACAGCGTTGTTTGGCAAGCCGAGAATCGATGGCTGTTCTCCTTCCAGGAACCAGCTGAAGCGTTCCCCGGTTTGTCCAATGCCCACGCGCAACAGCGAATCCCACAAACCGTAGTCGCTGTTTCCCGTCTTTCCCTCAAACCAGTTCCAGCCTTCCGCGCGGGTGCGCCAGTTGATTGAAATTTCCAGGGGGCCAACTCTGTGCTTAGGGGCGGGGGCCTGCGACGTCGGCGTAGATTCCCTTGTCGATTGTCTAGGAGCGGGCGTCGGCACAGCATTCTCGGCCGTGACAGCATGTTGGGCATTCAAGTCCGAAGTTCCTTTTACTTGCAGAGTTTCCTGAGCGAACCCGAAGCCGCAGAGAAGGATACTTCCCAAGCATAACCGGCCGGCAAATCGAAGTCTCATATCAGCCCCAGTCTGAACGTTCTTGCGCCTCCCGAGAGTCGCCGGCAAACTTCTCAGCGATCTCGAAAACGCAGTTCACAAATTAGTGACGCATTCTGGGATAGTTGTCGCGGTGGGTCAATAACGGATTCGTACTAGAGCGCATGGTTGGTAAAATTTCCATGCGCCCGCTACGCCGATCGGAAAACTAGCTCTACAGCAATACTCGGGTTCCTCGAGTCAGGCCTTGGAAGGCGCAGCCGGCTCTGTGAACGTACCGCACCGGCCTCGCATACCCTGGCGGAACTTTTCGCGTTCCTCCGGTGTCATCTGCTCCCAGCGCTCGCGGATGCGGTGGCGCCAGTACATGCGCCGTCGCGGTCCGCCGCGAAAGCCGCCAAAGAGAATCTTGCACAGAACCAACAGGCCCACCGCCTGCCAGAAATTGATCACGTGCCATCCGAAGACGGGCGGCACCAGCCAATTCCACAAGCGCATGACCGCAAAGCTAAACACCGCGAGGAATAACACGGCCAGCGGCACAAACATCAATGCTCTCCCGATCCATTTCCTTTTCATCTCTCTTGTCCTCTTGTTCTCGTAAAGTTAGCTCCCGTAAAGTTAGTTCGCGTAAATTCGCTGTGAATGGCCTCGAGTCGTTCTCGCAGGTAAAGCACTGCATAGTGCTTGCGCGAAAGCAGGGTGTTCACGCTCGTGCCGGTTTGCGCTGCGAGCTCTTTGTAACTCTGCCCCATCACCTCGTGAGCGATGAATACGTCGCGCTGCTCGTCCGGCAATTCATCCAGAGCCGCTTCCAGTTCGTCCAGCAGCACAGTCCGCGCATAAGCAGCTTCCGGTCCGCCGTCGGGGGAGGGAAGCAGCTCTTCCAATTGCAACATCTGTCCATCCTGGACCATTGCCGGTTCGTTTCGCGATGCTTCCCGTTCTCTTCGGCGAAACAGGTCCGTAATCCGATTGCGCGCCACGCGGTATAACCAGGCGGTAACGTGCTCCACCGGGTTCAGCATGCGATAGGCCTCCACGAGTTCGTAGAAAACGTCCTGCAGGACGTCTTCTGCGTCATCCCGGTCAGCCACACGTCTGCGAATGAAGTTGCGAAGCCGTGCTTGGTCGCGATCGACCGCTTCGGCGATACGCTGATCTTGTTCAGCCATCATCCCCGGTTTTCTCAGCGCCTGTTCCATCTACTGTTGTAGACGAATGAGCGAGGCAAATATTTTAAGGAAAATGCGGATGTCTCGAAGTAGTGCCGCCGTGCCGGCGCTGAATACCTGCCCTAAGCCAAGCCGAATGGCGGCCTCCCGTAAGCGCTATCTTCTCGCTCGCTCACTGGAGGGTATGATGAATCCAGTTGACAGACGGGTTACGGGAGATCATTATGCGCGTTATGAATCCGAGGACGATGGCCGAATCACAAGTCGTACTGATTACCGGCACCAGTTCCGGGATAGGCCGGCTGGCGGCGGAAACCGTGGCGAGGGCGGGTCACACCGTCTATGCGTCGATGCGCGCGACTGCCTCCAAGAACCGCGAAACAGCCGAGTCGCTGGCCAAACTGGC
>Ga0193751_1002428_pt1 | contig 11311 bp, 9 predicted proteins | sample L1c2metaG_FD_143050 | JGI IMG/M metagenome (GOLD analysis project Ga0193751, IMG submission 143050) | Soil microbial communities from a riparian zone of the East river system, Colorado, United States - L1c2 | ecosystem: Environmental > Terrestrial > Soil > Riparian zone | place: USA: East River...
ACGCAAAATCGATCCGGAGCTACGACGACTTTTGGCCGGAGCGGCTGGCCGTGAGCCGCAGGCACGGCGGCAGGTTCGTGTCGCCACTTCTCATCACGCGCTACGTCCGGACGCCCTATGCGCGGCGCGTCGCGACCCGCGCCGTGGCAGCCGCCTACGCGCTCGCCGGCAAGCGGCCACACTGATGTGCGGTCTCTGCGGAGTCGTCGAGCTCGACCGGCCGCCCGACCGCGAGACGGTCGACGCCTGGCTCGACGGGCTCGCCCATCGCGGACCGGACGGACGCGGCGTGTTCGCCGACGACGGCGTCTGCCTCGGCCATCTGCGGCTCGCGATCATCGACCTCACCGACGCCGGCCTGCAGCCGATGAGCGACGGCGCGCTCCATCTCCTGCACAACGGCGAGATCTACAACTACATCGAGCTGCGTGACGAACTGCGCGGGAAGGGTCACCGGTTCTCGACCGCGACCGACAGCGAGGTGATCCTCGCCGCCTACCGCGAGTGGGGCGAGCGGTGCGTCGAGCGCTTCAACGGCATGTGGGCGTTCGTCATCTGGGACGCGCCGAGGCGGACCCTCTTCTGCTCGCGCGACCGGCTCGGGATCAAGCCCTTCTACTTCCGGCTCGACGGCCGCCGCTTCGAGTTCGCGAGCGAGCCGTGGGTGCTGCGGCGGGCAGGCGCCAACCTCCACGCCGTCCGCATGTATCTCGAACAGGGATACCTCGACGAGGGCGACGAAACGTTCTTCGACGGCGTCGAACGGCTGCGCCCCGGGCACTCGCTCACGTTCGGGCCGGATGGCGCACGGTTCTCACGATACTGGTCGCTTGAGCAGAGGGACCCGCCGACGCACCCAGTCGGCGCCATCCGCGAGACGTTCCTTGACGCGGTGCGCCTCCAGCTTCGGAGCGACGTGCCCGTCGGCACGTGCCTCTCCGGCGGAGTCGACTCGTCCGCGATCGCCGTCGCCGTTTGGCATCACGGGCACTCGCATCAGAAGACCGTGACCGCGTACTTCGACGACCCCGGGTTCGACGAGCGGCCGTTCGCGCGCGCCGTCGTGGACCGGACCGGGGCAGAACCGCACTGGGTCTCCTTCGACGCGGACGCACTCGTCACCGACCTGCCGCTGATCGTGCACGCGCAGGGGGAGCCGTTCGGCTCGACCTCCATCTGCGCCGGCTGGTACGTCATGCGCGAGGCGCGTCAGGCAGGCCTGACCGTCATGCTGGACGGACAGGGCGGCGACGAGATCTTCGCCGGCTATCGGGCGTCGTTCGGCTACCGGTTGTCCGATCTCATTCGCGCCGGAAGGTTGACCGAGGCGACGCACGAGCTCCGGGCGTTCACGCACACGCACGGCCCGCGCTGGGCGGCGGTCGCCCTCGCGACGCCGCACGTCCCCGAGCGCGTCCGGCTGAATGCGCGCGGGAGGCTGCGCGGAACATCGGCGCTCGTCGCACCGGAGCTCCGCGCCGCCGTTTCGACCGCGCACGCGAACGGGGCGGTCTTCCACGACCGGCTGCGTCGGCAGCTGCACGCGCTCGTAACGCAGCGAGGCCTTCCCGAGCTGCTCCGATACGAGGACCGCAACTCGATGGCGCACTCGCTCGAAGCCCGTGTCCCGTTGCTCGACCATCGTCTCGTCGAGCTCGCGTTCTCGCTCGACGGCTCGGAGCTGATCCGCCGCGGCGAGACGAAGTCGGTGCTGCGCCGCGCCGTCGCCGATCTGCTCCCGTCGCAGGTCACCCGTCGGCGGGACAAGCTCGGCTTCGTCACGCCAGAAGGACGCTTCCTCCGCGGCGCGCTCGGCGATCTGGCGACCGACACGTTCTCTTCCCGGTCGTTCCGCGAGCGCGGGTTCGTCGACGCGACCGCAGCTGCGCAGCGGCTGCACCGGCACCGGAGCGGCGACCGCCGCGCGGGGATGGAGCTGTGGCGCGCGCTCAACCTCGAGCTCTGGGCTCGGGCGTTCCTGGACTCATGAAAGTCCTCTTTCTCACGTCGTCGTATCCGGTTCCCGAGCTGCCGGCCCTCGGCGTCTTCGTCCGGGAGCACGCGCGCGCTGCCGCGCTGCACGCGGAAGTCGCCGTCGCCCACATCGAGCGCAGCGAGCACCTGCGGTCCGTCCGAGTCGAGGAAGTCGAGGACGACGAGTTCGCATCGGTGCGGGTGCGTTACCCCGCGTCTCCCGCGGCCGTTTCCTACGCTGCGAACGTCGCCGCCACGGCGATCGCGTACAGGCGCCTGCGCCGCGGCGGGTTCGATCCCGACGTCATCCACGCGCATTTCTTCCTCGCAGGAGCCCCGGCCGTCCTGCTCGGCCGGTTCCTGCGCAAGCCTGTGGTCGTGACGGAGCAGTGGAGCGTCTTCCTGCCCGACGACCCGATGACGCTCAGCCGGCCTGTGCAGCGCGTCGCCCGTTTCACCTACGAGCACGCGAAGGTTGTCATGCCGGTGAGCGCGGCGCTCCGCGACGGCATTCGCGCGGTCGGCGCGCGCGCCGACTTCCGCGTCGTGCCGAACGCCGTCGACACCGCGCGTTTCCATCCGGACGGCGCGCGGCCCGCACAGGATGGCGCACGCCGGCTCATCGGGGTGGGCAACCTCTACGAGGCGAAGGGCTGGGACGACCTTCTCGACGCGCTAGCGATTGTCCGCGAGGACGGGCGGAGCTTCCACCTGGATCTCTTCGGTGGAGGCGTCCTGCAACAGCAGCTCGAAGCCCAGGTCGCGCGACTCGGGCTCGGTGACCTCGTCACCTTCCACGGCTGGCGTTCGAAGGACGAGGTTGCCGCACGGTTGCGAGAGTCGGATCTCTTCGTGATCACGAGCAGGTACGACAGCAACCCATGCGCATTGATCGAGGCGCTCGCGAGCGGCGTCCCGGTGGTCGGCACCGCGGTTGGCGGAATCCCGGAGATGGTCACCGATGGAATGGGCATCCTCGCGGAGACGCGGCGGCCGGAGAGAATCGCCGCGGCCATCGAGGCAGCCCTCGATCGCGACTGGGATCGACCCCGGATCGCGGCGGCTGCGAGGGACCGCTACGGGATGGACCGGATCGGGCGCGAGTTCGCGGCCGCCTACGAGGACGCGCTCCGGAAGCAGCGGTGACGACGCCATCGGACGCCTCCCGCGCACACGTCACGTCGTTGACGTGCGCGTGGCTCGGCCTCGCTCCCGGGACCGACGTGCCCGTGATGCCGGACGCGCTCGCGCGACGGCTGCTCCGGGTCGAGGAGCTCGAGCACTCGCATCGCGACCAGTGGGGGAACTGGGAGTTCGGCTTCTGCGAGGCGTATCGCGAGGGGCGACTCTGGGAGCCGGACGTCGACCGGTGGCTCGACGACCGCCGGCGCGAGCTCGGAGCCGCACACAGGGCGCCGTGGCCGGACGACCGCCCGTTCGCGATCTGCCTCAGCCACGACGTCGACCTCATTTCCGACGCCGTCACGCCGGGCCAGGCTCTCCGCTCGATGCGTCTTGCGCTCCTCGGCGGCGACCGCTCGCGGCGGGATCGCGTCGTCCGGCTCGCCCGGCCGGGAGTGCGGGCGGCGCGAGCGGCGCGCCACGGCCTCTCGACCGCCCCCGCCGCGGACTCGTTGGAGCGTTGTCTCGATATCGAGAAGCAGAACGAGGTGACTGCGACGTACTTTTTCACCGCCTACCCGGGACGCGACGGGCACCGCTTCGACTGCGCCTACGACTTCGGCGACCGATGCCGATTCGGCGGAATTGAGACGACCGTCGCCGACGTCGTGCGCACCATCGACCGCGGCGGATTCGAGGTTGGCCTGCATGGGAGCTACAACTCGGCTCTCGTTCCCGGCCGGCTCGCGGCCGAGAAGACGGCGCTCGAGCAGGCGACGGGCCTATCGGTCGCGTCGACGCGACAGCACTTCCTCCACTGGGACATCCGGGCGACGCCCCCATTGCACGCGGGTGCGGGCTTCTCGGCCGACTCGACGCTGGGCTTCAACCGCAACATCGGGCTGCGTTCGGGCACGTCGCTACCGTTTCGCCTGTTCGACTTCGAACGGGGTCACGCCGTCGGGCCGGTGGAGCTGCCGATCGTCGTCAGCGATCCGGCGCTCATTCGCGAGGACGCGCTCGAGCTCGGCCTCGAGCTGGCGCGGGAGACGCTGCGTGCCATGCTCGATCGGATCGCCGACGTCGCCGGTGTCGCGACGGTCGTCTTCCATCCCAACAACCTCGAGCAGCCCGACTATCTCCGGCTTTTCGAGGACGTGATTGCGTACGGACGCGAACGGGGCGCCTGGTTCGCGTCGGTCGCCGAGCTCGACGCCTGGTTCCGCGCGCGCGAGGCAGGCCAACCCGCATGAGCCTCGAGATCGACGCGGTGCGTGGCCCACTCGACGACGAGCGTCTCGGTTGGATCGCGAGCGTCTACGGCGTGGTCGACTCGAAGTACGCGTCGCTCGACTTCCTCCGCCATCAGTTCGTCGACAATCCGTTCGGATGGTCGGCACACATCTTCGTCCTCGACGACGGACGTGCGGTTGGCCACTGCAGCGGGGTCCCGTTCCGCGCGCGGCGCGGCGAGGAGACCGTGGTCGCCGGAAAGATCGAGGCTGTCGTCGTCGACGCAGATCACCGCGGCCGTCGCCCCGACGGGCGGAATCTCGCGAGGGAGATGCTGTCGATGCTCTATCCGTTCGGGCTCGAGTGCGGCATGGACGGACTGTTCGGCTTCGCGCCTCCGCACGTCGCGCGTGTCCACGTGCGCGCGGGGTGTCACGAGGTGCCTGCGCACGCGCCTGCACACACCCTCCTTACGCATCCGTCCGTCTACTTGCGCGACGAACAGTCGCCTAGGCGACGCGCCGCCATCCGTCTTCTCACGGCAGGGCAGTCGGCCGCCGCCGCGGCGGGCGCCGTGGTCTCCCGCGTCGTGTCGCGGCCTGGGCCGCACCGGCTCGAGCGGCCGTCGGCGGCGGACGCAGAGCTCGCGATCGCGAACGCAGCCTCCGACGCCTGGACAGTGTCCGGCGCCGACGCATGGGAGTGGTACGTGGACAGCGGGACGCTGGAGGCGCTCGAGATTCCAGGCAAGGACGGCTGCCGCGCTCTCGTCCGCATCCCGACGAGCGGCTCGTCCCCCGCGCAGATCGTCGCGTGGAGGCCTCGGCGCCCAGGCGTCCTCGCCGGGCTGCTCCTCCTCGAGACCGCTGCGGGCATCGCCCGCGAGCGCGGGGCGCCTACTCTGCGCTTCCAGCCGTGGGCCGGAGCGGGTGGAAACGGAGGTCTCGCCAGGGCGTGTGCCCTACTCGGCTTCGTCAGGCGGCCGGAAGCGGCGCTCGTCGTGTACTCGCGCGATCGGCGCTTCGACGAGCTGCGCGTGACCCCATTCTTCTACGTCACCTTCTGACGACGTTACCCTTCTGCGGATGCTGCGCGTCGCCGTCGTCGTCCCGTGCTTCAACGACGGCGAGACGCTCCTGTCGACGCTCGACTCGCTCAGGGACGAAGAGCCGCACGAGCTCGTCGTCGTCGACGACGGCTCCGACGAAGACGCGACCCTCGCGACGCTCGGGCAGCTCGCCGCAGCCGGGATCCGCGTCGTGCGCAAGGAGAACGGCGGGCTCTCGTCGGCGCGCATGGCCGGCGTCGCGGCGACGAGCGCTCCGTACGTGTTCCCGCTGGATGCCGACGACGCAGTCGTAGCCGGGGCGCTCGCCGCTCTTGCCGATACGCTCGACGCGGCCTCCGACGCGGCGCTCGCCTGGGGCGAAATCCAGGTGTGGGGCGAGGTCGAGGCTGAGCTCGCCGTCGCGCGATCGCTCGACCCTTGGCTGCTCACGTATCTCAACGACGTCCCGGTCGCATCGCTCCTGCGCCGCGCGGCACTCGAGGACGCCGGCGGCTGGAGCATGGGCTCCGGGTACGAGGACTGGGACCTCTGGCTCGCGCTCGCCGAACGCGGCTATGCCGGTATCCACGTCCACCGGCCGACGCTCCGATACCGACGGCGCAGCGGCCGGATGCTTGACGACTGCACTCCCGAGCACGGCGCGCTGTACGCGAAACTCCGGCAGCGACATCCGGCGCTCTTCGCCGCGCGCGGAGTGAACCGGCGTCGCTCGACGGCGCCCCTGCGCACAAAACTTGCCTTCCCATTCCTCGAGGCCCTCCCGCTCGACCCTTTCACACGCCACCGCCTCTATCTGTTCCTGAACCGTCCACGTCAGATCGTGTCGTTCCGCCGGGCGCGGCAGGCCGCGGTCGCCGCGCCATGAGCCCGAAGGTGAGCGTGCTGATGGCGGTCCACGACGGCGAGCCGTACGTCCGTGGCGCTCTTCAGAGCGTCCTCGACCAAACGTTCACCGACTTCGAGCTTCTCGTCGTCGACGACGCGAGCGCGGACGGCACGGTGGCGATCGTCGAGAGCTTCGGCGACGAGCGCGTCCGGCTGCTGCGCAACGAGCGCAATGTTGGGCAGGTGCCGTCGCTCAACCGCGGCCTCTCCGAGGCGAAGGGCGTCTACGTTGCGCGGCTCGACGCGGACGACGCCTGCAGGCCGACTCGGCTCGCCCGCCAGTTGGAGATCCTCGACGCGGAGCCGCGCGTCGGACTGGTGGGCACGTGGATGGAGGCGATCGACGCGCGAGGCCGGACACTGGGCGCCCTCGAGAAGCGCCTGGACGACTACGTGGACTTCGTCTATCACACACTGATCATGCGCGTGTACGTCAGTCATCCGTCCGCGATGTACCGGCTACAGCCCGTGCGCGAGCTCGGCGGCTACGACGAGGCGACCGGTCCGGCCGAGGACAAGGACCTCTGGCGGAAGCTCGCGCTCGAGCGATACGAAGCGCGCATCGTTCCCGAACGCCTCGTGCTCTACCGGTTGCACGACCAGCAGCTCTCCCAGACGCGCGCGGCATACCAGCGCCAGGTGGACGGCGCGAGTCAGGACCGCTTCATCGCGGAGCTCGCACCCGACGCTCCGGCGACGGCCGTGCGGATGCTGCTCGCCGGAGACCCGGAGGCGTGGACACACGACCCATACGCCATGCTGAGCGGTGTCGAGCGAGTGCTCGATGGCGCGCGAAAGCGGCTGTCGCTCGAGAAGCACGATGCCGGCCGACTCCACGACCTCGTCGTCCGCCGCCTCCTCGATGTCTCGAGCCTCAGGCCCTGGCATCCGCACACACGCGTCGTCGCCGACTATGCGATCGAGCGGCTGCCTCCGCCGGACCGAGGGGCGGCGCGACGGCGCCGCAAGCTGTCGCTCGTCGTCGCGCCGACGGTCGCGGGCGCACGATGGACGGCGAGCCGCGCCGCCGCGGCGCTGCCTGGAGCGGCCGCGATCCGGCGTTCACCGCTTGCGCGGCGCCTCTACGGACGTGCGATGGGCGGCGGATGACACTCGACGCCGAGACGGCCCGTCGCGAGAAGGAGGAGGTCGAAGCCCGGCACGGCCCCTGGACCGCTCATAACATCCGGCTCGCCGACGGGCTGTACACCATCTCGCCCGGGCCGACCGGAGACGAGGTGAAGCTTCGGCGTGTGACGCAGATGGCTCTCGACGTCTTCGGGGGATCCCTTCGGGGCGTCCGCGTGCTCGACCTCGCCTGCCTCGAGGGCATGTACGCGCTCGAGCTCGCACGACGCGGCGCAGAAGTGGTGGCGATCGAGGGCCGCGAGTCGAATCTCGCGAAGGCGCTCTTCGCCGCACGCGCGCTCGGGCTCGAGGTCGACTTCCAGCTCGGCGACGTCCGCGACCTCGACCGGGAGCGACACGGCGAGTTCGATCTCGTGCTCGCGCTCGGGATCCTCTACCACCTCGACGCGCCAGACTTGTTCGCAGTCGTCGGGCGCATCAGCGCCGTCTGCAGGCGAGCATTGATAACGGACACGGCGGTCGGCAGCGCCGGAACCGAGCAGTTCGTGCACGACGGAAACGTGTACCGCGGCGTACGCCTGGTGGAGCACGCGCTCGAGTCGACGGAGGATGACCGGCTCGACGCGGTCTGGAGCTCGCTCGACAACCTCACGGCCCTTGCGCTCTCGCGGCCCTCGCTCGAACGTTTGCTCGCACGGCAGGGATTCACGAGCGTGCTCGAGTGCCACGTTCCTGCGGAGCCGGCCAAGGAAGTCGACCGCGTCACGTTGCTCGCGGTGAAGGGGACGCCGGCAGGGACGCTCGTCGCTCCCGATCCGACCTCCGCGCCGGTCGACGTCCCGGAGCGGCCCCCACTCGGACGGCGGCTGGAGGCATCCGCGACGGCGCGACTCGCTCGGCACCTCGTGCCGCAGCCGCTCCGGGCGCGGCTACGAGGTCTGCTCGGCGCCGAGACGCGCCGACACTGACTTCCCCGCCAATTGGCGCTTTCCGCCCCGAACGATTCATCGAAAGGCGCTTCGATCGGAATGCAAACGATGGCACCTGATGCTCTACCGCGGCCGCCATTGTCTAGTCAAGCGCGTCGGGAGAACATCGTTCATCTCCGTGGCGTGGAGGATTGCCTGCACCCGGCTGAGGTAGCTGTCTAGGGACAGCTCCTCCGAGTCCCAATCATTCCAGATCGACCAATATAACGCCGGGCTGAAGTCAACTGACTGAAACTGTGCCCAGTCGGCCAATACAACCATGGGATAGTCGGGATGTTGGTCGGTTATCAGGCTGCGCGTTACGACTGGGATGGTCCCGACAACGAGCGATTCCCATGTGCGCAAGCAATCGATACCCAGTCCCTTTGGCGAGATGCAGAAGTAGGACGTCGCAAGTCGCGACAAGTACTCCTCCCATGGGAGCGAAGATTCATTTGGGACGATCTCCTTGATTTGCTCGATGCAGTACTGCCGCTCAAACGGATTGCTGAGGCTGAACGCCGCGTGGAACAGGTGAACCTTTGGCATCTTGGCTTCCTTGACCAAGCGGAGCTTTTGCGTGTTTCCTGATGGCCAGCAAGGGCTGACGACACCAATCGGCCGGGCGTGGAGTTTGCGGTGGCGAATGATCGGATTGACTGCGAACCAGGCCCTGAGGTTCGGTCGACTGAGATACCTTCGGTGACTCCCGTCGACTGGGTAATCACTATGCCCTGAGAACAGTACGAAGTCCTCCGTCGGCCTCGCTTGCTCGAAAAAGGTGTGAAGCTCATCGGTGCGAACGAAGTACCAATCGTTGTCTTGTTTTTCGTTTACCTGAAAGCTGCCGTCGGGTAAGAAGATGAACCGACATTGTCCGGCAAGTTGGTTCGTACTAAGAAATGGGTCGGTCTCGTTGAACCTTTTGGCGACCACAAGCCAGTCGCCGTCTTTCCATGGCTCACTTTGATATTCGCGTCGCCCTTCCCGCGAGCGACGTGGGTGACTAAGCGATCGCCTGACTCGGAAGAGGACGCGCCGGAGCAAGCGTAGCTGCCCCAGGAGTTGCGGCCCGAAGGGCAACGCCAGTGCCAGCCGTACCATGCGGGCGCGGTTCACCAACTCCTTTGCAGTAGGCGGGTGAGCGGGCACGCGTCCAACATTAACGGCGTGCTTGGTTCTCGTCACGAAACGCCGGGAGAAGGCTGCCTCTCGACGGTTATCTCTCACCGCCAAGGGTCATCGAGGTCGTAACGGTCCGATTCCGTCAGCTCCCGCCATACCGCCGCAGGCAGAAAGCGACCTCCTCTGCACGAGCGTCCCGCGTCGGCTGTTCTCAGAAGGCCCATCTTGGGCGCGCGTACGTCGCTACGGCGTCGCCGGCAGCGATGCCGCAAGGGCCTCGCGCGGATATCGCTGAGTCAACAAGCTGCCGATAAGGGTAGGCGCCCTAGCGATGGAGAGTAGGACGAGCGAGGCGACCGTCCGGTTCGTCGGGTTAACGGCCGGATTGGTTGAGATGGGGAGGCTCGGCGACACGTAAGCCCAGTTTCCCACGCCCACCCGACGAACCTGAGCCCGAATGGCGAACACAGGCCGCGCGCCATCTTCATCGAGATCCACACGCAGTTCGTCGACAGGAACGAGTGCCTCCAGCTTCTCCCCCGATACGCCGCGCGGCGAGTCGGAGTGCACGGCAAGACCGAGCACTTGATCGCGCGGCCGGTGTAGCAGCAATCGCTGTCATGCCTTCGCGACTCACAGGAACGCGGGGCACAGCCTGCGTGCCGGTTGTGTAGAAACGTTCGGCTGCGATGCTGTTGAGGAGCTCCTGCGGCAGCCTTCGGGACGGGTGAGGTGAGGCGTGCCAAGTCCGGCATGCCTCGGTCGTGAGGCATGCCAGCGGGGAAGCAAGCAGTTACGGTGGGCTTGGTGAGGAGGCTCTATAACGTCCGCAGCGGCATTTTCACGCACCAGCCGGTGTTATTCGCAGTGGCGGAAGTCTGCGATGGGCCGATCGCTGAGTGTGGATGTGGCGAGGGCAGCACGTGGTTCCTTCACGAGGTTGCCGAACGTCGAGGCATCAAGGTCATCAGCTTTGAGACGAACGAAGAATGGCTGAACCGCTACTCGCATCTCGAGTCCGACCATCATGAGTTTCGGCTTGTCACGGACTGGCCGACTGACATTCAGTAGCCAGAATGGGATACGCGATGGGGCCTGGTGTTCATCGACCAAGAGCAGTGGGCGGATCGCGTCGTCACGCTGAATCGCGTCCGCGAGATAGCGGATTATGTGATTCTCCACGATTCCAGCGAAGGGGCCGAATCACGGCTTAGGCCGAGAGATCAGTCCAATCCGAGGCCACCGTGACGTTGGCGAACGGGATTACGGCACTCTCTTCACATCATGGGCCGAGTTCTTCCCGCTCCCTCCCTGGCCAAATAAGGCTGCAAGGCCGCCCACGCTCCTTGGAAGCAACCGACGCGACGTCCGCTTAGTGGACGTCAATTACCACCGGCATCTCCCTTACTGGTGGCGGCTGGCTAGACATCTCAACGGCGTCATTCCGCAGCCACTGAAGGCGCGGCGAGGAGCACGGATCGGCTGGCGCTTCCGTCCCGGCTACTCCGACGCTAAAAGCCGGCTGAGTAAGACGCCGGATACGCCAGTGTGGGGAAAATCACCCGAGCGTCGCTAACGTCTAGTCGATGCGTCGTATCGTCTGCGTCGCGGTTTCCTTCGCCATGGCTCTTGGCGGCGGTGGGCGTCGGACGATGGCACCGAGCGCCGCGCGAAAGACGACCGCGGAGTTGAGGAGATTGGCGCTGTGCCCGTGGAACACGCGAGCGTAAGCCGCTGGGAGGAGTTGCTCCGCCCTTGGGGTGATGCCCAGAAGCTCTTTCGGACGGTGACGACGAAGGAGGCCGTCGAGGTCACGCGACCGGTGCGCCAACGTCGGTTCGCCAGG
>Ga0193751_1002429_pt1 | contig 11310 bp, 21 predicted proteins | sample L1c2metaG_FD_143050 | JGI IMG/M metagenome (GOLD analysis project Ga0193751, IMG submission 143050) | Soil microbial communities from a riparian zone of the East river system, Colorado, United States - L1c2 | ecosystem: Environmental > Terrestrial > Soil > Riparian zone | place: USA: East River...
GCATAGAAGCTAGTATATAAAATTATGAAACTACAAGAAATAAACACAAAAGACGAAGCTAGGCAATATGCTATTGACTGGCAGAAATGGGCGAGTGAGCAGAGTTTATCTTACGGAGAACTCGCAGACTGGCAAGGTATCTTTACAAAATTAGCAGACAAGTTTGATTTACGAGCAGAGTTTGAGGAGAACGCAATAATATAAAAATATGAAAACAAAAGATTATGGAAATGATACTGGACTAACAAAGAGAATGGAGGCGAATATGCAAAAGCACTACGATAAGTTTATTGCCAAATCAAAAAAGAAAAAGGTCGCAAAGGAATTAACGGCTACTCGCTTACAAGTGATGACGATAAACAAGGCGAAAGTGTACCGATAAATAGCAAAAGCGTAATAACTTTGAGCTTGGGTTATTAGTCTATTGCTAGGCGGGCTCACGGGCTCGCTTATGGAGTAGATTAACAATAACGATTTACTTCAGCGAGTATGCTATTCGCTCGTTCGTTGAAAATTAAATGAAAAAGAAACTAACACAGGAAGAATTGGAAGCAAAGGGCTTGCTTGTATGTGATAACTTTGACACTTGCGGAAACTTGGCAACACGAAACATACAGGAAAGTTTGATAACTTGGACTATTAGCAGTAGAGGAAATTATAGTAAAAGTCCAGTTGATTACGAAGAAATAGGCGACATAAATGCTCATTTATGCGATAACTGCGAATTAGAACTATGAAACTATACGCAACAATAAAAAATACTAAAGGCAAGCGAGATGGCGTAGGCGATAACGAATATATACATATTGACTTATCAAGAGGCAATAAGTATGAATATCTTATCTATTACACGCTTGGCGGGCTAACAATATCAAAAATAGGAAATGGAATAGTTTATCAAGAGCAAAAAGGCAAAAGTCAAAAAGGCGAAATTGTTTTATGTAAGCGTTGTAATTATATACAGGCAGTCAATCTTAATAAAGAGGGATATTGTGAAGATTGCTGGAGAGATATAAAACATAATAACTAAAAGCCAAAAAGAAAAAAGCCGATACAATTAAAATAGCAAATTGGTCGGTTTTTTTTGTTGCCAACATTATGTTTTCTGGGTCGGTAGAGAACATAACCTTAAAAACAAGAGAAACGGACTAAAAAACACAATCCAAAAATGTATAAAAGCTATCTGCGAAATTCAATAGACGCACCCGATATTGAACCCGCCGACCTTGAAATTCCCGAGCCATTTACAGGCGGGAATGAATTTACGGACGACGGGGAAATCTCGGGCTCAAAAAACACAATCTAGGTTTTCAAAAAACCTGTAAGCGATATTCGATAGACGCAAGAAAAAATTATCAGCAATTAAAAAATTAAAATGGACAATGAAATTATGAAACTTCTCTTAAAGAACAGCGAAGAAAGAGGGCTCGTCGGAGAAATGCAACTGGACTTGTATGAGTTGCAGCTTCTCGCATACCCTCTCAACATGCAAAGATGGTCGTATTTCCGCAAGTTGAGAGAATTATTCAGTTAATTAAAAAAAATATATGAAATTCAAAGTCAAAATCGCAGGAATCGCTCCGCTATTACAAGCGAAGCATCCTACGCCAAAAGAAGAACAAGAAATACTAAAAAGAAAATCTAGTCCAAAAGCGAAAGTAAAAGACTTAACAGACAAAGAACAGTTTGATATGCATTCTTACAAGACTGCAAGTGGAAAGTTCATGCAACCGAGCGAAATGATTGAAGCTTCGTTAGTAAAAGCCGCCACAACTTTCAAAATGGAAGGCAAAAAATCTTACAAAGACGTAGTGAAGGGCGGTTTAATTAAAGACCCCGTGGAAATTGTTCACGAGAATCAAAAGCCAGAATTAGATGGACGGTGGGGTAGAAATAAATCCACAGGGGGTGCGGTCTGGGTTTGCAGACCTTGTTTTCCAAAGTGGAGTCTAAGTTTCACGATTGATTTACTACAAGACGAAAGAATATCGCCTGAAATGTTAAAAGCAATCTTGGAATACGCAGGGCTCTATGTCGGAATCGGAGCGTGGCGACCAAAATTCGGCAGGTTTGAAGTGATAAGTTTTAGTCCAGTAAAGTAATGCTTTTGAGGTATGGTATAGCGAAGTGCGGTGCGGTATGGCACAGAAAAGTGCAGTGCAGCTTCTGAAGTGAAGAATAAAGGTCGGCAATTATTAACCAAGTAAAAAAGAAATGAATAAAATTGTAAAATACGAAAAAGATACGCAGAAACATATTGACGAAACAAGTATGGTGCAGTTGAGTCGGGATTTGCTCTTAAAAGTTGTTGAAACAACTGGAATTATGCAAAGTACCAAAATGACTGAAGAAGGATTGAAGCAAGCGAAGCTAGTGTTAAATTATCTCAATGCGGTAAATTCCACGATAAAAACTCGATTACAGTTCTTCAAAATGACAGGACTTAATGACAAAATTAGGAGAGTCAAGGCACGTTCAAAAGTAGTAGAGTAGAGCTTCCAAAGTGAAGTGCAGTAAAGTTTAGCGTGGTCTAGTGGCATTATGTCTAGCAACGTGCCGTGCAGTAATGCTTCTAATGTTGAGTATAGTGTTGTTTTAGTATCGTAAGGTAGTGTGGCGTGGTGTTGCGTAGAGTCTAGCGTCTAAAGTTATGTTTTGTCTAGCTACGTGCAGTCGAGTAAGCTTCAGCACAGCGATGTTAGTTCCTGTACAGTTCTGCTTTTAAGGTGTAGCGTCGTTTTGTTAGGTACGGTGTTGCCAAGTCTTGCATTGTTAAGTTCTGTAAAGTTCTGCTTTTCTAGTGGCGTGCGGTCGTGTAGCGTCCTCCAGCGTGAAGTATTGCCCCGTGAGGTGCTGTTCAGTAAAGTTCTGCTTCTGATGTGAAGTGAAGTGAATTGCAGTATTGTGAAGTCTAGCATAGCGTTGTATTGTTCTGTCCTGCTTCTGCAGTCTAGTGTCGTGGAGTAGAGTCATGTATCGTGTTGTGATGTTTTGTTCAGTTTAGCTTCTTCTGTGAAGTTAGGTTGTGTTCCGCATTGTCTTGCAAAGTCTAGTTTAGCTTCTATGGTTCAGTCGTGTATTGTTAGATTGTGTTTTGTAATTTACAGCAAAGTAAAGCGTCTGACGTGTGGTGGGGTCATGTTGTGTAATGTGTAGTATTGTGTTGCTTCTAAAGAAATTATCAAAATAATAAAGAATAAAAATGGAACATTGTGGCGTGTGTAAAATAGAATACCCCGAAGGAATACTCATCTCGACAGAGGATTCTTCGGTGTGCGGAGTCTGTGCTCTTAAACAATCCAGCCAAGCACTCGGCATAGAACGCTCAAAATTCTTGGATAAGGAATCAGAACATAGAAGACAGAAAGCAATTAGCTGGAGAAACAAAAATAACTTGTCTTAATCAAAGGAATGATTTATACTGCGGTTATTAACCATAACCTGAATAAAAATGACATTCAAACAACTGCAAGAAATTGACCAGATGATGGGGGAATTGTATCAAACAAAACCCAACCTCAAAGAGAGTAAGTTAGGATACGCTTATAAACGTTTCTCGGATAAAAACTATCTTCCCGTAGTACGTAATTTTCAGGATGAACTTTCTATAGTTCGCATTGAAAACGCCCTGGAAGACCCTATCACTAAAGAAATCCTATCGGATAAAACAAACGTCCGTGGTTATAAATACTCAAAGGCAGGTCTTAAAGAGTGTATATTAGCCGAAAAAAGAATCATAGACGAATGGGACACGAAAGAACTCGAAATTAAACCGTTCTACACGAAAGAAATACCAGAGGGACTGACTGAAGAACAGATAATTCTTCTTAAAGGTCTCCTGTTCGAGTAACTACACTTTCGCCTTTTTTATGATTCTTCGCAGAGCCGCCGACGGGCGGAAACTTACCCTCGTAAAAGGAGGCACATTCATTATTTTTTTGGAGTGTAAATTGTAACTGCCCTTAATACCTTTAGTCCGTACTAACTTAAACATTCCGAAGTTACTGATTTTCATGCTTCCGTGTTTGAGTAACGTGTCGTAAAGCATAACCAAAAACTCCTTATTTACTTGTATGATGGACTTTTGTTTATTATTCATCTTTTTTTTAATGTCCTGCTGGCATTTATCCAGTATAACCTGTTCATAATCCTAAAGCAAGTACAATTTTCTGTGATATAATGATTGTATGCCGAAGAGAGTTTATATTAGAATAGGCAAGATAATTCCTTGTTTTAGATGTGGCAAAAAAGTTTACCGCAACCCCAGTGCTTTTCGTCCACATACATATTGTTCTCGGATATGTTCGAATATAGATAAAGCTCCCTTAATAAGTAAAATGAGAAAAGGAATAAAAATTCCTGAAAAAACAAAGGAAAAATTACGGAAATATGTGAGAGAGAAAAATTCAAACTGGCAAGGTGGTAAACCTCATTGCTCGGATTGTAATTTGATTATTAACTATCGGTCAAAACATTGTGCAAAATGTAAAATGAAATATAGAACTAAAGAACATCAATTAAAATTGAATCACTCTATCTCTGAATCACTAAAGGGAAAAATGCCCTTAAATATAATGCAAGAAGGAAAATATAATAATGTAAAACGAGGATGGTTTGAGATTGAAGGGAAAAAATTGTTTTTTAGGAGTACATGGGAAGCAAATTACGCCCTTTATTTAAGCTGGCTCAAAAAAATTAAGCAGATAAAAGATTGGCAATATGAACCAGATGTTTTTATTTTTCATAAAATACAATTCGGGACACGAAGTTACCGTCCAGATTTCAAAATAATAAACTTCGATGGCTCTTTTTATTATGATGAAATAAAAGGATACATGGACTCAAAAAGTTTAACAAAATTAAAAAGAATGAGAATTTACTATCCCGAAATTATTATGAATCTGATTGAAAAAAAAGATTATAATAGCATTAAAAGAAAAGTGGGGAAAATGCTTCACTTTTATTAAATGCCCCGTAAACGCTCAAAATTGACCTAGGAGACGTTTATTTACCTTTTGCCATCTCTGATGTCTCTTGGTTGAATAGGACTGATAATATCCAGCTCGCTCATATCTATCTTGCCAAACTGTTTCTCGTATACTTCCATATTATCGGAAAACAACTTTATAAACAGTTTCATCTGCAGCGGGCTCGTAGAAAATGCGTACGTAGACTGTCCTGAACTGAAAGCAAAAAACATAGCGTATTTATTAAACGCTCCATGGGCGGTGTCAATATGAATCTTCGGTAGCTTATTTATGTCTATTTTGTTGTTCATTTTATCTTCCTTATAAAAAACTTTTTCCTGGTTGGTCTGAACCCGCCGCTTATGCTCCACAAATACTTTAAGATTCTATTGAGAGTTTTCATTTTTTTCTTTCAAGTTAAATTCTCTGTAAATAATCTCCAACGCTTCCTCAGCAACCTTCTTTTCATTTTGATGAAGTTCTGTTCCACTAAATCTATAAATTTTATACCCCAGTTTCCCCAACTCTCTTTCTCTTTTTTTATCACTTGTTAATTGTTTCTTCGTATTATGATATTGAAAACCATCTATTTCAAAGATAATTTTATTTTTAGCCGTTGATAAAACAATATCGGGTCTATAATTTCCGATTATTGGATTTATAAACAGCATAGCAATCGTGCCTGCTTCCCAATACTCAGCAGGGAATAAATCTTCTATCTGATTCGTCCAAATTAAAATAGGATTTTCAAATAAATCTGTTCCAACATTCTTATCAATAATTTCAGTTATTAAAGCAAATAAAAATTTTCTTTCAATAGGACTTTCCGTATAAAGTAAAATGTGTTCTATTGATTGAAGAATCCACTCCATATTGGAATTATCTCCTAGCATACAAGAAATTTCCCTAATTTTTTCAAATACTTCTTTTATAGTTTCTTTATCCATTGATTTTAATTGTTTTATTCTAGTAATGTGGGGTTACCATCAATAAACACGACCTTTTTCCTTTTAACTACTTCGTCCCGTATTTTTTGTATTTCAAGTGTATTTTTATCCCCTTTAGGGGATGTATTACTTAACTTATCTTTACTTAACTTAACTTGACTTATGCCGTCCGTGGACTGTCCACCAAGTCTTTTACTATTATCTATTACATCTGAACGAGGTTTTGCTTCTATTGTTTTTATTTCTATTGGTAATAAGTGCTTGTAAATACTATCTACTTTTCTGTCTGCTCGAATAGTATTATGTTCTAACCAGTCCATAACTACAATAATTTGGTCTTCATTGAGTTGCTTAATATAATTTTTGGCAACCAAAACCTTAAAGACATCTGGTGGAACTCCAAGCATTTTAAGAAGTGGATAACATTCTACAATTCCATCATCGTCTGCTCGAAGAACCATGTGAAAATATAATAGTTGAGATTCGGCTGGCATTTGTAAAAACTTTGCCGAGTTTGCAATACGATTACTAAACATTCTATGATTAGCCATAAATTAAAAACTAAATAGAGTAGACGAGAGTCTTTGGAAAACTCGCCTACTCAACTTAACTTTTAATAGCCAAAGACTTTTATTCACAGGTTAATTATACCAAAAATAAAACAAGCAAGTATCTCAAAGTTAATAATTATGTGGATAAGTGGATAACTCTATTTAATGTGTTAAGATAACACTTGGCGATTTCGCTGGCGAAAAATGTACAGTTCGCTGGACGCTACAGAAGACACTCTTTGAGGGTGTTTTTTTGTTATAATTTATATAGTTCCGTGGGTTATAGACATAGAAATGTGGGTTATAGACATGGACGCAAAGAAGCCACCTCATAAGTGGTTTTTTTGCTTTCATAAGGGTTTATAATAAAGACGAGCTGTAAATTAACAACTGAAAACAAACCATTGAAATCAAATGTGTTATGCCTAAAGATGTAAAATGTGCCATCTGCGGAGCAAAGAAGCCCAAAGAGGAAATGGGCTGCCACCTCGAAGAACCGTTGGTAGAAAAAGAGGTATATTTGTGTAGCTTCGCCTGCACGCAAGTGTACCTCGCAAAACAAAAGGAAGATGAAAACAAACCAAAACCCCAAGAAGGAAAAGAATGAAAACGAAACCATTAGTAAGGGCAAGCCCAACACGCTTGCACCTGAACATCCCAGGAACGATACTGCGGATTCGCCATCCGAGTACAAGGAGGGAGCGGATTGAAGCATGGGAACAGTTCCTAAAACACCTCAACAAATCAACTCTGCACATCTACTATGCACCAAAATAAACGGGCGTGGGTCATCGATGGTATCGGTTGCACGTTGTTCTTCATCCTGTTCCTTCTGGCATTAATGCTTTGAGGAACAGAAACAATAGAAAGGAGGAATAAACCACAGGTCTTGACTTAACCTGTGGTTTTTTTGCTATAATAAGGATAATGTTCGTGTTTTTTTCGTTTTTACTTTTCACGAACAGTTTTGAGTAGGAAGTTTTTTAACAAATCTTCTTCACTACTCATATTTCATAGCATAAGGGGAGCAATAACCTTGCTCCTTTTGTGTTTGAGTTATCCACAGGGTCTGTTGCTATCTCAAAAGTATATGATAGAGTGCCTATACGAATAATTTTGCCAACGTTACTGGCACGGGCTAGAATAAACGAAACCCACGCAGTAACGTTGCGTGGGTTTTCGTTATGAGGTCGGTCATACTTAAAATATAACTAACCGTAGAAAGGTTTTTACTTGAACGTAGGAACTCAAGTGTAACGTCTTTTTGCGACAAAATCAAGTGAATCAAGTAGTAAAAGTTAAGAAAGCATACAAGCCACGGTCTAATAGTGTGGCTGGGAAGTTAATAACAGGAATAGGGGCGGGAGTGGAACGAACTATAAGTGAGTGGGCGAACGAATTAGATTGCTCGGAAGTTTATGTGAGTTTAATGCTCAACCATCTTCGAAAGAAGGGTTACCAGTTTCGTCCTGTAGTAGAAGTTCAAGGCAAGGCAGGAAAAGTGCGGGATTTGAGCAAAAGTTACAAAGATAGCGAGGACACAATGAGACGTATTAGCGTAACGCAAGTAGAGCCGATACTTCAAGGATTACTTACTTCGTCTGTAAATTTAGTGAGAGTTTTTCCTGAACTTGCTAGTATCATTTTGCCTTATCACGAAGAAATCTTACGAATTACTCTTAATGGCAAACGAGAAACAGAAATTGCCGCTAGAAAATAAAATGGAAATAAAAGAATTGCCAATCGGGAGCATAAAAAATGACAGCGACCAGCCAAGAAAAGTATTTGACCGTGAGTCAGTACAAGAAATGGCTGATAGCTTTAAGACAACTTCTATCATCAACCCGATTGAAGTAGATGAAAATAATGTAATAGTGACAGGAGAAATAAGATGGAGAGCGGCGAAACTCGCAGGATTAAAAACTGTTCCTTGTAAAATAATCTCAATAAAAAAAGAGGACAGATTATTGCGTCAACTCGTAGAGAACCTTCATAAATACGAAATGAAACCCTACGATTTAGGCATAGCATTGAAAGCAATTCTCGCCCACACCAGGCAAATCCGAAACTCTAGTTCTGATAAAGGATACAAAAAACTAGCTCAACTTATTGGTAAAAGTGAAAGTTTCGTATCGGAACATATTGCTCTTGTTGAGCAATTATCAAAGCCACTTCAAAAAGCAGTACGAGACGGAAAAGTTCCAGCTACTACTGCAGTACGTGTAGTTACAAGAGTTCCTGAAAAATACAAAAAACAAGTTCAAAACAAAATGCTCCGTGGTGAATTTAAGTCAAGAGATGGTGCATTGTCATTCGCAAGTGCAATGGAACGTGAGCAGGATAATCCAAAAACAATTAAGAAATTATTGCAACACGATTACTCAAAATACGATAGTTCTCAAGCGATTGATTCAGCAGTGAGAACTATCTCGCCAGATGAATCAGATATGTTCCGAGCATCACTCGAACCTGCGGAGCAGATGCGGGTAATCACCGATGAATTGAAAAGATGGTTGAAAAATTATTCCTTCAAAGATATTTCTCCAATTCAAAAGATGGAAGTAAAAATGACTCTTACGTTTCTTACAACCACAATCAAAGACTGGCTTGCTGGAGTAAATGCTAAAAAATAACATGTACATAGACAACGACAAGCAAAATAGAATACAAGTTGCGACAGCACTACAAACGTATGCAATTATGGTAGAAGAATTTCGTAAAGTTGTAACTGATAAACAGGAGAAATTAGTTCTTGAGAGAATAGAACGAAAACTAAAAGATAAGAATATACCCTCATTGCAATTCCAAATAGATTTGGCTGAATAGTCTTGTGCTTTTATCTATTTAGTGGTATTATGCAGTAGACTACTCCACAACTGATTGGATATGTCACTTCATATGAAACTAACCTCACCCGCCCTACGCAAGTAAGGCGGGTTTAGGTTTATCCACACCCTCTATTGACATTTCATCAGGTTATCCTCTATAATTTCCTGTATGAGTAATTTGGAAAACAAGATTGAATTTGCGGAAGAAGAACATAAAAATGGTTTTCACACAACCTTCGTGAAACATTGCTACGAATGTGAAAAACAAAAAGCAGACAGTATAAACCAAAAGCTGTATCGTGCATTCCCTTCTGACAACGAGGCGTTACACAATCCTTATGGAGAAAATTATCCGCTCGGGGTGAATCCTAACGACTTTTAATTTTATAGGACAGAGTATTATTAAGTAAGTAAGAAATATAATATGAAAAACATATATTTAGCAGTAGGAAGTTTTCAAAAAGAAGTGCCAGTTATCTTAAAGGATACGTCGGGGTATGGGTATAAATATGCTGATTTGCCAGCAATTTTTGAAATTATAAATCCAATAATGGCGAAACACGGTCTTGGATTCTATCAGGCAGTAAATGGCACGCAAATAAAAACAGTGGTATTTCACATAGAAAGCGGTGAGAGTATCGAAAGTAATACAGACATTCCGCAAGGAGTGCAATTAAAAGGAATGAATGATTTTCAAGTTCTCGGTTCGGCTATTACTTACATAAAAAGATACGCATTATCCTCACTACTTGGTTTAGTTACTGATAAAGATACAGACGCAAGTGGCGAACAAACTACCGCTACAAAAGTTGGTCGTAAGGATTACCAAGCTAAAAACAAGCAAGGCAAGGAAGACGGGATAGACCCATTAAAAGACGATATAATATAAATTTATGATAACAATAAAAAACTTTAATATATTTCGAAATAGGCAAAGTGATAACGAAAAAGCTCCAACACACAGGATAAGCATTAAAGTAGAAGATACTTACATTGACGCAGGGGCAGCGTGGACTAAAACTTCACCTCGGGGTGATAAGTTCCTGTCAGTGAAATTAGCTGATACATACGTGGATAACACAGACCAAAGCAAGTCTCGCAGAAGCATAGTTTTAGTCTTTGAAGAAGACTTACAAGAATTGGCAAAACTAGCAGGTGTCAGTCTGCCAGTAAAACCCACGCAGAAGCCTCTAAACGCCCAGAGGAGCGGTTTAGAAGCGATTTAGGTACTTTGTTGTGAAACTCTATCAAATGTACTTAATAGCTTTCTCTCTAGGTTTAATCACTTATTTATTAGCTTATTCATTCCCTAACTTTGCTTGGCATTTTGGATGGATAGGAGGAGCGTTAGCGGTGTATATTATTATTAAATAGTTGGCTTACTTTACAGCCGAATTTTATGGACAAATTGAAAGAATTGTTAGATGGCTTGGTGGCGGAAAAGTCGTTATCATTTGATGTTTTGGAGCAGTTGCGTAAAGTAAAAACCGAATCGGATGAGTTGATTAAAACAAATCTTGACCGTTTAGAAATTATTAAGGCAAGAGATATTCAAATCAATCAAAACAATAGTAAGATAAATGAATTAAATGCTCTTGTAAATAACTGGCAGGCAAGGGATAACGCTCTTATTAAAAGAGAACAGGCAGTTTTAGATATTGAGCATAAAAATGAGATTGAAAAAATGAAGGCGGAACACGCAAATTCTACACTCATTCAGGTTAAAGAAATAGTAGGAATGGTATTTAGAAACACCAGTATAAAGAAAGCAATTACTGGAACAGAAAACATTGTGCAAGGGGGAGGTATGAATTCTTCAAGTTATTCAGAACCAAAAACTCTAAATAAATTAGAAACATTAACAGAAGAGTAAAATGCAAGATACACACGAAGCATTAAAAAGTTGGGAAAAAGATGAACTAGGTTATTTCAAACTTATGCTTGAAAACGGCTATGAAGTTAATCTTGAACCTTTAATCTTTGACGAGCAATGGTATCTGGCGATATATAAAGACCA
>Ga0193751_1002430_pt1 | contig 11308 bp, 9 predicted proteins | sample L1c2metaG_FD_143050 | JGI IMG/M metagenome (GOLD analysis project Ga0193751, IMG submission 143050) | Soil microbial communities from a riparian zone of the East river system, Colorado, United States - L1c2 | ecosystem: Environmental > Terrestrial > Soil > Riparian zone | place: USA: East River...
ACCAAACCCTTACCATGCGTGCCTTGTGCATTTCCAAAATCTTGGGAGCGGGATTGAAACTATACGACTACGTCTCCTGAAGCGATCCTCCCCGGACGGAACCACGTTTGTTTCTACTCGTCCTTAGCTGCTTTTCGAGCAACGGAAATGTTTTGAGAAAACGATTGTCTGGCGGGTAGTCTGAACTAAAGGATTGCCAAATGTGTGGCATTGCAGGTGTGCTGGATCTGGCCGGGATGCGAATGGTGCCGGAGGGCATCGTCCAACGGATGGCCCAGGCGCTTGTGCATCGCGGCCCGGACGAAGAGGGTTACCTCCAGCGTCCTGGGCTGGCGCTGGCCTCCCGGCGGCTCAGCATTGTCGGCTTGGCCGATGGCCAGCAACCGGTCGCCAATGAAGACCGAAGCGTGTTTGTGGTCTTCAACGGCGAGTTGTTCGATTACCCCGAGAAGCATGCGGAGCTTACATCGCGAGGACATCGCCTGGTCACGCACTGCGACACGGAAATCATTCCACACATGTGGGAAGAAAATCAGGAAGGCATGTTCGAGCGCCTGCGCGGCCAGTTCGCCGTGGCCTTGTGGGACGTGCGTCGGCACCAATTGACTCTTGGACGGGACCGCTTCGGCATCTGTCCGCTTTACTGGACGCGACAAGGGGACTGGCTCCTGTTCGCATCCGAAATCAAGGGCCTTCTGGCCTCGGGCATGGTGCCGGCGAAACCCGATCTGCGCGGCATTGATCACATGTTTACGTTTACCGCCATGCCGGGGCCGGTGACGTGTTTTGAAGGTGTGCAGCTCCTGCCTGCCGGCCATTATTTGCAGATTACTCCGGGGAACGAAGGCGGTGCGGCACCCGTCATCAACGAGCGCACCTACTGGGAGATGGACTTCCCCGATCAGGGCGATGAAGATCCGGGAGCAGATCAGCGCAAGCTAGTGGATGAGTTTGAGCAGGTGTTGCTGAAGGCGGTGGAGATGCGGCTTCGGGCCGATGTGCCGGTGGGCGCCTATCTCTCGGGTGGTCTCGATTCGAGCATGATCGTGGCCATGGCCTATCACTTCAAAGGTCCGGCGATTAACACCTACACCATTCGCGTGGACGATCCCGCTCTCGATGAACTCAGCGCGGCCAATCTCTCAGCCCGGCACATCGGCACCAAGCCGCCAATCGTGCAGGAGTTCCGCGCCAGCGACGCGCTGGAGACTTATCCGCGGCTGATCCAAGCCGCCGAGTCGCCAGTGATCGATACCTCGTGCGCGGCTTTGCTGCAATTGGCCCAACGCGTTCATGCCTGCGGGCAGAAGGTGGTCCTCACTGGGGAAGGGGCTGACGAATGGCTGGCTGGCTATCCTTGGTATAAGATCGCAAAGCTGCTCGGGATTCTGGATCTCGTGCCTGGGATGCGGCTGAGCGACGCTGCGCGACGCGCGTATTTCCGGCTCAATCATGTGCCCCAATACCCACCTGAGATGAGACGCAGTGTGGAGGAATCCATCGGTGGCCCGAACGCGTGGATTGATGCCTACGGACTGCTCGCGCTTTCCAAGCTTCGCTTCTATGCCGCGCCGATGCGGGAAGTGCTGGAGAAGACTCATCCTTGGGCAGAGCTAGGACTCAATCCGGAACGTGCCAGGCGCTGGCATCCACTGAACCGTGGCATCTGGGTCGCAGCCCGCGTTACTCTGGCCGGGCACCTTCTCCAGGCCAAGGGGGACCGTGTCTCGATGCACTCCTCGGTGGAGGTGCGGTATCCGTTCCTCGATGAGGACGTCTTTGCCTTCACCGCCAGACTGCACCCGCGCTGGAAGCTGCGCGGATTCCGCGACAAATATCTGCTGCGTCTCGTGGCAGAGCGCTGGCTGCCTTCAGAGATTGCCCGGCGACACAAGGTCATCTTTCGCGCTCCCCTGGACAGTTTCCACATGGACCCCGAGCCTCCATTTGTCGGCCAACTGTTGAGCGAGGAATCGCTGCGCCGCACGGGCTATTTCGACATCGCGGCGGTGCGCCACTGGCGGAAAGCCTTTCGCCAGATGCGGGCCGGTTCACTGCCGCGTCTCTCGGTGGAAATGGGACTCGTGGCTGTCGTGGCGACGCAACTCTGGCATCACCTGTTCATCGACGGCGCGTTGTCGGACTTGCCCACGCGGGCAGGCCTCGCCGCGGCAGCGAAGGCAGCACCGCAGGATTGACCAGGCTTAGCGAAGTTTCGCCAGCGTCTCGCGTCCACGCTGCTTGGTTTCGGGATCGTCTTTCTCCGTCTCCTTCATCGCCAGTCCTTGGGTAATAACACGCCGGGCATCGGCCGTTCGGCCCATGCGAGAATAAACCAGCCCCAGCTCTATATAATGTATGAGTCGGTCGGGCTTCAGTTCGATCGCTTTCTCAAAACATTTGGCTGCGTCCTCGTAAGTCGGCGCCGGCAGCTTGCCGTAAACCAGTTCCGCCAACGCCCGCTTCACGCCCGTGACTTCGGCATATCCCATGTTCCAGCGTCCCAGTACATGCCAGGCTAAATCGCTGCGCGGGTCGAGTTTGATCGCCTTGTCCGCCTCACTCTTGATGATGCGCGCGGTCTCCACCTTCTCCTTGGTGCTCGCCAGCGGCTGCAGCTTGCCGTAACTGATCGCCACTGCGAGTTGGGCGTCCGGATCATTTGGCCCCAAGGCGGCGGCGCGCTTCGCATAGTCAACGGCGATCCCGCCGAGCCGAAGCTTCTCCGCCGTTTTCGAGGCATCGCTCATCAGATGCCGATATTCGCGCGAGATCCGCACGAGGAGGCGCACGTTCTTCGGGTCCAGTTTTTCCGCCGCCAGATAATCCTTGAGGGCCTCGTCGGCCTGGAATTTTAGAGCGAAGACATCGCCCTTTTCAATGAGGTCGTCCGCGGACTGAGCTCGGCTCGCCGCGCAGGTCAACAGCAGCGCCGTGGCAACGGAAAATGCTTTGGAAAAAGAAAGGCACATGGTTTTGCAAATCGGTACGCCGACACCTTTCACTCGCTGCACCTATGGTAGCCCCACAGCCATTGCGTCGATTAGGTCTTCAGCGCTCGGCTTCGATCAGGCGGCCCGCATTCAAAAGTTCCGCCTCGCTCAACCGCGGTCCGACAAGTTGCAGGCTGGTGACGGGAACGGCCTTCCCTTTCGCTGGCATCGGTATCGGCATCGCCAGCGCAGGATTCCCCGCAAAGTTTACTGCCGTGGTGTTTTGCGTGTTGAACACCTCCAATTCAAACACGACGGTCCGGCCGAAGAATGGAAATTTGGGCGGCAGCTTCTGAAGCGTTGGGAGGGCAATGAAATCAACCTTCTCAAAGACCTTGCGGAGGTCGTGTTGCCACGCGGCCTGCCTCTTCAGAGCATCCTTGTAATTTTTCGTGTATTCCCGTCCGCCCTGACCAATGACTGTCTTCGTCGTGCCGCTTACTCCTTTTTTGTCGGTATATTTTTGATCGTTGAACCAGATGTCGGCAAATACCACCGTTTTCCCGTCCTTCTGAGCCTGGTTCCATTTTGCCTTGAAGGCTTGATCGAGTTTTATGACCTTAAATTCCTTTGCGGCGAGAGCATCGTCAAGGGCCTTCTCAATTGCGGGGTCGGTGCCGTCAAGGTAAAGCCGCCCAATTCTGATGTCTTTGGCCGAAGGTTGGGCTGCGATGGCACTTTCGTATCGAGCCGCAAATCCTCTCTGCAATAAGTCCATGCCTTGCACAAGGTGGGTCATGTCTTTGGCCATAGGCCCGATGGTATCCAAATTCTTTGGTGAAACAGGAAACACGCCTTTGATGGGAACGAGGCCGAAGGTTGTCTTCAAGCCGTAAATGCCGCAACAAGCGGCGGGAAGGCGAATGGACCCCGCCGTATCCGTTCCAAAAGCAACGTCGGCCATTCCGGTTTCGACAGCCACCGCCGAACCGCTCGACGAACCTCCTGGAATAAATGTGTGTTTGCCATCCAGGCGATTTCTCGGAGTTCCAAAGTATTTGTTCCTGCCAGAAACCGTCACCGCAAATTCGGTGAGATTCGTTTTCCCCACAATCTGCACGTTCCGCTCCCGTGCTAGCTCCAGGCACTGCGCATCCTGCGAAGCCGGTGGGCTGGTCGTGGCAACATATTCGGAGCCGGCAGTGGTAACCACACCCTTCATGTCGATGAGATCTTTGACTGCCAGGCGCAATTGTTTGCTGTTTTCAGCGGGCGGCCAGTAAACAATAAATGCGTGGTCCCGAGTACCCGTCCGCGAGTGCCTCTCCAAAACTGAGCAAGCGCTGAAAAAACTCGTCAGCAAAAGCCCAGGAAGAACACATTGGGCAATGACGCTGCGACGATTCTTCATTCTATTACTGCATCATATTGCCGCCCAACGTCAATCCATAGATGGTAGCGCCGAAAAGGAGTGCGGCTTTCAAACAGCGGCATTCCAGTTATTCAGACAGCCGTTTGCAGGAAAGCGGACGCGAGGTTTGAGACGCGTTCGGGGAATTGAATTTGTAACTTCGGGGCTTGTGCGAGTGCTCGGGCAGAAGTAGAAATCACGCATGGGTTTAATTATTCTTATCGTTGTGATTCTGTTGTTAGTCGGGGCTTTCCCGACAGGTGGTTATGGATTCGGCTACCGGTCGCACGGCATACTGGTAACCATTCTCGTAATCGTTTTGATTCTGTATTTGCTCGGTCGCCTGTAAAGTGCGCGATATAGATGGATCGATTCAGACGCGACGTTAATCCCACGGAAAGCCACCTCCGCCACTTTAGGTAGGGTAACTACCGAATGCAACGGATGTGCAGCGGCGTTGCAGAATAGATTTCGCGTTCAAGTTTGGCGTAGTCGTTGGAATCGCAGGCCATTGGCCATTTCGTCTTATCGCCGGCTCGAATGCTTGTTGCAATGCTTCATCAGACGGAATCTGATAGTCGAGAAGCGCGTTCCGAATGTCTATCGCCCCGATTGCTCTTTCGCGCTGATTCGCGTTTTTTCAAAAGCACTCAAATATTCCGCGAAGGTAGATAAGTGGTCGAGAAAATTGCTCACGAGAGGACTCGAACCTCCACGGGTTGCCCCATACGGTCCTGAGCCGTACGCGTCTGCCAATTCCGCCACGTGAGCTCAAAAAATCGGCCGGTTAAATTGCGCGGCCATTTCGCGCGTGCAAGCCGAAATGACAAGATGTCGATCTTTACGCGGAACTTAACCGCGTCGGCGCTTGCGCGCTCGCGCTTCGAGCTGCTGCGCTTTGCGAGCCTTCCCTAACGAACGGAGCAAGTCGGCGTAATTTGCGGCCACAATTTCATAATCCTCCGGCGGTTGATCGGTCGCTTCTTCCCAACTCTTGAGCGACGCGCGATAAAGCTCGGCTGCTTTCGGATAGTCGCCGCGGGAGTGATAGACCACCGCGAGATTGCATTTTGATTGCGCAATGTCGGGATGCGTTGGCGGTAATACCTTTTCCCGAATGCCAAGGGCACGAAGATGAGTCTTCTCGGCTTCCGCGTAACGCTTCTCATTGGTGTAAAAGACCGCGAGGTTGTTCAAAACCGACGCAACGTCGGCGTGTTGCGGTCCGAGTTGTTTTTCGTAAATCTGAAGCGCGTGCAAGTAATACGGTTCGGCCGCTTTCTGCCGGCCGGATTTCCGGAAAATCAGCGCGACGTTGTTGAGCATTGTCCCCAAATCCGAGTAGGCCAGATCGTCCAATTGTGTCCCGGCCGTGATCGCCTTCTCGTAATAACGAATCGCTTCTTCCTGTTGTCCGAGGTTATCGCATAAAAAAGCGAGGCGCCGCGCCGATCGGTAAAGCAAGCGTTGGTCAGGTGGTTTGGCTTTCTCGAGAACGCCGTGTGCCTTTAGCAAATAAGGCTTCGCTTTGACGCGGTCGCCACTTTGATCGAGAAGCGTTCCGAGTTTTTCGTAACTCAACGCCAGTGCGTTATCGTCATCACCGAAGGTGCGCTTGGCCAGCTCGAGCAAAGCTTCAGCGACGCGAATGGCTTCGGGCAAACGACTGCTGGCGCGGAGCGTCTCGAGCTTATCGTTGAGGATAGTCCAAAGTTTCTCTTCGCCTTTCATGCGGCATCACCAGCCTTCGCTCAGCTGCGTGACAAGCCGGTTAGCCAACTCTTCCGTGGCCAATGGCAACGCCTGCCGTTCGTCGGTGGTGACATCGGTGCCGACGAAATAGCTGGTCGTTCCGACGACTTCGCCGGAAGGGCCGAGCGCTTTTCCGTCGGGGCCGACCAGTCGGTACTTCACCCGCAACGCGAGATTAAATTCGCTCGTCGCTAACACATTTCCGCGAACCGAGCGCGCCGGCGATCTACTGATGCGAATGATTTCACCCTTAAGCGTGGCGTCCGCCGAATCGCCGTTTCCAATTTTAAAAGTGCCGTCCTGCTGAAATTGTTTGATCACGGTATCGGTCACCAGCACTTCCACGCGTGGAATGAGCGTTTTATTGGTGAACGTCGGGATGGCGATCGTCTGAACGTCGCGAAGATAATAAGGTTTGGCCGGTCCGACGTGATAGCCGAGGCAACCACTCAAACTGAGGCAGGCTAGCGCCGCCGCAATTGAATTTTTCACGGGGTCGGCGAGGCCGTTGCGTCAGAGGGACCGGAATCTTGAGGTGTCGCGGTCACTTCCGATGATTCTCGCGGCCGTTCCTCCGGCGTGCTCGACGGCTCTGGCGTTGCGCCGTTTCCCGGCTCAGTCGAAGACGCCGGCGGCAGAGTTGTGCCTCCCGATGTCGAAGGTGGCGGCGGAAGAGCGCTGTCCACATCCGGCGGCAAGATGGGCGCCGAATTTGGAGCCTGACTACCTTCTGCACGGTTCTTTGTTTTCTCCTGATCGGCGGTTTTCTTTTGTTCCGCTTCCCTTTCTTGTAACGGCTGAAGCACCTTGTCGCCGAGTTTTGCCCGCAATTGATCGATTCGTTTCTTTGCTTTTTCGCTTTCGGCTGATCCGGGCTGCTGCCGAATCACCTCGTTGTAATAAATGACCGCCGCGCGGTAGGCTTTGTGTTTGTCGTAATAACGCGCGACATCAAATGAGGTGCTGATCGCTTTATGTTCCAACTGTTGAAGGTTGGTGCGCGCTTGCGCTGCTTTTTCGCTGTTAGGGTAGCGAAACAAAAAATCCTGAAAAGCGGTTCGCGCATTGTTCGTCGCCGCGAGGTCCTTGACGCCGGTCCGCGAGGCCGTGAACCAAATGTAACCAATCTGATATTGCGCGTCTGCCGCTACCGGATCATTTGGAAATTTCTCCACCACCGCCGCGTAAGCTTGAAGCGCGGCGTCATTCGCTCCCTGTTTTTCGCGGGCCAGGCCGATGTCGAATTGCGCCCGCGCGGTGTACTTTCCATAGGGCGCAGTCCGGATCACGGCCGCAAAAATTTCCACGGCGCGATCCATTGAAGTCGCCAAAGGAATTCCGAGCAATTTCAGTTTTTTCCCGGCAAGATACATTTCGCCGATCCGGAACTGCGCTTCGATCGCCTCGTTAAAGTGCGGACTGGTAGGATAATTGATCACCACCACTCGATACGTGCCCGCAGCCTCTAGGAATTGGCGCGTCTGCTCGAGCAACACTGCACCTCGAAACGTCGCCCCCGCTGCCAGCGCATCATGCGAATACTTTCGGACAAGTTGACGATAAGCACGAATGGCCCGCTTCGGGTTGCCGTCCTTTTCCGCCTTCTGTCCGATTTCAAAAAGCTCGGCCGCGTTTCCGTTCAGTTCTTCTTCGCCGGGCGCGACATATTTCGCTTTTTCGCCGGGCCGAAAAACAACCGCGGCATCGGCGGCTGGGACTAAAAACAAACCCAGCGAGACCAGCAAAAACACTGGGAGAATTCGGCATTTCATCGGGAGTGGCAGGGTAATTGACTTATCCACTCCGTCAAGTTGGGGCGTTCGCGAAACCGGCTGTTTTCGCTCCTTCCAAGCCACCAGATCGACGTCTTCCCGCGGGTTGTGATTTAGCTTAGATTTCCGCCAGATTTGAACCTCACCGATCAACAAAAAATCCGAATCGGCGCTTGCGCCTGGAGCTTTCCGGAATGGCGCGGAAGCTTTTATCCCTCAGAATTGCCCGATTCCGAATGGCTCGAATTTTATGCGCGCTATCTGCCGGCAGTCGAAATTGATTCGACCTTTTACAGCGTCCCGGCCGAGAACGCGGTCCGGCGCTGGGTCGAGCTGACTCCAGCTTCCTTTCGCTTCAGTTGTAAACTTCCGCGCGAAATCACGCACGTTTGCCGGCTGCGCGATTGCACCGCCGAACTGAACGCCTTTCTTCGCGCGATCGAACCGCTCGAATCGAAGCTTCAGGTTGTGCTCATCCAGTTGCCGCCATCTTTCACTCCCAAAGATGGCCGGCAAATTTTGCGAAAATTTCTCATGCAACTCCCGAAAGGTTTCCGGTTTGCCATTGAATTTCGTCATGCCGCTTGGCATCGGCCGCAAATTATCCGGTTGTTGGAACAATATCGCATCTGTTGGGTTTGGGCCGACACCAGTCCTCTTAATGAACGCAATCTCGCGCCGTTCGAATTTCTACCGCGGACGACCGATTTTCTCTATCTCCGTCTGCTCGGTGATTACGCGACCAAGTATGATGGCGCCGGCAAAGTCGTTCATCGCTACGATAAGCTTCTTTGGAAACGCGAAGCCGCGCTGGAAAGTTGGGCCCTCAAAATTGAGCGTCACCTTTCTGAAGTTCGCAATGTCTGGGCGTTCGCCAGCAATCACTTCGAAGGCTTTGCTCCGGAAACGGCCCAGCGTCTTGCTCAACGGCTCAGCTATGAGCTTCCGCTTCCGTCGGAAACCGAAAAGGTTTTGTCGGAACAAGAACGCGCCCAGCTAAATCTCTTCCTCGAGAACGACGGAGAACAAATTGCCTAACGGATATCGGCGGCGCCGAAGTAGGACTGCAGTTTTTCCGGAATGCGCACCGAACCCTCTGATTGCTGAAAATTCTCAATTACCGCCGCAAACAATCTCGGCAACGCCAAACCCGAGCCGTTGAGCGTGTGACCGAATTTGTTCTTCCCGTCCGCGCCTTTGTAACGAAGGTTCATCCGGCGCGCCTGAAAATCTTCGAAATTGGAGCAGCTCGAGACTTCCAGATACGTCCCGCCATCGCGGGATCCGGGCGACCAAACTTCAATGTCGTAAGTTTTCGCCGAACCGAAGCCGAGATCGCCGCTACAAAGCTCGATCACGCGGTAATGCAATTCGAGCATTTGCAAGACACGCTCTGCGTCCGCAACCAACGATTCGAGTTCTTCGTAGGACTTCTCGGCGGTTGTAATTCTCACCAGCTCCACTTTGTCGAACTGGTGGACGCGAATGATTCCTCGCGTCTCCCGCCCTGCCGATCCCGCTTCGCGTCGAAAACACGGAGTGTAAGCGACAAATTTTTTCGGAAGATCGACAAACGCTAAAATTTCTTCGCGGTGAAGATTTGTCAGCGGCACTTCCCCAGTCGGCGCCAGAAATAGTTCGCCGTTTTCCAAGCCGTACATGTCGGCTTCAAACTTCGGCAGCTGAGTCGTGCCGATCATGCAATCGCGTCGAACGAGAAACGGCGGGCTGATTTCGGTGTAGCCGTGCTCGCGCGTGTGCAGATCGAGCATGAAATTAATCAGAGCGCGCTCGAGCCTCGCACCCGCGCCAGTGAAACAAATGAATCCGCTCCCGCTGAGTTTGGTTGCACGCTCGAGATCGAGGATTTTCAATTTCTCACCGAGCGCGACATGGTCGAGCACTTCGCCGGCGAGCTTCGGCTTTTTCCCCCACTCTCGAATAACTTTATTCGCGCTCGGATCTTTGCCGATCGGCACGCTCTCGTGCGGCAAATTCGGAATTTCGAGAAGCAGATTCCTTTGCTGTTCTTCAAAGCTCGCCGTGCGTTGATTAAGATCGACAATCCGGTCGCCAATCTTCCTGACTTCGGTTTCCAAATCTTTTGTCGCCTCGCTGCGGGATTTTTTCGCGCCGATCTCCTTGCTCAATCGATTGCGCTCGGACTGCAATTGTTGCAGTTCGCTCTCAGCCTTTCGCCGTTCGGCATCGACCTTCAACAGCTCGTCAATTCTGTTTGCTTCGTCACCGCCGCGGGTCGCGAGCCGTTCGCGAACAAAGTCCGGCTTTTCGCGTAGCAGACGGATGTCGAGCATGGCGCGATTGTAGAGGCCGGCGTCGTCATCGGCAACTGTAGCCGTGGCTGTCTGGGCGACGCGGCATTCCACTTTTGAATCGCGCTTTGCGGAGTGAAGCGGCTATAGTCAAAGCGTGCAGAACGGCGCCCCCCGCTACGAGGACTTGGTTATTTCTATCCGTGTCCGCGAGCGGGCGCTCTTTCTGCCGCTGCGCACACCGAACGAACTTGAGCTGCAAGCGCGCTGGTTCGCCGGTGATTTTGGAAAAAATTTTGTCAGCGCGACCGGTGACAAGATCGAAATCGTCCAATTCGGCACCTGGAACCGGGAATCCGGCCCTGATTTTTGTGACGCTGCGATTCGCGTAAATGGCAGCGAACCAGTGCGCGGCTGCATCGAAATCGATCTCGTCGATCGGAATTGGGACTTGCACGGTCACGCAACCAATCCGGCGTTCGAAGAGACTGTGCTCCACGTTTTTGTCGATAAAAGCGAGCGGAAATTTTTCAGTCGGACCAAATCGAACCGTAACGTTCCGCAGATTCGGATCGATCCCGCGGTCTTGCCGGAAGCGTTCAGCGCCAATATCCCACTGGCGCGTCCGGGGCGTTGCCAGGCGCCGCTGGGACATTTGCCGGAAGAGCGCGTTCGCAGCGTGCTCGACGCCGCCGCGCAATTTCGTTTGCAGAAAAAAGCCGCCCGCATTCGCGCCAAGCTCGACAATCACGGCCCGGACGAAGCGCTCTTCCAAGAAATCGCGGCCGCGCTCGGTTATAAGGAAAACAAGCTGCCCTTTACACTGATTGCGCAGCGGCTCACGTTGAAAAATCTGCGCAAGAACTTGAACGATGCCGAAGCGATCCTTTTCGGTACCGCCGGTTTTTTGGAAACGCCGGACCTGGCAGTCTATAAAAGGTCCGCCAAAAATTACGTGCGCGAGCTGTGGGACCGTTGGTGGCCCCGCCGTGACGAATTGCAGCGGCTAATCTTGCCCGTAAAAGTTTGGAAACTCAGTGGCACTCGGCCAGTTAATCATCCCCAGCGTCGACTCGCGGCATTGTCTGCCTTCACAAAAGAATGGCCTGCATTCCGTCGTTCTTTGGGCAAACGAAGCGCCGCTCCCGTCGAGGAGTTTTTCGACGC
>Ga0193751_1002431_pt1 | contig 11308 bp, 4 predicted proteins | sample L1c2metaG_FD_143050 | JGI IMG/M metagenome (GOLD analysis project Ga0193751, IMG submission 143050) | Soil microbial communities from a riparian zone of the East river system, Colorado, United States - L1c2 | ecosystem: Environmental > Terrestrial > Soil > Riparian zone | place: USA: East River...
TCGCCTGCAGCGAGGATTGAAACATCGGCGGCATTGAGTGGTTCTAGTTGGATCGCACCCCAAATAGCAATGATGGCGTCAGGAAGTCTTTCACGTTGAGGCATTTTTATTTCGCGGGCCCGTTCTCCGAATTTTGCAGACAACCGATCGATTTCATCGCGAACCTCGCCGGCCGCAAAGTGGGCGGGTTCGATATATCTGTTGATGTACCAGGCCGTGCCATCTTCGGTATGCAGAATTGAATTCGACAAAGTGATCTCATCATGCTTTTCCTTTTTAATTTCTTCTTTGTGACACCAAATAAACCGCGAAAATTTGTCGCTTGGGTTGCAACTATATTTCTTGTATGCGTCACTCTCGAACCGTACTCGCGCGCCGAGAGCTAATCCATCTACAACATAGGGCGAGGTAGGGATTGGGCCTGTCGTAGAAACTGAGCTAACCGGAGCGCCAAAAGAAGTGTACTCGCTGATAGCGTTACGTTGGGCCTGCTCTATGCAGGCTTCATTTGCTCCGCACGACTGGCGAGATTGTAGAAGAGGACGCCCGATGCGGCTTGCTTCCGCGCTTCCATAGCGGGCTCGAAGATACTCATAACCCGCAGCCATTTTTCTGTCTAACTCTGAAAGCCGTGGATTTAAGCAGATGGCCCGCTCATCTTCAGCTCGGGCCTGAGAGCAATCAAAGCTCGGGGACGCCGCCAAGGTCTCGGCCGATCCCCGGCCGACGAGCAACAAGATCAAAATGATCAGCGACAGTTTGGCCGATAACGAAGTCATCTTGCTATCGCTCGATGCGTTCTCCGTCACTCGCATAAAATGGTGTTGTTTCGTTTTGATAGCTCAGATAGCATCTTTTGGTAACAGCAACAAACCGGAATTGCAGCATTACGTTCAAAGTATCCGGGACTTGAGCAATGACCGACGAGAACGATGGTGCATTGCGGCCGCCGCCAAAGCCAGGTTGGGGGCAGTATCCGCGGCAAGCATGGTTGCGGTTGAAGGGAGCATGGGCGAGCCTTAAAGACAGCTTGAATTTCGATAGATCTGTCCGCTCGTCGACTTCATACATAAAAGTTCTGTTGTTGGTCGTTGCAGCCTGCCTCGTGCTATTTTTGGTGTACTGGATTTTCGAAAAGGTCTTCATCTACTTTGTCGCGCGGAGCTACGTTCAAGAACTTGCAGATGCTTTCGATCTAAACAAGCACCTTGCGGACGCTATCGTTTACCTGACCTTTGTTGCCATCGCTATTTTCCTAGGGATGGTCTTTCGCTTTTCGAAGAGACTTAGGCTCATCGGAGTTGCCGGCATATTCAGTTTGCTAATTGCACACGCCCTAGCAATGTGGTTGGCAACGCGTGGAGCTATAATTTCCCCGAAAGGCGAGGCTTTAAAGTGCTATGTCATTACGCGCGACAGTGTCATATATCGTGAACATCCTGGCATCGATCCGCACAGTGGTCGCCAATGCCGGCCTGTGACGCCGGAAATCATTGGAAGGCTTCGCGAATACGAAAAAGGGAGGCGGCCCGCGCGAATTGTTGGCTATGAGCCAACATTCTTTGATTTAGGCACGGGGAAATCGGTTGTTTGGTATTACAGAAATAAGGATAACGGCATTGAATTATTCGATTTGATGGGTTTTCACCCGCAGACGGGAGAGGAACTACTCCCTGTTACGAAGGATGTCGCCGAAGAATGGAAGCAGGAAAACGATCGGAAAGCTCCACAAGAGATTGATCCAGCAACATACGCTTTTTTTGATCCGATTACGGGCAAGCCGCGTGTCTGGTACTGGCGTGGAGAAAACGGCGACTACAAGTTCTATGATCGATCGGGTTTTTATCGTCTTACAGGAGAGCCGCTTGATCTTGTCACCAAGGATGTCCTCGAAACATGGCGCAAATATCTGGAAGACCTCAAATCTCAAAAATGTTACGTTATTACTCCGAGCTCCGTCAAATATGGTACTCATCCAGGCATTGACCCAGAAACGGGCCGGGAATGCAGGCTTTTAACCGTCGAATTGCTACGGCGTTTGCGAGAGTACGAAAGTGGTAATCGCCCAAAAAGAATAGAAGACCCAAATCCAAAGTTTTTCGATCCCGGCACCGGCGAGCCGATCGTTTGGTATTACAAGAGCAAAACTGGAGGGATCGAGCTATTTAATCTGATGGGATTTGATCCTGAGACCGGAGACGAATTGCTGCCAATTACCAAGGACGTTGCAGACCTTTGGAAAGATCAGGTCGAAGCACGCAAGCGGCTTGAAGCGCGTCCCGCCCAACGGGTCGACCCAACTAAATATGCATTTTTTGATCCAAACACAGGCAAACCAAGGGTCTGGTACTGGCGAGACGAAAATGGTGACTACGAATTTTATGACAGTTCTGGATTTCAACCTCGCACTGGAGACCAGCTCCAAGTCATAAGCGCGGACACCATCCGCGCATGGAAGGCGCAAGAAGCGCGGAATGAAAAGAAACGACAGAATGAAGAACAACGGGCGCAAGACGACGAGCGCCAACGAACTGAGCAACTGGAGAGGAATAAAAACGCTGCGTCTTTGTGCGATCAACTGGCGGCAAATCCACACGACGCCAAAAAGTCAACGGCAGTAGATGGCGTTCCCTACGATGCATTGCGCTTCCAGGCCAACGACGCGATCGCGGCATGCAATACTGCCGTGCAGCAATTTCCGAGTGAACTAAGGTTTCAGTATCAGTTGGCCCGGGCTCTGGAATTCAGTAACCCCGATGCAGCGCTCGAACGTCAGTTAAAGCTTGAGCACCTACAATACGGTGCAGCCTACGACAACGCGGGGAGCATCTTTTTACGCAAGGGAAACTACGCTGCTGCGGCAACTCAATTTAAGCTCGGGGTTGAATATGGTGATCCGGATGCGATGGTCAGCTTGGCCGAAATGATCAAAAAGGGTCGGGCTGACGGTAATTACATCGCTCTGTACCAAAGGGCGGCCAACATGGGACATCAAGGGGCGCAAGAAGCGCTGGAACAAGAACAGCAACAGCAGCTCGAACTTCAACAACAAACAGCCGCGCAGATGGAGAAGCAACGGCGTGCGATGGAAATCCTTGGAACTATACTGCAAAATTTCAGGAGATGATCTGAGCCCGCGCGATCTCGGGAATTTGCGCCGATCGCGCGGCTCGTCGGCTTGGGTTCTTCGGTAGGGTGCTCGGGAAGCCCACATTCGATATTGAATTAGGCCGAAGCTACGTTTCGCATGCAAATCGTATCAGGCATTCAGGACTTCACCCGTAGTCATCGGTACACGCTGGCCGCCAGTGGTGCTCTCTGATTACAACTCCGTCTCGTAATAGAAAATACCACTCGATGATTTTCGCCAGCCGAGGCGCAAACTTCGAATGAAGAAAAGCCGTCATTGCCGCTTCCCCCTCCCGGAAAATTGCGACGGAACTATCCTAGCTAAGAATCAATACAGGCGGCCCGCCTTTGCTCGGAATCCCCGGTCGACATCGTCGGAATGCGACCTCTACTTTCGTCGGCAAAATCTGCAGCCCAGCATAAGAGGTTAGCAAGCCGCATCTCGTCTATACTGTTTGCAACGAGATCGAGCAGGCCCGGGGACGCAACGATAACAGCCAAGCAACGAGCGCGGCTTGTTGCCACGTTAAAGCGATTACGCGACAGCAGAAATGATGCGTCTCGCGGCATGTCATCGGCACCAGAAGTCGTCATCGAGACGATCACCACCTCCGCCTCCTGGCCCTGGAATTTGTCGACGGTGCCAACCCGAGCGCCTTTGAGCAAGCATGAGCGGAGCAGGTTCACTTGCATGTTGTAGGGCGCGACGACGAGTACATCATCAAGTGTCATCGCGCGTTCTCTGCCGTTTCGGTCGATTACGCGCAGGCCGAGGAGGCTCATCAGAATATCGCGCGTCGCGTTCGCCTCCTCGTTAGATTTCTGCCGGCATCCAGAATGCTCGACGGGGAAAAAGGACAATCCAGCGGCCTTTAGTGTCGGGTGCGCGCTCTTTGTGAGGACCAATCGTTGCATCGCGCAACCCGCCTCGGAGTGGAGCTTGCCCTCATACACCGCCGCGGACACGAACGCGCAAAGGTCCGGGTGCATGCGCCAGGTCTTGGACAGAAAAATCCCGCGTTCCGGCGGCACGACGGCGTGGCCTTCGAGCAGGTGGTCCAGGGCAGAGCGACCACTGTCACGAGGGTGTGCGCCCTGGATCGGCTGAGCGAGTTGCATCTGGTCGCCCACGAGCACAATCGATTTGGCAGAAAGTGCCATCGCCACCAAGTTTCCAAGTGAAACCTGTCCGGCCTCATCGACGAAGAGCACGTCCCGGCTGGCTGCCAACTCAGGATGCGCGAACGCCCAAGCGGTACCGGCAATGATTGGGACGGTTGCATCTATGTCGTCATTACCGGTGACGCTCTCGATGAAGCCGTGCCCTGTATACCCTTCGCCTCCGCTGTCTTTCTTCTGACCAAGTGGACGTACGGATTCACCGTTCTCGATTAGGCGCTCCTCGATGGCATTGAGGACGTTATCGATAGCCTTGTGGCTGTTGGAGGCAACGCCGACGGTCTTGCCAGCGCGAATGAGTGACACGATTAGGTGAGACGTGGTGTAGGTCTTGCCCGCGCCGGGCGGCCCCTGGATTACAAGCCAGGAGCGATCGAGGGCATGAACCGCTCTCTTTGAAGCCTCGATCAATCGGTCAGGGTCCTCGCGATCGACAGGCTCAATAATTGGTGCCCCGGGGGCGCGACCCAAGAGCCTTGGTGCGTCGCGCCGCAAGATCGCTCCGACGTGCGGGAAAGCATCGCCTCCGGCGGCCATGTCGCGGGCGATCATCCATACGGCATCGCGAAGTGGATCAGTGTTCACCGGCCCACCAGGCATCAGCGATACCTCTTTTGGCAGTTTGCCTTTCGCTGAACTGCGCTTCAGAGTGACAACGCTTGACGCCTCATCAAGAGCGAAAATAGTACCCGCGGGTTCTCCCCCTGCAGCAATGTGAACGGCCGAACCTTCGCGAAGCTTGGTTTCTTGTTCGGGATAGCGGTAACGGAACGTCAGGCTTCTTTTGTCTTGACCTTTCCAGTCTTTGCTGTCGGCTACGCAACCGCCAATGCACTCGCTATCATCCTGGAGCTCCTCTACGCTCCGCTCCTGACGATCGAAAAATGCCCACCAAGCCGGTTTTGCTTCCCTGCGATGGAAGCCAACCAGATCGGCCATGAGTTGCCGAGCCTCTGCGTCTGGCGCCTTCGGGTCAACGACGAGCGCATTTTCGAGTTCTTCCTGGGCCCGCTCTCTTTCTTCACGCGCGATCTGTGCATCGTCTTTTAGAGTGGGCTTTTCGACAGACGGTTCAGCCGCGACCTCAGCCGTTGGCGGCCAATGGCCCGCTTCCTTGGCGCGATCGATAAGCCAGTCACGCAGCAGGAGGGTGGACAGACAGTCGTCCCGATTGTAGTCGCGCAGATCGTTCAGGAGCGAGCTTTCGCCGGTCTCACGAAAGCGGTCATAAATAACAAGGCTATCTCCCCCGGACACAACCGCCGTGGTGCGCGCGGGCATGTAGAAGCGCTCAAGATTCTTGATCGAATAGCCCGGCTCACCGACCCTCACGCCCTCCCGCACCACGCGATAGAGATCCACCATGCGGTTTGTACGCAGAATCTCATCCACCGCCGTCTCTGCAGTCGCGTGCATGGAAGCCAAGCGCCGGAGCGCCGTCTTTTCGTACGGTGCATAATGATAGAGATGTGCGTTGGGCGAACGGGAGAGCCTCACTGTTAAAAATGACATGAGTTCGGCGAAGGCATGCTTCTCCTGCACGCGATCATGAGCCCAGAACGCGCGGAAGCGTAGGTTAGGATGACCTCGAACTGGCTCGCCTTCTTCGTGGTCAATCTCCGCCTGCCAAAGTACCCCGCACAGATATTCGAGACCGCCGGGTTGCATCGGGTCGCCTTCGAAATCGAAGAAAAGATCGCCCGCATCGGCCAATGGCAGCTTGTCGAAACCAAGACCGGGCTGATGAGGCATAATTTCGAGGACACCCAATCCCGTTTCGTCGCTCTGCTTTTGCAGACGTGCCTGCTGGGCCAAGCGAGCGAGAGTACCCGGCGCAATGCCGACGATCCGCACGCCCTTGAGGTTGGCGAGCATGGAAGCAGTCGAGACTCCGGCTTCGACGAGACGCTGGGTTTGCTTCTTTGTGATATCGGCGACGCGACAGAGGTGATCCGCCTCTTCCCATCGCGCCTCGCAAGCCGCTGACCAGTCGCACTTGCTACAATAACCGCAAGGCTCCGGCCTGAGGCCTGTCGGCAAGTCAGCCGCGAACGCCTCTAGCCGACGAGCGGCCCGACGAACGTAATAGCGGACCTCATCGAGCGGAAAGCCCTCGACCTTGTAAGGCGCCTCGGGCTCGCCGGTGCCAAGCATTAGACAGCCTTGATACGCCGCCCGGCCCTGTACGGTGCCGAGCAAGTCACCATAGAGGGCGATCTGAAGGACGTGTTCTGGTCGGGCTGTGCGTGCCAGCTTGGCATCCCACGGCTCGTAGGACCAAGCCCAGCGCGGACAGCTGTCCTCAACGCGTACGAGGAAATCGACGTAGCCGAGCCAAGAACCTGCCGTAAGGGCCGCCTGATAGATCAAGGGAACACCGCGCTCCATCGCGTCGACCGTAGCGGCGAAGCGTGCCTTCAGCGGACCGGATGGAATCTCAACAGAATCGCCGTACCGCTTCTTCAGCCCTGCGAGGCATGCAGCTTCATGCTCATGACCCTTTCGGACGACGAGTGCGGCCTGAGGATCGTCGGCGAGCTCAGCAGCTTCGCGCAAACCGCGACGAGCTTCCAGGGTCCACGCGGCCGACGCGTTGCACCCGAGGAACGCCGCCGCGAGTGTGGGCGAAAGCCGCGCCAAGCCGTCATCAGGATTGTCTAACAAGGCGATTGCCCCAATGGATGAGGGTCATATTTACGCCTTTCGATAGAGAGTGTCCTGATGTGTTGGTTCACCGTGATGGGGAGTTCGTTCCTCCTAACGGGATTAGTCCAGCAGATGATAATACATAATTCGAATCGCGATTTGTTATTGATCAATGCTATTAATTTTTAATCCTTCGTCTTCAAGTGCGCTTCGTTCGCAGCAATGAACGCACGAATGTCGGCCGACATGTCCAGCAGCTTCAGCCACTGTTCTTTATACAAGGTCACAGGAAAGCGCCCCATTCCGTAGATCGAGACTGCTCCCTTTTCGCTTACCTTCATGCGGATACCGGTAGACGCCCCCTTTTTGAGCGCCTCGTTTTCCTTGCGGAGGCGCTCGAGTTCAGCTTTCAGCTCTTCGTCAGACATGGATTTTCCTAGTTTGCTTAGCAATTAACTCCAAGTCTATCGCTACCGGCCCGCCGTTCATACCACTTCCATCACTTTTGCCGGACTTCCCGGGTGCTGTGGCTTATGCCGCTCATGCCCGGTGTCATGATTGTGAGTAATCATCACCCACGTTGAACCGGAGCGAGATTTCGCCTGAAACTCTAAAATGAAACACTAGTGGGCGGCATGGCTTTTTTCCCGACGTTAAACTTACGGGCGCAGTAAGGGCCAACCAACCAACACCCACCGGCAAGGATAAAAGCGTGCGCACAGCACCACCGAACCTGCGCCCTTGTTCCGGGCCCGGCTACCGTCCTGCTCGAAAATTGGGTGGTGTCTCAGTTTGAATTTCACAGCTTATTGACAGGATTTTCCACATGAAAGGAAAGCCCAAACAAATCCTCCATATTTGGATTCCAAAGGGAGTGTGTATCAAGATCAATGCGCTTCCGGTGGAAGCTTTCTCAAAATCCGGGTTTTCACTTCGTTGGCAGGATATTTCCGAACCGCGCCACAGAAAGGGCAACCGATTTCTAATGTGCCGCGACCGTAAAACGCTTTTGAATGTCCTAGGTTTGGGGCCAGAGGAATGATTTCTTTGCATCTACATTTAACGGTGAAATAGGCTTCGCCCACATACAGTTCGCTATGTCTTGGCGCAGCCATGATTTACGCTGCTAGTTGTTTTTTGTACGGGCCAAGAAAAAATAAGATCGATGCCCCGAGGCCCCAAAGGCGAGAAGCGCCCCGCCGACGTGATCGGCGCCGCCGTCACGGTCGGCAAGACCGGTGTTGATCGACACGTCGCACACCCGCGAGAAGCTTTGTCTCCGCGTTGGAGATTGATTGATCGGAAATAGACCCATTTACCAACCGGATGCTTCGGTAGTTTCTTTCCGGTTCGGTCGTCCGTCACCATAACAGCGGTGCCGGCGGTTTCCACGAAAGATATGATAGGTGGGCATCGTAAGCTTCTTCGCCGACTCAAAAGTTAGCACGGCGAGGCAGCGGCGCGATATGTCAATAAACTTCAAAATTCAAACTGAGACACCACCGAAAATTGGGTTGTGGCCACGGCGCGGTTTAGGCGATAGTGAGGCCGCAAGGTGGCGATCGGCAAATCCAGGATCTGTTCCTTCGAGTGCAGATGCGCAGGAATGGGCTTCGGTGACGGTGCCAGCCCGTGCTGAGCCGATGTGGTCAATCACTGGCATCCTGTCGTCGTGGTGGTAGCGGTCAAGAAGTTCGAGCGGCTGGATGCGGCGATACCCGCACCTGGATCGAGGCGGGAGACAAATTGATCATGCTGGGCCTCACGTTAAGGGAAGATTTTCGCGGCAAGCGCCTTAAGGGCACCGCCATTGAGCTCTCGAACGACAACGAGACCGGTGCGACGCAGATCGCTGCATCCGAGTTTCTTGAGATCACCTATCCGACAACGGACTTGCTGAAGGCGTTGGAGGCCACAGGGCCCGGTCAAGGACGTCCGCTTGTAATCCTTGGGGAGCGCGGTCTCGGTAAGTCGCATGTTATGGCTGCGCTGTTTCACGCCCTTACAAACGAGGCAGCCACACGATCGTGGTTGAAGGCCTGGGCTTCTACCCTAAGTGAACCAAAACTCGCGGACTTGCCACTTCGGAGCGGCATGGAGGTGATCGCGGAAAGCCTGCATCGCCAACGATACAAATTTCTCTGGGATCTTCTTTTCGACAAACACCCCTATGGGAGCTTCATCCGCGGCAAATGGGAGGGAATGGGAGCTGCAAAGCCTGACGTGCCGTCAGACGAATTGATGTTGGAGATGTTCAAGAAACAACCGACCGCGCTACTCTTGGACGAATTCCAAACCTGGTACGACAGCCTAACCAACACTAAGCAATATCCCTGGAAGAATTGGGCATATAATTTCATCCAGATTTTATCGGAGATCGCGAAGGAGAATCCTGAACTCTTGGTATTGGTCGTGTCCGTACGAAACGGCGCAACCGACGCTTATCAGCAGATCCACCGGGTCAATCCCGTGCAGGTCGACTTCAAGGGGCCGCGCGCGCAAACTGATCGGCGGCGCCTATTGCTCCATCGCCTGTTCGAGAATCGGATGCAAGTTGGCGAAAACTCCGTTCGCGCGGCCGTCGAGCCGCACTTCAATGAGTACGTCCGTCTTCTGAACATCGCCCCGTCCGAGGTCGAGCAGCTCCGCCGCGACTTTGTCGAGACCTGGCCATTTGCTCCGCACCTGCTGCGGCTCCTGGAAGATCAAGTCCTAGTGGCAACCTCGGCGCAAGAAACCCGCGACCTAATCAAGATTCTCGCCGGGCTTTTTAAGGCGCGCGGTGAGAATTCACCTATCCTCACGGCGGCCGACTTTCGACTGGAGGATGACAACACCGGCATCGGTGCCCTGCTGGATTCCGTCTCCAATCAGCATCATGCAAGCCTTCGCGAAAAGGCGCTGCGAAACATAACATCCGTGATTGAGGCAATTGCCAATCCTAACTCGGCGGTTCCCCACCTTGAGCAGATCATGGGCTCATTGTGGCTTCGTTCCATAGCCGTCGGAAACGTAGCCGGAGCTGAGCCATCGACTCTGCAAATTGACTGCACCCGCGATGTGGCGCTCGATGATAACGCGTTCAACGTAGAACTCGGCGTGATCATCGAGAACAGCTTCAACATCCATCAAGAAGGGTCTCGCCTCATTTTCAAGGAAGATGAGAACCCGCAGGCCAAGCTCATGGCTTGTGCGAGGAACGACAAGCTTTTCACGGATGGTTCGGACCAGGCCCAGCTTGCAAAGGAAATTCGTTATGTGATCGGCGGATCAGACGATGTTGCGAAGGCCTTCCGCGTCATTGCCCTACCGCAAGCGTGGATTACCGATCCCTGGTCAACTTTGGACGCCGCCGAGCATCCCGATCAGTGGGACGAACGCCTTCCAGTCCTTGTGCTTCCGGAAGAACCCGCCAAGCTCGATCACCGTCTCGGCCGCTGGATCAAGGATCACTTACAGAAGCGTCGGAATGCCGTGCGCTTCGTGATTCCACGCGCGGAATCGACGAACGCTTTTCTCGACCGCGACCTTATCATCTTGGCGCGCGCCGTCCTGAAGGCGCAGGAATGGAAGGCGCAGGGCCCTGAATACGGCAAGCTCGAAAGAAAATATCAGGGCGAGTTGCGCGACATCCTGAAGAAACGGTTCGACCGCTTCGCGGTCGTTCAGCGCTGGAACTTCGCTGACCCCAGCCAGTCGAAGTTTTACGTCGAGACCCTCAATGCACAGGGGGCGCAGATCCCCGAGGCGATTGAGGAGACTTTGAAGGATGATCTTTTTGTGCCCGAGGATTTTGCCGATCTCGTCATGGAGGCGGCAAAAGACAACGCCTCGGTCGGCAAGCTGTTGCGCGAACTTCAGGAGCCAAGGCCGGCAGGGCAGGACACGATCCCATGGCTTGGCGAGATTCTGACGAAGGAGCGCATCGTCAGGATCTGCGCCAAGGGGAAGGTCGCCATTAATAATCGTGGTCTTGAGACGCTTCAACTCGAGCCCGGCGAGGACGAGGAAACCGCATGGCGACGCATGCGGAGCCGCCTAGGAACGGGGAAGCACCTCGACGAGACATTCCTCATGCTGCCGAGCGCGGTGCCGACCGCGCACGGGGTGACGCCGGAGCCTCAACCAGGCGGAAGCGGCGCCGGAGCGCCGCCGCCCGGTGGCCCGGCGTCCATACCTGATGGTGCCCCGCAGCCTGGTCCGAGCGGTCCCGCAGAGCCGGGCCCTGCTATTCCAGGAGGCTTATTCGGCGGTGGCGGGGCAGCAGGCGGAGTTCGAACGCCACTGACCTCAGGCGGCTCGACATCGGCGCTAAATCTGATGGGCAAGCTTGAGACTTGGACCATCGGCCCTG
>Ga0193751_1002432_pt1 | contig 11307 bp, 10 predicted proteins | sample L1c2metaG_FD_143050 | JGI IMG/M metagenome (GOLD analysis project Ga0193751, IMG submission 143050) | Soil microbial communities from a riparian zone of the East river system, Colorado, United States - L1c2 | ecosystem: Environmental > Terrestrial > Soil > Riparian zone | place: USA: East River...
AAGATGGCCAGCGCCGTGAGCCAGTTGGCGTGCGACAGGTCGATCCTGAAAAGGAGGATCACACCGACGCCGATGATCGCCGTGCGAGCAATCCCGTAGACCAGTGAGGCAGCCGACACGCCCAGCAGGTGCGTCAGCCGCTTGATCGGCGCCATGAACGTGTACTCGATCGTCCCCTCCCAGCGTTCCCAGGTGATGGCGAAGGCGATCTCGAAGAACACCAGCGACAGGTAGGTCCAGAGCAGCGCCCCCACCAGCAGGTAGAGCTGTGTTTGGTGCGCACTCGCCTGCCCCTGCTCGAGGCCCAGCGTCGACAGCCCCGCGGCGAGGTAGCCAATGCTGAGCACGCTAACCAGGTTGTACAGCAGCCAGACTGCCTCCCACGCCCAGTAGCGCCGGTAGAGATTCTTCTGCCTCTCGACGAAGCCGACGAACGCGTTCAGCTCCCAGCGAAGCGATGTTCCCGTCATTCCTCTTTCTCCTCTTCGTCTTCCTCGAGCCGCTTCCCGGTCAGCTGCATGAAGGCGTCCTCCAGGCTGCCGTCGGGCTTGCCGGCATGCATTCGGATCAGCTCGGCCGGAGTGCCGTCCGCCAGCACCCGGCCCTGGTCGATAACCACCACGCGGTCACAGAGGACCTGCGCTTCCTCCAGGTCGTGCGTGCAGAGCAGCACGGTAGCCGCGCGGTCCCGCCGGATCGACCTGACCAGTTCCTGGACTTCGCGCTTCGAACGCGGATCCAGGCCAGTGGTCGGCTCGTCCATCAGGAGGAGCGACGGCGTGGTCAGGAAGCTGCGGGCAATCGCCACCTTCTGCTGCTGGCCGCGCGACAGCTGCTTCATGGGCTTGTCGAGCGTGTCGAGCGGCAGTCCGAGGCGCTCGAGGCTGGCCTCGACCCGAGCGCGGGTGCCCTCTCCACCGCTGCCGTACAGACGCGCGGCGTAGAGCATGTTCTCCCAGGGGCTCATCTCCTTGAAGAACGACGCCTCGACCGACACGCGATTGATGTGGCGCCGCACGGCGTCCGGCTGAGACACCACGTCGTAGCCAAAGACCGACGCGCTCCCCGCATCGGGCGTAAGCAAAGTAGCCAGGATCCGGATCAGCGTCGATTTCCCGCTACCGTTAGCGCCGAGGATGCCGGTGATCCGGCCCCTGTCGACGTGCAGTGATACCTGGTCGAGCGCCAGCTTTGGTTTTTTCAGCTTCCGCCAGGGCATCAGCCGATTCGGACGCGTGGCCTCTCCGAAGCGCTTCGAGATGCCCTCGACCTCGACCGCCGCCGTATTCAATTCGCTCTTGTGGATCGCCATGATCTCTGCTCCTCGATGAATTGCGCTGAACAACAAAAAACCGTGGGCCTGAGGGCCACACGGTCGAAAGCGCTCGAGTCGGGTTCTAAATTACTTGGCTTTCAATGCTGTGAGGCCCGGAAAAGGCAGGCTCCGCCCATGAGGGTCGCGAGCGTGCCTGTGAGAAAGTGCCTCATCGCCCCCGTACAGTACCCCACCCCGCGACCGAAAGTCAATCGATCAGGCGGCGTCTGTAGGTGTGCGGATCGCCTGGATAAAAATTTCTTCGTGCTCGGCAGATTGCGACAGGCAGCTGTCGTGTCCGTGCCTCAGCATGGAAGCATGGCCGCGTCAGGCGATCGACACGGGAGTCCGGTTCGGCAGTTGAAAGCCATCATCGGTGGGCTCCCCGTATGGATCCGCGACGTCCACAACACCGAGCTCGGTGAGGAATTGGTCGAGATCCGCGAGTCGATCGACCGCCTGGAGGCGGTGTTTGCCAGCGGACTGCGACGCTTCGACACGTGCGGCGAGTACAGAGCCGACGGCGCCGTGTCGCTGGTCGACTGGCTGCGCTGGAAGGCCAAGCTTTCCGGTGGGGCCGCGATGGAGCGGGTCACGATCGCACGCCAGCTGGAGCAGTTGCCGCAGACCCGCCAGGCATTCGCCAGCGGCAACGTCGGGTACCAGCACGTCGCCTTGCTCGCGCGCTCGGCGGAGAAAGTCGGCGCTGCGGCGGTCCAGGGCGAAGAGACGAGCCTGCTGAAGGCCGCCGAAACCATGGATCCGGGCCGTTTTGCCGGTGTTGCCAGGGAGTTCGAATATCGGGTCGATCACGCGGCGGCGCTGGCCGAGGCGAACCGCGCCTACACGCGCCGCTACCTCCACCTCAGCGACGTCAAGGATGGGCTCGTCCACCTGGATGGCCTGCTCGATGCAGAGGGGGGTGCCACGCTCAAGACGGCGCTCAGCGCCCTGATGCCGCCGCCCAGGAACGATGACGGCCGCACATCTGCGCAGCGCCGCGCCGACGCCCTGGTCGAGCTCGCCCGCCGGCCGCTCGATGGCAGCAAGCTGGGCACCGTGGGCGGCCAGCGGCCCCACCTGGTCATCACCGCGAGCGCCGAGACCGTGGCCGGGCTTCCGGACGCGCCGCCCGCTCAGCTGGAAGGCGTCGGACCGATTCCTATCGAAACCGCGCAACGGCACGCCTGCGATGCATCGATCAGCTGGCTGTTGGGACAGGCGGAGCTGGAAAGCGAGACCAGTCATGCGCATCAGCGGATCCCGGCGCCCACGCGCCGCGCGTTGGTGGCCCGCGATCGCGGCTGCGTCGTCAACCATTGCAACCGGCCGCCGACCTGGTGCGACGGGCACCACGTCGTCTGGTGGACCCGAGGTGGCAAGACGGCGCTCTCCAACCTCGCACTGGTGTGTGGTCGGCATCACCGAATGCTGCACGAAGAGGGCTGGACGCTGGAGCGAAAGGACAGCCGGTGGGTCGCCAGGCCGCCGGGTAATCGGGTTCCGGCGAACGCCCGGTCCGCGTGAGGGGCTTTACTTAGATAGGCCGCGACGCCGCTGATTCCGGGGTCGTGCCGTCCATCGCGTCGGCCAGGTATTGGGCCAGATCCTGCACCTGGAGCTGGCCCTCGGCGCCCTTGGCGGAGATCCCGTCGCGGAACATCGTCAGGCAGAAGGGGCAGGCCGTCGCCACCCGAGGGGCCTCGGTACGCAACGTTTGCTCCACCCGCTCGTGGTTGATGCGTTTGCCAATCTTCTCCTCCATCCACATCCGGCCGCCACCGGCGCCACAGCAGAAACCCCGCTTGTGATGGCGCTCTATCTCGACCAGTTCCGCCCCGGGGATGGCCTCCACCACCGCTCGCGGCGGATCGTAGACGCCGTTCCAGCGCCCGAGGTAGCAAGAGTCGTGGTAGGTGAACTTGCCCTCGATCGCCTTACTCGGCTTCAGCCGGCCGTCTTTGATCAGTTCGGCCAGCAACTGCGTGTGATGGATAACTTGATACGTCCCGCCGAACTGCGGGAACTCGTTTTTGATCGTGTTGAAGCAGTGCGGGCAGGTAGCGATGACTTTCCTGACGTTCATCGTGTTCATCGCATCGATGTTCTGCTGCGCCTGCGTCTGGTACAGGTATTCGTTTCCGATACGCCGGGCGGGGTCGCCATTGCACGTCTCCTGACGGCCGAGGATCGCGAAGTCGACGCCCGCCTTGATCAACAGTCCGACGAAGGCGCGCGCCACCGCCCGATTGGCCTCGTCGTAGGAGGCCGCGCAGCCAACAAAATAGAGATATTCGGCGTCCGGCTTCTCATCGAGCGTTTTGACGCCCAGGCCCTGCGCCCAATCCATGCGCTGGGCTCGGGGCAGACCGTAGGGGTTGCCCTGGGTCTCGATGCTGCGCAACGCGCCCTGTGCTTCACGGGGAAATTTGCTTTCTTCCAGCACCAGGCTGCGGCGCATGTCGATGATCTTCGGCACGTGCTCGATCAGCACCGGGCATTCCTGCTGGCAGGCGCCGCACGCGACGCACGACCAGATCTCGTCCTCTTTGATCGCCTCGCCGATCAGCTTCTGCGACTGGGGTGGATCGCGCCGCTGCTCGGCGGGCGCATCTCGCACCGTCTTGTAGAGGTTCTCGCGAGCGTCGACGATGATCATCTTGGGGTTGAGCGGTTTGCCGGTGAGAAAGGCCGGGCATTGCTCCTGGCAGCGGCCGCACTCGGTGCACGAGTACAGATCCAGCAAGTTCTTCCAGGACCACTGGGTCACTGCGCTGACGCCGTAATGCTCGGCGTGCTCCAGGTCGATCGGCGGCAGCGCGGCGCCGGCCTTCGGTGGCAACTTGCGAAAGAAGATGTTGGGGATCGCGACGATGATGTGCAGGTGCTTCGAGCTCGGGATATAGACCAGGAAAGCCACGACCGCCAGGATGTGCATCCAGTAGAAGACTTCGTGCGCCGGCATGGCGGCCGTGCCGCTCCAGCCGAAGCCCTCAAAGATACGGGCGATGGCCGACGACACCGGCCGCCAGGTCGCCGATGGGTCCCCACCCTCCGCGACGCGCGCCGCATTCTGACCCAGCATGCCGACCATGATGGTGGCGATCAGCCCCAGGATGATCAGTGCGTCGATCTCGTTGCTGTCGTGGAACTGGCGCGGCCGGATGATCAGCCGGTTGATCAGCGCCATGGCAACCCCGACCAGGACCAGGACCCCGAACAGGTCCTGAAGGAAAGCGATCCACGTCGTGCCGCCGATCACCGCCAGGCTGAAGCCAGGGACGATGCCTTCGCCAAAGGCCTGGACGATGGCCGTCAGCAGGACCACGAACCCGTAGAAGATGAAGAGGTGCAGTGTTCCCGAGTAGACGTTGCGGAACATCCGAGTGTGGAGGCCGACGTAGCTCAGGACACCCCGGATGCGTTCCGGGAGGTTGTCGAAGCGGTTCTCGGCGGGACCGAGGCGCAGGATGCGATACAGCTGGCGGGCCCGAATGGCGAAGTATGCGATCGCGGCCAGCAACACCGCCAGCACGGCGATCGACTTCACCAGGGTCATCTCTGGTAATCCTACGGTCTGAAGTGAGAGTCCTGGGCCTCACCGGCGGGATCGGGTCCGGCAAGTCGCTGGTCGCGCAGATGTTCGCAGATCTCGGGGCGGAGGTCGTCGACGCCGATCAACTTGCTCGCGACGTCGTCGAGCCCGGGCAACCGGCGCTGGCGGAAATCACTTCGGCCTTTGGCCGGGACATCCTGCAGCCGGATGGCCGCCTCGACCGCGGCAAGCTGGGGCGCCTTATCTTCGCCGACCCTGCCGCGCGGACCAGGCTGGATGCCATTACTCATCCACGGATCCGCGAGCGGATGGATGCGGAGGTCGCCGCCCGACGGTCACGGCCCGGCGTCCTGATCCTGGATATCCCCCTGCTCTACGAGACCGATCGGACGAGCGCCGTTGACAAGGTGATCGTGGTCTGGGTCGACGTGGAGACGCAGCAGCGCCGACTCAGCCAACGCGACGGGCTCGGACTCAAGGAAACGCAGCAGCGCATCGACGCCCAGATGCCGCTGGATGCCAAGCGGGCCCGGGCCGACCACGTCATCGACAACACCGGCAGCCGGGAAACCACGCGCCTCCAGGTCGAGGCGATCTACGCCCGGTACGCCGACGCCCCTGCCGCGCGAAACTGACCGCCGAGGTCAGCTCGCTTTGCGGTGGCGATCGGCGGGATGGCGTCGCGCGGGCAGGTCGATCTCGATCGGTTGCCGCACGCGAACTGCGAATCGTGTCAGCCAGACGATGACGACCCCGACCACGAAGAGCACCGTCCCCGGGGCGGCATCCGACAGCTTGCTCTGGACGCCGATGAACTGGCCAACCCAGCTGCTCGATCCGGCCACCCCGTGGAAAAACAGCAGGATCCCACCGATGATGCAGGCCAGGCCGAGCAGAAGGCCGGCCAACGAGTAGATCAACTGCAGGATGGCCAGCCGGCCCCAGAAGTGCCGTTCGCGCGGGTCGGCCGGCAACTCGAGCGCGGCGACGACGAACTGAAGCCAATTCAAGAGCTTCACACTCTCCCGAATCCAGCTTAGGCACGGAACGCTACAACGACGAAGCGGGCGTCCAACCGTTGCCGGCTGGTGCCCGCTTCGTGTCGAAGTCGTCGCTGACGGCGGCTAGAAGGTGGAGTAGTAGGCCGCCCCGGTTGGTGACGGCGTCGGCGCCGGGCTCGATGGCGGGGCGGGGCTTTCCCGTTGCCCAAACTTGTGGCCGAACCGGAAGTTCAAACCGCTACCGGCCCGAGCAAGGATCGCGTCCGCCTGGGCCTGGGTGATCGTCCCTGCCTTGACGGCCTTGTCGAGCACGCCCTTAGCCGCAGTGTTCATGGCCGCCTTGACGGCGCTGTCGCTGACCTTCTGCTGGGTCTCGAGATCGCTGAGAGACTTCCCGGACCGCAGCGCGCTCTGCAGGTCGGCGGTGCTCATGTGTAGGGCGGAGGCGACGGCGTTCAACTCCGCGGTCATCAGGTCCCGCATGACCGTCCCGCTCGCCTTGAAGCCGAAGCCGCCACGGCGCAAGCCGAGGCCGCCGATCGGACCAAGACCCTGCCCGGCGTTGATGCGCGCCTTCAAGGCGTCGGCCTGCGGCTGGGTGATCTGGCCGTCTTTGAGCATCTGGTCGACGGTCTGGAGCTGTGCCCGCTTGAGCGCATCCTGCGTCTGGGTGGGCGTCAGGTGCAGGATCCCGGCGAGCTTGTCGACGAAGACCTGCGCGTAGTTCTTCGACGTACCCGCCGAGGGTGACGGGGACGGCGCCGCTTCAACGGCGGCGACCCCGATGATCACGGCAGCCAGGCCGGCCGCCGGTAGGACGATCCAACGATTCAATCTCATACGTGCCATCTCCTCCCTGGTGGGTTTAACTCCACCATGGTCGCCGATCTTGATGAAGCCTGCCTGAGATGTGGCAAAGAAATCGTTAAGAGGTCCTCAGGCTAAGCGTAACCTCGACCAGTACAACCTTCTAAAGGGGTCTTTCGGCCCTCCTGCGCCAATCAAGGAGGCGAAGCATGTATCCACGCCGATGGCTGATTATGGGAATCACGCTCGTAGCCGGGCTCGCCGTGAGCCTGCCGGGGATGGGGGCGCAGGCCGGCCTGGCCCGAGGGTCGTTCCGCCAGACCAATCTCGTCTCCGATATTCCAGGGATGGCGATGTTTACGGACACGCACCTGGTGAATCCATGGGGCCTGTCCTCGAGCCCCGCCAGCCCGATCTGGGTCTCCGACAACAATGCGGGCGTGACCACGCTCTACCGGGGTGACGGGACGGCGGTCTTTCTGCCGAACGGCACCCAGCTCGCGCCCTCCATCCCGGCGCCGGACGGAGGCCCTGGCGGAACGCCGACCGGCACCGTCTTCAATCCCACGAGCGACTTTGTGATCACCAAGGGTGGGACCACAGGAAAAGCTCTCTTCATCTTCGCCACCGAGGACGGCACCATCGCCGCCTGGAAGCAGGACGCCGACATCAACGACGCGGTCCTGGCGGCGAACAACTCGACCGCGACCGACGCCAGCGGCGACGTGGGGGCCGTCTACAAAGGGCTGGCGATCGGGTCGGTCGGGCCAGCGAACTTCCTCTATGCCTCGAATTTCCGGTTCGGGACGGTCGACGTCTTCGATGGTCAGTTCCGGCAGGTGCAGCTGGCGGGGTCCTTTAGCGACCCGACCCTTCCGGGTGGATTCGCGCCGTTCGGCATCCAGAATATCGGCGGGCAGCTGTTCGTCACCTACGCCAAGCAGAACGCCGCGAAGCACGACGACATCAAAGGACCGGGGAACGGCTTCGTCGACGTGTTCAGCACCAGCGGCGTCCTGCTCCGCCGCTTTGCCAGCCAGGGCACCCTGAACTCGCCGTGGGGCCTGGCCTTGGCGCCCTCCAGCTTCGGCAACTTCCACGGCGACGTGCTGGTGGGAAATTTCGGTGATGGGCGGATCAACGCCTTCGCGCCCGACGGTCGCCTCGGCGGCCAACTGAAGAGCGAAACGAATGCGCCGATCCAGATCGACGGGCTCTGGGGCCTACGGTTCGGGAACGGCGGCGCCGGCGGTGGCGTGAACGCCCTGTTCTTCGCCGCCGGTATCAACGACGAGGCCGACGGGCTCTTCGGCACGATCGTCAACGTCGATAACTGACGAAGGGGAACCTGAGGCGGTTCGTCGACCGCCTCAGGTCGCGTCCGATTCCTCGAGCGTCAGGGACGGTTCGACACAAACGTCAAGATCGGCGAAGCGCGCCATCCATGCGGCTCGCGTCGCGGTCTGGAGAATCGTCTGGACCTCCGTACTCGCCGAGGGGTCGAACTGGCGCGGCACCAGGTCCTCTCGCCCGAGGACGCGGCAGAACGTGGCCCAGAATTGCGGCTCCAGCGCCGCCACCGTGAGAAAACCGTCGGAAGCGGCGTAGACGCGATAGCACGGAATTTCGCCGCTGAGCGGCAAGCCGGCGAGCCCGGCTCGTCGCGCTGCCCGGGGTAAGGCGGTCCAGCTCCGCATCAGATCCACCATCGACACCTCCACGCGGGAGCCACGGCCGCTGTGAGCGCGACCGGTCAGCGCGGCGGCGACCAGAAACGCGGCCTCGAGCCCGCCCGCCAGGTCGGCCACCTGCAGGCCGGGAATGGAGGGCAGGCCGTCGCGGACGGGCATCAGCGAGAGCGCGCCGCTGCGCGCAAGGTAATTGAGGTCATGGCCGGCGCGGTCCGACATCGACCGGCCCGAGCCGTAGCCGGTAATGGCGCAGTACACCAGCGCGGGGTTGATGGTGGCCAGCGCCGGATAGCCGAGCTCCATCTTTTCCATGACCCCCGGGCGGAAGCCCTCCACGAGGACGTCCGCATCGACCAGCCGCTGGCGCAGCGCCTGGCGACCGTCCTCAGCGCGCAGGTCGAGCGTGAGCAGCTGCTTGCCCCGATGCAGGACATCGAAGTAGGCCTCGCCCCCCGGAAGGCGACGGATTGGGTCGCCCCTGGGTGACTCGATCTTGGTGACCTCGGCCCCCTGCGCCTGGAGGAGCTGCGTGCAGTACGCGCCCGGCAGGAGGCGAGACAGATCGAGAACGCGAACCTCGCTGAGCAGCATGTGGCTGCTAGCGTATCGAGGTGCGCAATACGGACGTTGCGGCCATGCTCAACCGGGTCGCCGACCTGCTGGAGATCCGGGGTGAGAACTTCTTCAAGATCCGCGCCTACCGCGAGGCGGTTCGCCAGCTCGACAACCTGACCACCGAAATTGAGGACCTGATCAAAGATGGGCGGCTCAAGGACATTCCAGGGATCGGTGAAGCGATCGAGAAAAAGATCGTCGAGTACGTCACCACCGGCCAGCTGGCCTTCCTAACCCGCCTGGAGGCCGAGGTGCCGCCGGCGCTGCTGGAGCTGACGCGCGTGCCCGGGCTCGGACCGCGGACCGCCAAGGACATCTATGACGGGTTGGGCATTCTCAGCCTCGACGCCCTGGAGCAAGCGGCCCGCGATCACCGGCTGCTCGGCGTGCGCGGCATCAAGGCGAAGACCGAAGAGAACATCCTCAAGGGCATCGCCATCCTCAAACGGACCGAGGGCCGCACGTTTTTCCCACAAGCCTGGATTGTGGCGGATGCCTTCCTGACGACACTGCGTGCGATGAAGGGCGTGACCCGGGCCGAGGTGGCGGGCAGCCTGCGCCGCGCGCAGGAAACCATCGGCGACCTCGACCTCCTGGTGGCAACGGACGACCCGAACGCGATGTGCCGCGAGTTCGCCCGCCTGCCACAGGCCGACGAGGTCATCGCGCAGGGCGGCACCAAGACCAGTATCCGCGTGCGCTCCGGAATGCAGGTTGATCTGCGGGCGGTCAAGCCGGACAGCTTTGGGGCTGCCTGGCAATACTTCACAGGTTCCCAGGCGCACAACGTGCAGCTGCGCGCGCGATCGGAGCGGATGGGCAAGCTCAAGATCAACGAGTACGGGGTCTTCAAAGAGGATGGGACGCGCATCGCCGGCGAGACCGAGGAGGACGTGTATGCCGCCGTTGGCTGCGCCTGGATTCCCCCAGAGCTGCGTGAGGGCTGGGGCGAGATCGAGCTGGCGGCCCAGGGAGGCCTGCCGGTGCTCATCGAGGCCGGCGACCTGCGCGGCGACCTGCACACCCACAGCAACTGGAGCGACGGTCGCCACGAGATCGCCGTCATGGCGCGGGCGGCCAGGGAGCGCGGTCGCGCGTACATCGCGCTTACCGATCACTCGCAGTCACTCAGCATCGCGCAAGGGCTGACGCCCCAACGCTTTGTCGCTCGAGCCGCCGAGATCGCGGCGATCAACGCCCAGGCGGATGGGGCGCGCGTCTTGAATGGGGCGGAGGTCGATATCCTGGCGGATGGCAGCCTCGACCTCCCCGACGATTGCCTCGCTTCCCTCGACGTGGTGGTCGCTTCGGTGCATACCGCCCTGGATCAACCCAAAGATGTCATCACCCAACGGGTCCTGATCGCGCTACGATCGCCCCACGTGGACATCCTCGCCCACCCCACCTCGCGCCGCCTCGACCGCCGCGGCGAGACGAGCGTCGACATGGAGGCGGTGATCGCCGAGGCGGTCAAGACCGGCACCGCCCTTGAGATCAACAGCAGTCCGTTCCGCCTCGACCTGAATGACACCTGGGCCCGCAAGGCCCGGGAGGCGGGCGCGAGGCTGGCGATCGACACCGACGCGCACTACCCCGCCGAATTCGATTCGGTCCGGTTTGGCGTGGCCATCGGACGGCGGGCTGGCCTGACCGCCGAACGGGTCTTGAATACGGGTGATGCCGAGGCGGTCCTGGCCCATTGCCGGGCAAAAGCTGCAAGAGCGGTCGCCAATTTACGTTGAATATGATAACGACGATATAATCAAGGGCAGAAGGAGTTTCGGGTAGATGCTTCAGGAGCTCGTCATCAAGGTGCCGGCTCCCTTCGCGGGCCGCGCGGACGTTGGCTTCTCGACTCGCTACCCGGCCCAGCCGGCCCAGGCACCGCTCAAGGATGTCCCCTTCTTCATCGAAGGCGCCCCCGGCCCGATGCGCCGACTGCAGTCGCGGCTCGAGCTCTTCCGGCAGAAGCGGAGCCTCATTCCCGACGCACCGGGCGAGGCCTATAGCTGGACCGACCTGATTCCTCTCAGCGACGAGCTCTTCATCCTCGCCTTTCGTGACGAGAGCCTGACCGATGGCCCGGATGACGCGGATTCGGAGCACCGGTACATCGTGAACCTGGTTCGTCCGCTGGTCTTCCCCTTCCTCAAGGACTGTGTCCGGATCGGCGAGCTCGCGCTCCGCGACAACATCGTGCTCGCCGTGCTCGACAACACCCGGCTCATGGCAGAGCTCGAACTCCAGCGCGCCCAGATCGTGACCCGAAACGGCTCGATCGTGCTGGGCGACGCCGCCGCCGGCTAAGGCAGCTAGGGCGAA
>Ga0193751_1002433_pt1 | contig 11304 bp, 6 predicted proteins | sample L1c2metaG_FD_143050 | JGI IMG/M metagenome (GOLD analysis project Ga0193751, IMG submission 143050) | Soil microbial communities from a riparian zone of the East river system, Colorado, United States - L1c2 | ecosystem: Environmental > Terrestrial > Soil > Riparian zone | place: USA: East River...
CTTTTTTGAAACCGACCGCGTAATCCGCGTAAGTCTGATGATTGTAACCGCGGTGCTGTTCGGCCCTATCCAGGTTTTTGCGCAGGGAATCTTCGGCCGCGCTTTGCAACTCGGCGTCGATCGTGGTGTGAATGCGAAACCCTTCGTTCATGGCACGATCCCAGCCGACGGCGGCGATGACTTGCTGCCGGATGTAATCGACGGCGTAGGTCTGACCCTGGGCATTCTGACGACTGCTGATGGCCAACTCTTCACTTTGCGCCGCCGTGCAACGTTCGGGACTGATGAACCCAAGATCGCGCATGCGTGTCAGCGCGTAATTGCGCGCGTCGCGCGAGCCATTTCGATCGCCCCACGGAGAGAGACGATTCGGACTCTTGATCAGGCCGGCCAGCGTGGCGCACTCGGCCAGAGTCATCTCACGCGCGGGCTTGGCAAAATAACCGCGCGAAGCCGCTTCCGCCCCGTATAAACCGGCGCCGAAATAAATCCGGTTCAGGTAGAGTTCCATGATCTTTTGCTTGCCGAAACTTTCCTCGATGCGGCGGGCCAGAAAAATCTCGAGCAATTTTCGCCCAAAGGTCCGTTCCTTGAGCGAGAAACTGTTGCGCGCCAGTTGTTGCGTTACCGTACTCGCGCCCTGCCGCACATGGCCGGCGGCAAAATTTTTCAAGGCGGCGCGCACGATTCCCCAAAAGTCGTAGCCGCCGTGTTGATAAAACTTGCTGTCCTCCACCGCCACGACTGCGTTGACCAGGTCTCGTGGGATCTGGTCGTAGGGAATGGTTTCGCGATTCTCGACATAGATCTGTCCAAAAATCTTGTTGTCGCGATCCACGATGACGCTGGCCGACTCCATCTGCTCGAGTTGGGTGAGATCGAATTTAGTGGCCTGTGCTTTTAAATCGGCCGCCATGATTAAAGCGTAAAGAGCGAACGCTCCCACGAGGACGAGCGCCACCGCGATGGGGATATAGAACTTCGGCTTGGTGTACCAAGGACGATGGTCAACGCCGTAGCGAGGGGGCGACGGAGGATATGTAGTGTGTGTTCTCAACCTCGAAGCGTGAGGGGTGGTTCGCGCGCAACTTAGGTGCGACGCGGGAGCGGTTCAACCCGGAGGGGAAGAACGAATGTTTGATGTATGATGTGGGTCGCCGTCGCGGCCGCGAGAACTCGCCCTAAACCGATCGATAGGTCGGCACTCGGCCTGAAAGGGCCACTTCAAAAATCATAAATCAAACATCTTCCATCAAACACCAACTTCACTTCTGCCCAAGCAACATCTGCTTCACCGAAATTGAACTCGCGGGAGGCGCGTCCACCACCAAAGTTTGTCCCGGCGCATGGTAGCGGTGGCAGGTGATGCATTCCGCCGCGACCTTGCCCGTCGGACTGTGGCACTTCACGCAATCCGCTTTCACCGGCATCAAAATGTCGGCGGTCTCACGACTTTGCGAAGCATGATGGCAATCATCGCACTTCACGCTCGCGTGGCGGGCGTGATCGAAATCGGAGCGCAATATCCAGCGATCGACCAGGATCGGCCGGGTAATGGCCGGAGCGCCCACGGCCGCGGGAGCCACTTCATGGCAGAGCTTGCACCCGGAGAATGAGGCCCGCGTTTGCGCCCCGGCGTGCTGGCGCGGCTTGTAAGGATCCGAGGTGAAGAAAACCGCGCGGATGAGTTCTTCGTCCGAGCCGAACTGAGCGCGCAATTGTCTTCGCTGTTGCTCAACAAACGGGCGGATCTGCCCCGCCGCCATCCCTTTGCTGAGGGCGACCTCCTCGTAGTGTGTCGGGAGCGAACGGAGAAACCCGAGGACCGCGGTGGAGTTTCCATGCGGCAAAGTCAGCTCCGGATTATGGAGATCAAACTGGAGCGAATGACACACCTGGCAGTTCGCCGCGAAGGTGATTCGCCTCATGAAGCGGCCTTCCGTGTCCGCTTTGTGGCAGTAATTGCAATCGAGTTTCGTCCCCTGCCTGTCGATCGCAGGAATGTCGGCCGCGAAATGGCGTTGATGATTGAAGCGGAGCGCGTCCGAGTCGCGCACTTTTGGATTCTGCGTTTTTTCGCTATTGATTTGGAACTCCGGATGATCGGTCCAGAAATTTTGAAAAGTCCGGGTAAAACCCTGGGCCGGGCGCGGCAATTCGAAGGCGACCTGCTGGGGCGGATGCGGATGGCGCCGGAAAAGTCCCGGCTCGATCTGCATGCCTTTGCGCGCAGAAGCGTCCATGACCGCGCTGTTGCCATGACAGGAAAGGCACTGCGAGCTGGCTACCGCCTTCATGGAAGCCAGTCCCTGATGTTCCTGATGACACGCAGAGCAGGAACGATTCTGTACCACGCTCGCTTCATGAAACGTGTAGGGCCGGCCGCTTCTTTGGAGATGGCAATCCTCGCACTTCTTGTCGATTCCCCCGGCTCGGTCGAAGGCGACGCCCCTGCGAAAACTATCGTGCACGACCTCCTTAAATTTTTCGGACGTTAGTCGGCCGCCGGTGATAAGCGTTTTGTCATGACACTCGTCGCAGCTTTTCGGCAAAGCCGCGTGATGGCTGGAGAGCGCACCCGGATTGAAGAATTTCTCCGGAGCGCGCTTATAGAAAAAACAGAGAGCCAGCAATCCACCCAAAATGGTTAACAAGCTGACAAGCAGGCGAGCTCGTCGCCATGGGTGCAGCTTTTTGTAATAGCCGAGATTGCCTTTGTAGCGCTCAGCAATCTGCTTTTGCGTACGGCGAGGGTCGGCCATGGGAAGTCAGTAGTAGAACAGAGTCACAAACGCGTGCCACACCGTCAGGATCAGTAGAAGGAATGAAATGGGCGCGTGAATAAAAACCCAGCCGTGCAGCCAATGGTGCAGCTTCGTTTGCAGGTCGAGCATTCTGCGTTCATCGCACCAACCTTTAATTTCTTCGACGCGATCGCGGTAATCTTCCGTCACGCGAAGCTTAACGAAGCGAAATGTGTCTTCGGAAAAGCGCGCATTCCCGAGGCGCATGCGCTCCCCGCGTTTTGCGGCCAGATAGGGAAGAATCTGGCGATCGAGAAATTCGAGGAGCGATGCTTCGGAGGCAGCATCACCCGTCGGAACGACCGCCGCTGGTTTGGCGGCAGGTTTTGCAGCCACGGCCGCCGGCTTGGGTTCCACCGCTTCGGTCGTCGGTTGCGCGATGGTTGTTGGCGGAGGCTTCGCCACAGGTGCAGCCGATGAGGCCGCAATCGGCGCCGGCGGATTCACCGCGCGCGGGATCACCTCGGCCGGGGCCACCCCCGTCACTTTTTCAGTGCCGGGTGGAACCGGACCTCCCTCCGGGACGCGCGCCGTGGGCGTGCCCATTGTTTCGGGCGGCTTCGCGGACCCCTCGCGCGGCGGCGGAACTTTTTCCTCCGCTTTGGGCGAGGCGGGAACCACCACCGGCTCCGCCGTGATGGTCGATCCAACCGCCGTTTTGGGGCGCGCGGTCGGAGTACTCAGGTCGGCGGAGGTGGATGCCATTGGGGCGGAGCCTGCCGTGGCGGCTTTTGCTGCGTTTGGCGCCGGGGCGCCTGCATCCGTTTTTTTGGACGGGGCTGGCTTGAATGAATCGCGCATCTTCTGGGCGGCGGTGTGAAGTTGCGCGCGGATGTGCGGGATTTGTTCGTAAACCGTTTCCGCGGGCAGGCGCTCCATCATGATGCGCGGCATCTGGTGTTGCAAAGCGAGGCCGTAAATCCCGCTGACCATGACGATCGCGTAGAGCAAGACGAGAAGCGTGGTCATGGGCCCTCCGAACCGAAACCCGCTGTGCAGGATAACCAGCGGAATCGTGAGAAGGGTCAGCCAGATATGCGCGCGCAACCAGCGTTGCACAGTCCCGATCCGCCAGAGGACCAGCTTTTTGCGCACGCCGAGAAGAGCCGCAAAAATAAAAATGCCGAGCGCGATCGAGCCAAAGGCGAGTCCGAGCGGCGTTCCTCCCACGCTATGATGCTCGGAGTGGGACTGCGCCCACCGATCGGGCAACTGCAGATTTGTCGGCAGAAGGTCGGGCTTGAAATTCCCCACGTAAAGCCAGCTGGCCAGGATTGTGGCCGCAACCACAAAGAGCGCCCATGGAACATGTGCTCGATTAAGAATCCGCATAACTCAGAGCGCCCGCATGGAAAGAAGACCGGCGACGCGCGAAGCCTGATTCATCAGTGTGTATGATGCGTGTCGTAACGGGAAGCCGGAGCCCACGTCTTTCCGATCAATTCGCTTTGCGCGTTGATGGCGTCACCGAAAAATCTCTGTGGATCAACACGCTTGGCCGCGTCGTGTGGACAGGCATAGACGCAACTCGGAGTCGATAACTGAGTGCAAAGATCGCAGGTATTCGCCTTGTAGGCTGTCGCCTTTTTTTTCTCGATCTTGATCGTCGGAGGCACTCCTTCCTTTTTCGATTTCACCTCCGTCTTTACTTCCTTGATCACTTCGAGGGGATGCATGTTGATGTTCCCGTACGGACAGAGCTCGGCGCATTTACCACAGCCGATGCACCAATCTTCGATGATGATTTCGAGATTCTCCTTGCGACGAATCGAGCCGACCGGGCATTGCGTCATGCAAAGAGGATCGCGGCAGGAGCGGCAGGCCGTCGCCACCAGGTAATGCTCGTAACGCAATCCATCGCGCAATAAACGCGAGACGCCCTCGTGCGCCTGGCCGCAGGCGCGCACGCAGGCATCGCAGCGGGTGCAGTTGTCGAGGTCAATCAGGAGAAGATTTTGCGCCTCGAACAATCCCTGGTTCAGGAAATCGTCCAGATGCAAGCCGACCGGAATCGATTTCTGCTCGTCCGCTTCAAAACGCGCATCTGCCATTTCGTCGAGCTGAAGCCAGACGGCCGGGAATTTTTCGAGCATGACGTTGAATTCCTCCGCCGGGATTCTAACAAGATCGACAGCGTCGAGCGCGCTGCAGGTGGCCGTTCGTTTGTTCGAGCGAAGCAGGCCAATTTCACCAAAGTAATCGCCCCGGCTCAAATAAGTACGGACCATCTCGCCCCCGGGCAGGGAATTGGAGACGCGCACCATGCCGGAGCGGATGAGATAAAATGAATCGGCCTCCTCACCTTCCTTGCAAATGATCTGATTCTGATTGTAGGAGACGAGCTCGACGTTTTGGCGGAGATGCTCGAGAAATTCTTCATCGAGCGAAGCGAAGAGGGGCACACTGCGCAAATGATTGTTCAGGGAACGCTCGCGATATTTTTTGTCCAGATCGGCCTTGAACGACGTCCCCTTGAACGTCGGCATCTTCACCTTGCTGGTGGCCTTGCTCGCTTCCGAGACCTGCCGGTTCCCGACCAGCATGTCGAGAATGACGCGTAACATCTCGACCACGACGCAATCCTCCCGCGCCTGCACCGTAGCCGAGCGCGGCTGGAAGGTGCGGCAGGTCATTTCGCCGAATAATTCGCCCGGCCCGAGCTGCCCCAGAGGGCGATTCATGGGCAGATCGATATCCGCATCGATCCCAATAAACTTGCGCTGCTGCGCCTCCGGCCGGCGATCCGTGTGATCGTCCGTCAGGAAGCTGCGCATTTTGCGGAAACTGCGGCCGAACAAACCGGTGACCGGATGGGTGCGCAGATGAGCCAGCGGGTTGTGAATGAAAATGTCGACGTTGCCCGACACGATGTAATAGGCAGTCGACCCGAACTCTCCTTCTTCGCACACGATCTCGCCTTTCCGGTAGTGGTGCAACACGGCTGCGCCCTTCGCCCAATTCTCCAGCTGAGCGCGCGCGACCTCCTTTAGGGCAGGCAAATATTCGATGAGCTGATCGATGGTCAGCGGCTCGCCTTTCGTAAGCTTTTCAACCGTTTCGGCCATGGGCGATGCGGAAATGATATTCGGCGCCGAACCACACTGGAAAGCAATTTCCATGGCGGGCAGGTCGAGAAGTCCGCTTGACCACCATTCTCTATTTCGGGGAAAATCGAGGAGCGATGCAGATTTACGTCAGCCGCGGAGGGAAAAAGATCGGCCCTTACTCGCTCGAGCAAATCAATCATCAACTGGCCGCCGGTGAATTGAGTCCGGTCGATCTGGGTTGGTCGGAAACGTCGCCCGGCTGGAAACCGATTGTTAGTTTCACTGGCGTCATCATGCCGGGCGGCGCGTCCTCCACCGCGGCTTCCCTGAACATCGCCACGCCAATCACAATCGGGTTACCGGAATATGCCGGATTCTGGATCCGGGCCGTGGCCTTTCTGGTCGATATTGTGATTATCACTGTTTTCGGCCTCGTTATTGCGTCGATCTTCAAGCGTTCCCCCAACGAGTGGCTGACTCCTTCTCTGCTCGGTGCGCTTCTCCAAGTCCTCTTGTTTGTGATTTACTGGCCGGCCCTCTGGGCTTCGCGCATGCAGGCCACCGCCGGTCAGCGAATGCTTGGACTACGAGTGGTTGACGCCGCCACCGGCGGCGGAATTTCGATCACTCAAGGCTTGCGGCGCGTCGCCGGAATCATTTTCTCCGGCCTCCTCCTCGGTGCCGGGTTGATCATGGCCGGATTCACGGAACGAAAACGCGGCCTGCACGATATGATTGCCGGGACCTGTGTCATCAAGGATTCCCCGCTTCGCAGGTGGTTGCAGGAAGCCCGGACGACGCTCCCGCAATAAATCAGCCAGCGCGCAGACCTCTCTCAAGGAACTCCTTGCCCGGGGGGGCTCCCACTCGCTAGATATCGAACCCGGCGCGACGGCGAAACGTCGATGCGTGCCCGCAGATCCAGTTCAATCTCCATCCCTAATTCCTTTTATGAAGAACCTCATTCGCATCTCGATTTGCATCACGCTTACCCTCTTCGCCGTGGCGCGCGCCGTCACTCCCGCGAAAAAGTCGCCGACTTCTGCACCGACGGCGGTGAAGAAACCGAGCGGAAAGAAAGCCGACGCCAAAACGCTGGTCGCTGACGCGCGCAAGGCTCTTGCCGGCATGATCAAAGCCGCTCGCGCCGACAATGGGCTGGATGGGAAGACGCCGAAGAACAAACCGTTTTGGAAATCAACCCAATTGATCGCGAAGAGCCTGAGCAAAGCGGAGAAAGGTCTGGCGGCGAAGAATGACGACTTCTTTAAGGGCATCGAGGAGGCGCGCGCGGCAGAAGTGGAAATGAAAACGGCGTGGCAATTGACCGACTCGAAAAACCAGGGGGCCATCGATGATGGCAAGAAACTGGGGCACGCCATTGCTCTGTTGCGCACGAACTACTCGAAGGAAGCAGCCCGAAAGAAGAAAGGCGGCGAGCTGACGGCAGAGGAGAAGGCGAAATTCGACAAGATCAGGGCGCAGCAAAAGGCGTTGCTCGCCAAAATCAAAAAACTGGAAAAGGAGGCGAAGAAAGACAAGGCCCTCGAGAAAGGCCTGCACCGGATTCAGATGCAGGCTAGTCATATTCTGAAAGAACCGGCGACGGTCGACGCTTACGTAGCCACGCTTTATCTGCTCGACGAGCAGATTGGTTTGATCCGGGGCTTCGAATACTACGTCGATAAATCATGGCGCGCCGATTATCTCGTGCTGGTCGAGTTCATTAACACTTACGAAACGAGTTACACCGAATGGGAAAGCTCGATCGCCTACGAGTGGAGTTCGATCGAGACCAGCGTCGATATTTATGAGGACGAAGAGGTTGATCTTTCGGAATCGATTTCCGAAGAGGAAATCAGCAGCGAAGAGTCGTACGCGGAGGACGAATCATTCGACATGTCTGACGCCGAGGAAGACGAAGTGGCGATGGAGGAAGACACGGATTCGGAAGTCGAGGCCGACGATGACAGCATGGAAGACGCCTCTGACGATGAAGGCGAGGACATGAGCGACGATGAAGGTGGCGATGCCGGCGATGAGGATATGGGCGGCGATGACGGCGGAGACTAGTTAGACAGGCAGAGTTTTCAGTCCTGTCACGTCGAGCGGAGCTTGTCATTTCGACCGCAGCCCCTGAGTGTGAAATCCGACACTTGTCATTCTGTGCGAAGCAATGCGTAGTCGAAGAAGGAGGAATCTCTCACTACTTGCTTTTGGGCCGAGATGACAGAAGCGCAAAGCAGTTCGAGATGTCTCGACTTCGGTCGACATGACAAAGGGCTGGCAGGAAAAGCAGGCGCGACCGTGATTACCCACTGCCGGTCACGCCGACGGCCCAGTCGGGGAGAAGAGAAGAAGTCGGCTCGACAGAGTCTCGCCCCACCGTAATTTTGGAGATGCGCATTCTTTCCGTCGCGGTAGTGGTCACGCTCCTAACGAGTCGCGTCGTCTCTGGTCAGATCGATCGCATCACGGGGAAACCCTTCGCCACACGGTCGGAAGTCTTGGCGCGGCATGGCATGGTTTGCACCAGTGTGCCGGCGGCCACGCAGGTGGGAATTGAGATTTTGAAACGGGGCGGTAGCGCGGTGGATGCCGCCATTGCGGCAAACGCCACGCTTGGCCTGATGGAGCCGGTTTCAAACGGCGTAGGCGGCGATCTTTTCGCCATCGTTTATAGCGCGAAGGAGAACAAACTTTACGGCCTCAACGGCAGCGGTCGTTCTCCGCTTGGCCTTGGTTACGAGCAGATGAAGAGCGAGTTGGAGAAATTGAAGCGCGAAACCATTCCGCCGACCGGCATGCTTCCAATCAGTGTGCCCGGTTGCGTCGATGCCTGGGCTGAATTGCACCAGAAATTCGGCAAACTGAAGCTGGCGGAGGATCTGGCCCCGGCGGCTCATTATGCTGAGGAAGGTTTTCCTGTGACGGACCTTATCGCCTACTACTGGGCCTTCGGTCCGCGCATCTACAAGGGTTTACCGGGTGCTTTCCTGGAAACCTACACGCTCGACGGCCAGGGAAAAACGCCCGCCAAGGGCGATATTTTCAAGAATCCGGCGCTCGCCAAAACCTTGCGCCTGATCGGCGAGAAGGGGCGCGACGCTTTCTATAAGGGAGAAATCGCCGACAAGATCGACGCGTTCATGCAGGCGAACGGCGGTTTTCTGCACAAGGCGGACTTTGAAAAGCACACCAGCACATGGGTCGATCCAGTCTCGACCAATTATCGTGGCTTCGACGTCTTCGAACTCCCGCCTAACGGACAGGGCATCGCCACGCTCCAGATGCTGAATATCCTGGAGGGATTCGATCTGCGCGCCATGGGACGGAATTCTCCCGAAGCCTTGCACGCCATGATCGAGGCGAAAAAAATTGCGTGGGCGGATCGCGCGAAATTCTATGCCGATCCCGCTTTCGCCAAAATTCCATTGGCTCAGCTCATTTCAAAATCGTACGGGGCCGAACGCCGAAAATTGATCGACCCGAATCACGCGGCAAAAAAAGTCGCTCCCGGAACTCCGGCTCTCGGCCAGGGCGACACCATCTATCTGTGTACGGCGGATGATGAAGGCAACATGGTGAGCCTGATCCAAAGCAACTATCGCGGGATGGGCAGCGGGATTGTCGTGCCCGGTCTCGGCTTCATGTTTCAGGATCGCGGCGAACTTTTCTCCATGGAGTCTGGGCACGCCAATGTCTATGCGCCGGGCAAGCGTCCGTTTCACACCATCATTCCGGGATTTGTCATGAAAGATGGCAAACCGTGGGAAGCGTTCGGCGTGATGGGTGGCGGCATGCAACCGCAGGGGCACGTGCAGGTCCTGACCAACCAGATCGATTTCGGCCTGAACGTGCAGGAAGCGGGCGACGCCTCCCGCTGGCAACACGAAGGCGATAACGAGCCGACCGGCGAGAAGATGACGGAATCCGGCGGTTACGTTGAGGTGGAGAGCGGCATTCCGTACGAAGCGGTGCGCGAGCTGAAGAAAAAAGGACACGATGGCCAGCGCGTCTACGTCGGTGCGAGTGAATCACGGAAGGACGGGATGGCGGCGGGATATTAAGATTTACAGAAAACGCCCAACGCTCAACGTCGAACGCCCAACATCGAAGTCAGAATGCAGCGATGCTTGTGCCAGGCACCGAATCTAGTAAACAGGCGGTTGGCACAACCGCCTCTACAGCACTCCGGACTATTCCATATATGCCTAACGAGCTTCCTCATGTGACCGAAGGCGCCGCGCAGGTCGATCATCAATTGATTCGCGCCATGGGGGTTCCGACGCTGACCGCCAACATCGTTAACTCAACGATCGGTGCCGGCATCTTCGTCTTGCCGGCAGCCATGGCCAAGGGATTGGGAGCCGCCGCTCCGCTTGCATTCCTTTGCTGCGCGATCGCGATGATTTTGTTTGTGACCTGTTTCGCGATCGCGGGGAGCCGCGTCTCGCTCACGGGCGGCCTTTACGCTTATGTCGAAGTTGCCTTCGGCCCTTATGTCGGATTTCTCGCCGGCATCCTTTACTGCCTGACGGCAATCTGCGCGGTCGCCGGCATTGTTAACGTCTTCGTTAGCTCCATCGCGAGCATCGTCCCAGCGCTGAACAATCCGGCGTTGCGAATCGCTGTCATGGCACTCGTCTATGGCGTGCTCGTCGTCATCAACGTGCGCGGCGTTCGCGAAGGGGCCGGCGCCGTCACGGTCGTGACCCTTGCTAAGTTGCTGCCAATCCTGCTTTTCGTCGGTGTCGGAGTTTTCTTTATTCATCCATCAAACCTTGGCTGGTCGGTCTGGCCAACCAGCAATTCGTTAGGGGAAAATGTTGTTTTGCTGATGTTCGCTTTCGTCGGAATCGAAGTGGCGCTGATTCCGAGCGGTGAAGTGAAAAATCCGGCGCGCACAGTGCCGCGCTCGATCTACCTCGCGCTCGCAATCACCACCGTCGTTTACGTGATGATTCAGGTGGTCGGCCAAGGAACGCTCGGCGCCGATCTCGCCAAATATGAAGACGCCCCCCTGGCAGAAGCGGCGCTGATTTTTCTGGGGCCGATCGGGCGGACAATCCTTCTCGCGGGCGCGACCTTGTCAGCGTTCGGATTTGTCACCAGCGATATCCTGAGCTCGCCGCGCATGATCTTCGCGCTCGGCCGTGATGGATCAATACTCATTTTCTCGAAGTGGTTCGCCCATGTTCACCGACGCTATCGGACACCCGATATCGCGATTTATACCTATTCCCTTCTCGCGTTTATCCTTTCTGTGACCGGTTCATTCAAGCAACTGGCGCTGCTTTCAAACGTGGCGGTTCTTCTTATGTACCTGCTTTGCTTTGCTGCCTGTCTGCTTCTGCTACGGCGCGATACTCAAGGCCAGCAGGTCTTCAGTTTTCCGGGCATGAAGATTGTGCCAGTCCTGGCCATGATTGCTGCGATTTGGATCCTCGCGC
>Ga0193751_1002434_pt1 | contig 11304 bp, 7 predicted proteins | sample L1c2metaG_FD_143050 | JGI IMG/M metagenome (GOLD analysis project Ga0193751, IMG submission 143050) | Soil microbial communities from a riparian zone of the East river system, Colorado, United States - L1c2 | ecosystem: Environmental > Terrestrial > Soil > Riparian zone | place: USA: East River...
CGCGAGAAATATCGGGGGATCCGTCCGGCCGCGGGTTATCCGGCCTGTCCCGATCATGTCGAGAAACGGACGCTTTTCGATTTGTTAGAGGCGGAAAAGAATGCCGGTATTCATCTCACTGAATCGTTCGCCATGCATCCGGGATCCAGTGTTAGCGGGCTCTATTTTGCTCATCCTGAGGCGAAGTATTTCGGGGTCGGTCCGATTGGGCGCGACCAGGTCGTGGATTATGCGGCACGGCGCAGCGAAGAAACTGGCGCCGTCGAGAAACGGCTCGCGTCGAATCTGGCCTACGAGTCCTAGACCGGCTCGGCCGTTTGGTTAACGACGGCGCTGAGCGCGGATGAGTCCGAGGATTCTTCCTCGGTCTCGGGCTCGTTCGTTGGCCAGACCACATTCCAGGCGAGTCCGGCCTTTTCCAGGCCCCAGATAATATAACGGGTGCCATCGAATTCCCACCAGCGGCGACCGTGCGCAGCGCAACGCGGCTGTGCGTGATGATTATTGTGGAAACCTTCGCCCATGCCGACGAGACCGATCCAGAAATTATTCCGGCTCTGGTCCGACGTGTCGAAGCTGCGATAGCCTAACTGCGGCATGTGGCAGATCGAGTTGACCGCCCAGGTCACATTGTAAACAAAAAGCATGGGGACGTAGAGACACCAAAGCATGCCGGAAAACCCGAAGGCGAGAAACAGCCCGGTCGCGACCAGCACATGAGGGATGATGTAGAGCGCGGAATTTTCCCAGAGACGGCAGTACCAGATTTTTCTCACGTCAGAGGCGTAGCGCCGGGACCGTTCGCGAAACCCGGGCGGCTTCCGCACCAGCCACATCATGTGGGCGTAAGGGAAGCCATGAATCGGGCTATGGATATCTTCGTCCGTATCGGACTTCAAATGATGGTAGCGATGGTCCCCCACCCACATGACGGGATCGCCGGCGAGCGTGACGGCCGAACCGGTGGCGAAAAGGAACTTCAGCCACTCCGGCATCTCGAAACCGCGATGGGTCAGATACCGATGCAGATACAGGGTCGTGCAAATCCCGCCGCAGAAAAAGATCGTCAGCATAAAGGGCAGGTAAATGAGGTGAAACCGGGTGACGAGGCCGATAATGCCGAGCAACTGGAGACCCACCAGGACGAGAAAGAGAAGGAAATGAAGCTTTTCGCGTTTGAACATACGGGAGCGAGGAGAGATGCGGGAGGAAAGGAAAGAACGGCCGACGAGCCGGGAGAAAGATTTGTGAAATCTGCCAGATAATGTCCGGCGCGGCAACCAGTTTATTTCTGAGGACTGCCGATCGAAATTCTCGCTTGCACTGAACACGGCAACAGAGTGCCGTGGCTACAGCGATCCTCGCGCTGTAGTCGCCTCGCTCTCTCGAGGCGTCCGAGATCCGCAGGCGTGCATAACATTGCTGACAGGACGTCAAACGGAAGCGAAAATAGGGGTGACAGGATTCGAACCTGCGACCTGTCGCCGCGGCGACCGCTCATGGGCACATGGCGTCTAATTCGTCTCTGCCGCGTCCTGTCTTAAAGTAACGCTCTCTTTGCAAAGACTGAAGACGAGTTGAGAAGTCCTCACGATAAACGATGCGCCATGGTATTCCGTAACGTGTGGACTTTGTGTCGCCGGCATTGTGCCGCCGAAGCCTCGCGTCCACATCTTGACAGGATCCGACATAGCGCCGGTTTGTCTTGGTGCTCTTAAGCACGTACACATGGAACATAACGGCGAAAATCGGGGTGACAGGATTCGAACCTGCGACCTCGTGGTCCCAAACCACGCGCTCTACCAAGCTAAGCTACACCCCGTTGCAGCCGTCATGCTTATCATGTCGCAACCTAAACCGCATGCGAAACTTTATCGGCAGTGCGGATTTATGACCTTGCTACCAGCCTCTTCCCAAAGACCGATACTATCTTATCGTATCTGCCAAACGAAGATGAGATCGAAAATCGCATTGATCGTCTGGACACTCTCGCTCGCTGCGGCTGCCTTCGCCCTCGCGCAGGATGCGGCTCCGCCAACGGTGGACCTGAAAGCTCAACCGGAGTCCACCCCGGCCGAAACGTCAGACTCTGCGCCCCTTCCCTCTTCTTCTCCCGAGCTGCCTGAGCTATCGCGCCTCGATGAGGCCTTCAAACGGAGTTCCATCGGCAAAGCCGCCGACGAATTCCGGCAACGTGTCGAAATCAGAAAACTTCAGAATCGCGTCGCTACGGACGAATCGGTAATGGAGGCCCGCCGCGCCGCTGATCAAAGCACGACCGACTTGCAGAAGCGGGAACGTCTGCGCGAATACTACGACATTTATTACGGAAAGATGCGCCGCCTGGCCTCCGATGAGGAGACGCGCAAGGCGCTCGATGACCTGAAGGCCACCCACGTGAAGCTGCTCGAACAGCCGCGGGTCCGGCCTATTCCGGGCGCGTCCCTTCCGCCCGTTCCCAAGAAAGACAAGACATCGAAACCGAAGAAATCGCGCTTCGGACGAACAACGGGTAGTTAGGCAGCGCGAAGGGCGGACTACGGGCTGGCCAATGGCGGATGAATCACCTGACTGCTGCTTTGAACCTGGATGCTGTCGGCGATGATCTCCCCGCGCGCGATGGCGTTGTCGCGCAGCCGGACAGTTCGTTTACTCGCCATGAGAACACCTTGAAAACTGGAGTCCCTGCTTAAAAGAACGTCGTCGCCTTTGCCGCGCACGTTGAACAAAACATCGTTCCAATCAAGGCCGCCGGTGAACACGATGTTCGCGTGTCCGGCGAGGCAGAACTGGTTTTTCACATTGATAATGTAGGTGGTGTTAGCCGCTCCATCCAAAGTGAACGTGGAATTCCCGCTCAGTTTGAAGCACTTCAGGTTTAACACCACGGTCTCACCCGGCGCTCCCGTGAAGCTCAGACTATCGTTACCACTAAGATTGACCTCATCCAAAGTGCGCGTCGCAGCGAAGGCTGCCGCGGCGTCGGATGCGGCCTTGGCTTCGTCCGTGCCGTTCCTCAGGAGTGGATTCTGATTGTTGAATCGCGAGCCCGTAATAGTCGCGCCACGGTCGACCCTCAATGTGCCGTTGCTCTTGTAATAGACATCGCCGTTGACGGTGGCGTTCCCCGACAAAGTCACGTTACCGTTTCCCGCTGCACCCAGGTCCCCCTGCACAAAACTGTCGCCCCCGACAAGGTTGGTTTCGCTTCCATCACCAAGGGTGAAGATGGCCCAGCGTTCGAGGTCGCCCATAGGCAAGACCTGGCCCAGTTCGGCCGAGGCGCGGGCTGCGGTGAAAAGGCAGAAGGCCGCCAGGCACCGGGCGAGAAACTTGCTAAAACGAAAGCTCATGAGAACGACGGTAAAGTCCCCCACCGGGGTAGCAGCCTTCGTACCCCCTGTCTTTTGACGAGCGGAGAGGATTCGCCTTTGAAACCGACAGCCTGAGCTTGCCGGTCACCAGCGGGCGGCTATTCTACACGCGCCCAAAGCGACGGCGCGTTCGTCTAGTGGTTAGGACACAGCCCTCTCAAGGCTGGTGCACGGGTTCGACTCCCGTACGCGCTGCGTTTTCTTTCAATCCAGCTTTCCCGGCCGCTTTTATCCGGTCAGCCGCAGCAAGAAAATCGCCCGCTAAAGCCTTACTGGCTGATGACCTGGCCACCGCTGGTGATGGCGATCTGTTCGGCGATCACTTTGCCGTAGACCTTGCCACCGCTCAGACTGATCTTGCGGCTCGTGGCCAGCAGAATTCCACTGAGAGAGGTGCCCTGATTGAGCGAGACTTGATTGCCCGTTCCTTTGACGTTGAAAAGAACGTGCGAGGCCATAAGGCCGCCAGAAAGAACCACCGAGGAATTATTAAGCGAGAAATTACGATTCACGTTGATGATAAAGGTGGTCATGGCGGTTCCGTTCAGCGTAAAAGTTCCGCCCGTCATTACAAAATCCTGGAGGTTCAGCACCACTTTCCCCGTCCCTGAAAGTGTGATGCTTTGCCCGCTGTTGACCGTGCTGCCGTTGAAAGTGCCCTGGGTGGTTGTGTAGGTGCCACCGCCGGGATCGCTCGCTGCCGCCATGGAAAGGCTGCGCGCGTCGTTCAAGGCCGCGTTAAGTACTGCGTCCTGACTGTAAAAGACCGTGCCATTGTGCTGGGCCGGGCCAGACTTGGTAAATTTCCCAGCGCTGTTCATGTAGATGTCACCGTTGATGGTGCCATCCGACATGGAGAAGTTGCCGTTCCGACCGATCCCGATATTGCCGTCGACGCGTGAAGGGCCGGTAAAGGTATTGTTCGTGTCTGACAGATCGCCGCTGGTCAGCACCGTGAAGTTGCTGAACGCGCCCGTGTTGATGCTGCCATCCGGAAGGGTGTCGAGATAAACCGCCGCGCTGAGCCCAGGGATAACGCAACAGAGGGCCCCAAGCAAAATCACTGAGCGAAGGAATTTGGACATAGTACGGGGGTTGATGCCGGCCATTGTGATGACCTGCCAAGTCTGGGTCAACCTTAAATTTCCGGTATTAACCAGAAACTTTCCGCCTGAGGGCCCCGGGGCACCCCCTCAAGGTTGTCCACCAAAAGCGGATAGCCGTCCGGCATGTGAACCGCTAGGCTCCCGCCCGAATGCTGGATTCCGATCGCTGGCCCCGGGAATGGACCGGATATGCCATCGTCATTCTTACTCTCCTTGCGCCGATTCTGGGCGGCTCAACCTCCCCTTGGGCACAAGGAATCCTTGTTCTATTAACCGGGATCTTTTTCGTCCTGGCCCCCCCTCGGCGATCTCTTGGCCCGTGGTTCGACGCCCTCTTCCTCGCGCTCGCTCTTCTTCCGCTGACCGCCTTTCTCCCCTCTCACTTTCTTGCCGCCCCGGCATGGCGAGCCGAACTCACCAATCTGGGTGTAAAGTTTCCGCCGACGTGGTCGCCGCAGCCCTGGCTGACACTCGAATCCGCCTGCCTCTTTTGGTTCGGACTCACCTGGAGTTACTACCTTTTCGCGTATGAATGGAAACCCTCCCTGCGCGAAAAAGTGTGGGACGCTTTCTGCATCGGCATCCTCGTCCTCGCTGCCACGCTTAGCCTCTGTTACGCCATCAACCTGCACGTGCCATTCTGGCCTGATGTCCCGGAATTCGGTTTCTTTCCGAACCGCAACCAGACGAGCAACGTCCTCGGCCTCGGCGGAATTTTCATGTACGCCAACGCCTTCCGCCACCTCGAACACGGCCGCCGTCGCGGCTGGCTTTGGCTGGCCGGCCTCGCGCTCGTCTGCTGGGCGCTCATCCTCAACTTCTCCCGTGGCGGAATCATTCTCTTTTTCGCCGGCACATTCGTCTGGCATGTCTGGTGGTTGATCACGACCCGGGCGGGCGCTCAAAAACTCATCGCCTGGGGACCGCTCGCCATCCTCATCGCCTTGCTTTTTCTGGCCGGCGGCACCACCTGGCTGCGATTTCGACACGAATCGACCGACCTTCTTTCGCTCTCTCAAAATGGCCGCGTCTCGATTCAACGCGACGCCATCGACCTTTTCAAAGCGTCGCCTTTCCTCGGGACGGGCCTCGGAAATTTCCGCTCCCTCTTCACGGCCGCGCGACATTTCTACACGTCATCCAGTGAAGCGATTCACCCGGAAAGCGACTGGCTTTGGCTCGCGGTCGAAACCGGATTCGCGGGGCCACTTCTCTTTCTTATTGGCGTGATTGCCTGGGTCCGGCGTTCGATCCCCTTCCCGGCCGGCACATGGCGCGCGATGCGCGTGGCGGGGCTCATTTGCGGAGTTGGCTTCGTGGTCCACGGAATCTTCGATGTCTCGGGTCACCGTCTCGGCTCTCTCTGGCCGGCCTTGTTCCTCGCTGGCGCTGCCCTGAATCCGCAAATTCGAAATGAACCGTCGACCACCGTCGTCGGTACCTACCGCGTTCTCGGCCCCATCTTCAGTGCGCTTGGCATGTGGTGGCTCGCATCGGCCTTCGGCGCGAACGTTGGCCCCACTTCGAGTCGGCTCGCCTTTCTTTCGGCCGAGGTGGAGCGATCCTCCGTGGCTGGCGATTACAATCGGACTTTGAACCTTGCCACCGAAGGCCTCGCCATCGGCCCATTGCATTGGCCGCTCTATTACCAGCGCGGATTTGCCGAAGCGGCCCTTTACCGGCCGCGCGCTGATGTCCTGCGCGATTTCGCAGTGGCGCGCTATCTCCTGCCTAACTGGCCCGATCTATATATAAAGGAAGGATCAGTCTGGCTGACCGTGGACGAGCCCGACCTGGCTTTCGATGTCTGGGAACAAGGCATGCGACGGTGGCCGGAGAACGTGCCCGCTCTTTATTCGGCCATTTTCGGCATTGTTATGAACGATGCTGACCTGCGCGATCGGTGGCGTCAACTTGGACACACCGACCGCCGTTGCCTAACGATTCTGCTGCGTTCGAGCAATGCCACTGAGTTCCAACTGGAACTCGAGCGTCTTTTCGCGGAAGAACCGGATCTGCGCGGTCTGACCGGCGACGAGTTGTCTGTGCTCTTCAGCGCGTGGTATCAAAAAGGCGACAAGCTCCGACTCATCGAAACTCTCCGCGCGCATCCGGAATGGGAGAAAATTGCATGGCGCGAGCTCGCTCATGCCTTGGCCGATCTTCAGGACTTCCGCCAGGCCTACGAAACGGTCGGCCATTTTTCAACTCCGCCGGCCTTGCCTGAAATCGACAAGTCACAGATCCCACTTCTGGCGGCCCGGCTTCAGGTGAATCATGACGTAGGCAACGACGGATTCCGACTCGCCACTGCGCAGTTCACGAGCGGCGCGTATGACGATGCCCTGCAAACCGTGCAACTAGCGCTGACCGCCCCGCGCCCGCCCCGTTCCCTGCAGTATATCGCCGCCCAAATCCAAGCCAGCAAAGGCAACTGGCCCAAAGCCTGGGAGGCAATCGCCAAGTATGAACATATCGGCGACTAGCGTCGCCCTGTTATCGGTTATTCGTTATCGGTTCTCAGGATGTCCTGACTGCGCCCTTTGGCCCCTCTGACCACCAACCGACAACCGATAACAGCGTACCAACGCGCCTCGCATTGGTACGCTCCTCGCTTGTCTCTAAATTCGCTTGCCCTTCAACCCCATAATCTCTAGAACCCACAATTCCGTTAGGAGCGGGTTTACATATCCTTTGGACTGGCGTAACTCCCGTCTCCTGGATCTGTTCCGCTAAAACTCCCCGCCGTGAAGTCGTTCCGTTCCCCCCATTTTAGTTCCGTTCGTCGCGTCGCCCTCCCGTTCGCGGCCGCGCTGCTCATAAGCGCCGCGGCCTTCGCTCAAGTCGCCGTGGAAGAGCCGTCCGTGAGCGAGCCGGCGCCGGTCATCTCCGCCGACGAAGCCCAGGTCTTGCGCGCCAGTTCCTCGCCGGCGCCGATCATTGAAAACTCCCGGCCTGGCGCTCCCGTCTCCGACACCCCCCGTCGTTTCCACTACTTCCTCGACAATACCCAGAACAACACCGTGCAGCAGGTTGTTCATCTCGCGGCCAGCCATCGTTTCGGGCATCTCGCGCTCTCGTTAGCCCAGGACATCCAGATTCTTGACGGCACTGACCTTAACAGCCTAACCGATCCGACGGGCAATCAGGCCAACACCGATGTGCGGGGACGTAACAAGCATCAGGTCTACAACACGCAGCTTTCCGGGTCCTACGATTTGACCGGCAAACTTTTCCTGAGTGGCGGCGGCAGCTTCTCGGCCGATGAATACCAATCTTCGCTCATCAGTTCGCAAGTCTTCAGCGGCAATCTTTTCCTGAACTATAACTACAGCGACAAGCTGGTCCTCGGCGTGGGCGGCACTGGCGGTTACAACACGACCAATCCTTCCATCAACGACCAGACGTTCGAGCAGGCGAACGTGCGTCTGAATTACAGTGCCACCGCCAAGATCAGTTTGAGCGCCTCCGGTGGCGTCGAGTTCCGGCAATTCGGAAGCAGTTCCGGCAATAACGTCTCGCCCGTCTACACACTCGCCGCCAGTTACCAGCCCTTCGACGGCACGACCATGAGCCTGACCGGCAGTCGCCACACCATGAACTCAGCCAGCCTCGCCGGACAGGACTTTGCCGAAACAAACATTAGCGTTTCCGTCACTCAGCGCTTCATGCAGCGCTTCTATTTTGGGTTCGCCGCAGGCTACACCAACTCGAATTACTTCAGCACCATCAGCGGCGTCTCCGACACCCGAAACGATGATTTCTACTACATCGATCCCAGCGTCGACTTCAACGTCACCCGCTTCTGGACTTTCGGCGCTTACTATGTGCACCGCGAAGACACCAGTTCCTTCCCGTTCTTCAGTTTCAAGGACAACCAGGTCGGGATCCGAACCAAACTCACGTTCTAGCGAACGGCGGACTTTGCGTGTATTTAATTATATGACTCCGAGAGCTAACGCCGCGTCGTGCGAAGGCGGATCGCGTGCCGCTTTCGGCGCCCCCGCCGAAAGATCTTCCTCCTCCCAATAACCAACAAGAGATAACAGATAACCGCCGCGGCGATCGCCTTCGCCAAATGCTCTTTGTCTTTTCTTTTGTCGCCTTAGTTCTTCCCTCCATTCTTCGCGCGCAATCGCCCGCAGCCCCGCCCGCTCAGAATGACACTTCCTCTTCCCGCTCGGCGTCATCCACGAACTCTTCTTCCAATTCTTCGAATTCATCCAACGCCGCCCCTCCCGTCGCCACCCTGAGCGCGCCGACCGGTTATGTCCTGAGCGCGAACGATCAGGTCGCCGTTGAAGTGTTCGGTGAGGACGATCTGCGCAGCAACGGCCGCCTCAACGGGGAAGGCAATCTCAGCGTTCCATTGCTGGGATCGATTCACATGGCCGGACTGACGCTCAGCCAGGCCGCCTCCCGCCTAACCGATCTTTACGGCCGCGATTATCTCGTGAACCCGAAGGTGAACGTCATGCTCATCGGTTACGCCAAACGACGCTTCACCATGCTCGGGCAAATCAATCGTCCCGGCAGTTATGAAATGCCTGACGGCAGCCCAGAGGGCATCGATCTCCTCGAAGCCATCGCCATGGCCGGCGGTTACACCCGCATTGCGGCGCCCGAAAGAGTCAGCATCAAACGAGGCAATCAAGTCCTGCGCGTAGATGCAAAGCGGCAGGCCAAAGGCAATCACAGCGCCTTCACCGTCGTCCCCGGCGACACCGTCACCATCGGCGAAAGCATTTTCTAAGAACTGTTAAGGTTTAAGTTTTAAGTGAGGATCTTTTCTACTTTCTAATTCCTACTTTCTAATTTTCCCCTAATGCGCCCCCCCCTTCCACCGCCCTCCGCCAATCCCGCCATCGATGTGATGCTGGAATCGCAGCGAGGATTTAATCTGCGCCAGTTCTGGCACAGCTTTGTTGAGCGCATCTGGATCGTCGCCTTGTGCGTTTTAGCAGGTCTCTTCATTGCCCTCGGGTATCTCAGCCGGACACCGAAAACCTACCAATCGCATGCCGTTCTCGAAGTCGACTTCGCCGAACCAAGCGTCGCTTCTACGGAAGATAATCCGATGCGCATGCGCTCGATGTTTCTGGCCAGCCAGGAAGCCTTGCGCACGATCGAGCAAAATCTCACGAACCGGCAGATGCTCGCGCGCGTCATTCGCGCCGAAGGTTTGGCCGACGATGGTGGGGCCGCCCTGCTCGGCAAATCGATTAACTCAGACCCGTCCAAAAACAGTTCGCCTCCACCCAAAACGATCGCCCCCAAGGCCCAGCCTGATTTCGTCCAGGGTATGACATTCACACCCATGGAAGAAGCCCTGGCCGGCGCTCTTTCCGGCATGGTGAAGGCAAATATTCGCCGCGGCACTCGTCTGATCGACCTGTTCGTCACCAACCGCGATCCGGTCATGGCGCAACGTCTGGCCGAAGCGGTCGGCCGCGAGTATATTCGGAATTCGATCGAACGCCGCGCCACGTTTAGCCAGGAAAGCCTTCGTTACCTTGTCGAGGAAGAAGAACGGCTAAAAGTGAATCTGCAGAAGAGCGAAGCGGCCGTGGCCGAATACAAGGCGAAGACTCCCGATGCGCTGCAGCTCGGCGGCGGCACGGTTTCCACCGGATCACAGGCCGGCTCCGGTGCGGGCGCGGGCGGCTCGCGCGGCGGGATCGTGGAAGACAAATTACAGGACCTGAACAATAAACTCTCAGCCGCAAAGGCAGATCGACTGCGCCTGGAAGGCGAGATGGAACAGATCAGGCAGGAGGGAGGCAACATCGAAGCTTTGCTCTCGGTTCCAAGCATCGCCGTCTCCCCGCTCGTTAACGAGCGCCGTCGAACCGTCACCGATCTTGAATCAAACATCGCGACACTCGCTCTTCGCTATAAGGATAAGCATCCGAAAATGATGGCCGCCCGCACGGCCTTGAAAGAAGCGAAGGATTCGCTGCAACGTGCCGTGACGTCGCAGCCGGAAATACTCAAGAACGCCATTGAACAGGCCAAATCCACCGAAGCAAATCTGCAGACCCAGATCCAGGAACAGCAGGGCACCGTCGTTGCCTTGAACAGGGCCGCCATCGGTTATCAGGAACTGGCGCGCCAGGCGGAAACAGATCGTTCGCTTTATGAAAGTGTGTTGCGCCAGATCAAGGCGATTGATCTGACCAAGGATGTGAAGGCGAATGCGGTCAGCATCGCCGAGGGAGCTGCTCTTCCCCGCCAGCCAGTCTCCCCCATTCCATCCAAGGCCATTACCTTTGGATTGCTCGGTGGTCTTGCTGCCGGTCTCGCCTTTGTCTTCGGCGCCGATGCTCTTGATCGTTCCGTCAAAACGGTCGACCAGGCGGAAGCAACTCTGGGCCTCCCTGTGCTCGCTGCCATTCCGGAAACGAAAGGCACCGAGACGAAGGCGGATAAGAAAACAGGGAAAGGCGACGCCACCAAATATCGGCTGGTCGACGAAGAGCCCGGTGGGCCGATTGCCGAGAGTTTCCGCAACCTGCGCGCCGCGCTTTCCTTGCTTGGACCGGAAGCGGAGAGAAAGGTATTCCTCTTCACGAGCGCTCTGCCTAACGAAGGCAAGAGTTTCACCAGCGTCAACTACGCTTTGTCTCTCGCCCAACAGGGCCATCGCGTCCTGCTTGTCGACGGTGACCTCCGGCGCCCCAGCATTCACAAGGTTTTCAAAGGCGTTCTCGACGACAAGTATAACGAAGCGCCGGGCCTGGTTGATTACCTGGTCGGCTCGGTCCAACTGAAAGACGCCGTCCGTCTCGTCGCCACAGTGGAGACCGAGTCAGTCGGCGCCGCCC
>Ga0193751_1002435_pt1 | contig 11296 bp, 9 predicted proteins | sample L1c2metaG_FD_143050 | JGI IMG/M metagenome (GOLD analysis project Ga0193751, IMG submission 143050) | Soil microbial communities from a riparian zone of the East river system, Colorado, United States - L1c2 | ecosystem: Environmental > Terrestrial > Soil > Riparian zone | place: USA: East River...
AAGGGGAGCGCGGAGACAGCGAGCGCTCTGGCGGTACTGGCGGCGACGAACCGCTGGGTGGATCAAGGAGAGTAAGCGGGCTCACGAGCCCGGTGCAGGAATAGAAGGGAATTGAAAGCGGGTCGAATCGACCTGGTGAAATTGTAAGGATCGTTGGGCGAAGTTCACCTTAACACGAATCCTAGAGGAATTAAAAACCCCCGTCCCGGCTTAGAGACGAGTTGAGCGGGCAGGCCTAGTTACACGAGCGGAGCCAACCTAGTAGCGCAATTCAGCGGATGCTGAGTGCGACTGACGTTTAGGGGGGTGACGCAAATGTTCGCAGGTTTTGCTGCCTTATTGAGTTGGTTATTTCCTGATCAACAAGAGTGGTAGGGCCGGCGCGGGGGTTTCTATTTATGGTGAGCGGAATCAAGCAGTACGTCACCCTTGTCACACTAGCTGCAGTCGCTAGTGGTGCTGCGCTTTATATGCGTGATTCTACGCTACCCGTAGATTTCGCAAGAGCAGCGTTGACGTTCGGCATGATAAGCGCGCTAGCTCAAGTGCTGCGGTACCGAACTGGATCCGGCGGATCCGGATCTCTCTCCTTCATACCGGTCTTAGCGAGTGCCGCAATTGCGCCACATTGGATCAGCGTCGTATCGGTGGCGCTGGCGTCCTTAGCAGCGCAATTGTTGGCGCGCAAGACGTTCGTTAGAACGGTTTTTAATAGCTCTCAAAGCGCGTTGTCGCTCGCAATTGCAATTGTTGCGTACCGCGCGTTGGGCGGACAGCCGCTTCATCACATCGGCGAATCGGGATCGTTATCGCTCTTTGCACTCTTCCTCGTTTTTTTTTCTGTTAACTCAATTTGCGTTAGTGGCGCACTGGGAATAGTCAACGGGAGAAACTCCTGGCAAATCTGGAGGGAAAACACTCTGGGTGCTCTTCCGTATGATTTTCTCTCTTTGCCAGTGATCCTGTTTTTTGTCTGGATTTATACTCAGTATGATGTTGTGGGTGCGTTTGTGCTCGCCGTTCCGATGTTGGGACTGCGTCAGTTGTACAGCGTAAACTGGCAGTTGGAACAAACCAATCGTGAACTGCTGGAGCTGATGGTTGCAGCGATCGAAGCTCGTGACCCATATACTTCCGGACACTCCAGGAGAGTCGCGGACAAAGCCCGCGTCATATCTCGTGCAGTTGGACTTCGAGATAAAGAGATCGAGAGAATTTCTGCGGCTGCGCTGCTGCATGACGTGGGAAAGATCCATGAGGTCTTCGGTCCGATCCTTAGCAAGCCAGGACGGCTGAGTCCCGAAGAGCAGGTAATCATGCGAACTCACCCAGTTAAGAGCGCTGAACTTGCCGGGACAGTCACGCAATTGCGTGACGTTGTGCCGCTTATCAGACATCATCATGAGAATTGGGACGGCACCGGCTACCCAGACGGATTGAAAGGTGAAGGCATTCCGCTCGGATCTAGGATCATCATGTTCGCTGACACCATCGATGCGATGACGACGGACCGGCCGTATCGAGCGGCGCTAGACCCGGCGTCGGTACGCAAGGAGCTCTTGCGCTTTCGCGGCACCCAATTTGACCCTCAGATCTGTGACGCTCTGTTACGAAGCCCAGAGTACTCCAAGCTATTTGCTAAGCCGGCAGAAACGGCCGAGGAATGGTCGGAAAAAACGCCTGAACGAGGCTCGGTTCTGAGGACAGCAGTCGGCTAGTCTCCGGTGAGAGATACTCAATCCCGCTATTGTTCTCCCATTGTGAATGTTGGTGATATTCTTCTCGATTTGATCAGTCTGGCTGCGTAATCAGGAACGATTCGTACTCGTTGCCACGACGAGGGATGCGCGCCAGTTCGGTGTTGTGGTTGAGGGTCCGCGAAATTTCGGCCAGCTCCCTCGAATACTGAGTTAAGTCGCGACGTTTGTGGGTGAGGTAGTCTGTTAGATGAGTCTCCGCGGTGAGTCCTTCCCCTGTGTATATAAGTCCCGCGCACAGAGCGGCAACTTCGTAATCCTGGCAACCTAGGATTGCGGTTTCCAAATAAAGTTGCCGAAGTTCCTCGACGTCCAAACATACTTCGGCGACGCTCGCGCAACGCGCAATCCGCACCCTGATCCGCAAAGCAGTGGCTGCAGCAAGCCAACCACGTCGTTCTCGGAGCCCCTGCCAGTCAAATTTGCGCTCCAAGATCTTCTCGGCATCGTTGACGCGATTTTCGAGTAGCGCGATTCGCGCAAGACAGACATGCACGGAGAAAGAAAGGTGAACTCCTGCCGCGTCCCCGTGAGACTCCGTGGCGCGCTGCATCCACACATCTATCCCGTGACGTCCGCCATCGACTAAGAAGGCTGCAATCCTTTCAGCGTAGTCTCGAGATGCGGCAAAGAGCTTATGCTTGATCGCAACTTCGTAGGCCTCGCGTAAGGTGGCCTCAATGTCCTCCTCAGGTCCGGTGCGTCGCAAGACGAAGGCAAGGTCGGACAGTGCGTTGGCAAACGACAAGGATTGTCCTTCAACCCGCTCGAAAGCGACTCTTTCCCTTGCAAATCGGACGGCTTCTCGAAGATCACCACACATTGTGTTATAAATGACCTCTACCTGAAGGCGTGAGCGAGAGTCAACTGTGCTGTCGTTTAACAGCGGCCTTATAGCGAAATAAACTCGTCGGAGCTCTTTCAAGTCTGGTAGCAGGGTTGCCAGCTTAAGTGCGTCACAAGCGACCCTAACGCGATGCGGCGCAGGAAGTCCGGCATCGTAGACGCAAGTCAATGTTCGCGAAAGCAAGGGTGTGATAGTGGTCTCCGTCTGTCGACGCGCCTCAAACTCCACAAGCTCCAACTCATCGTGGTGACCGATCAAAGGATTGGAATCTCCAAGAGATCGAAGTCGCGCGATTGCTTCCAATAGAGCTGACCACTCTCGGCCCATTCGTAGAGCCTGGACGATTCGCCCTAACAGCTCGAGTTGCGTCTCAGTTGTAGAGCAAAATGCCAAGGCGCCATCGAATGCTTTTGCTGCGTCCATCGCGAGTCCAATTTCTAGGAGATGGTTAGCACACTTGATAGCCAGACTGTATGCTCTCTCCGAGTCTCCCGAGTGATGCCAATGAAACGCGCAAGCCCTCAATAAAGACGTCGAAATCGAGGTGCCCAGAACTTCGCGCTCCAAAACAATGCCGCAACGTCGATGAAGGAACGCGATAGATGCCGGCGCAAGTCCATTCAGAACTGCGATTGATAAGAGGTCGTGGCGTACGAGTAGAGTTTGCGTCGCAGGCTCCGCCGGGGAGACCGAGCGCAACATCCCGCCGGCACTCAATTCCTGTACACCCGTTAATAAGTCGTGCGGCGCATATCCAAGCACTTCCTCAAGGCGTTCGAGATTCGAGTTTTCAGCGAGGACGGCGCAGGCCTGTAGCAGTTGCCGGGCTACTGCAGTCAATCGGGAAATGCGTTCATCCAGAACCATGGCCACCGAAGGAGGTGCTTCGTGTCGCTGACCGGTCTCCAACCAGTGTTTTGTTAATTCTTGAAGAAAATACGGATTCCCATCGCCGGTACTGATGAGCCAACGAAAATCCTCAGTTTCCGAACGAATGTCTAAAGAGCCCGTGATTGCTCGGATAAGTGCGGCCGCGTCACGATTTGCGAGCGGCTTCAGGCGAATGACTGATACTTGATTCGGCGCGAGGGATTCTGTCAGGAGACTACTAATTTGCCGAGAATTGAAAAGAAAGAAGATTTTCTTAACTGAGATCCACTCGAGAATCGCTCCAAAAAGTTTGGCCGAGGCCCGGTCGATCCATTGAACGTCCTCGACAATTACAAGCAGACACCGTTCCTCGGAAACGGCATCGAGCAGATCGAACACGGCTGATCGAAGGTTTGTATAGAGAGAGCCAGAGTCTTCGCTAGGCATCGGCAGATCTTCAGATGAGGTATCGAACTCAGTGAGTCGCTTTAGCCACAGCAGGCTTTTCTGATCGCAACCTAGAGCCCCTGGTAATTCTCTTAGACCAGGAACGAGAGTGACAAATGCCGAGAGTGGCTGCAGCATGTCTGCCCTCTTGCATCCGACGCGTTCTACACTAACACCTTGCAATTCTGCGAACCGGGCGAATTCAGATGAAAGGCGCGTTTTTCCTATGCCAGGCTCGCCGTTGATCAAACAACCACCGCCGTGACCTTTCTGTGCACAATCAAGGAACTGTGTGAGGGTCGCTATTTCTGGCTCTCTACCGACGAAGTTCGGCTCGTTCGCTACGAAGGCATTGGCTGGAGTCTGCGCCGTGTGCTGAAGAACTCGTTTACGTAAGATCGTCGCCGGCACGACCAAGGTAGGATTCCGCGGAGCCAGTTCTTGGATATAGCGGTCGAGCATAGACACTGCCGTAGCCTTTTGACCGCGCATTGCATATGCCTCCGCACGCGCGAGTACCGCTGCCTCGTTGTATGCATCCAGCGTGAGGCAGTAGCCGGAAATCCGCTCAACGTCGGTCCAACATCCAGAATCGCGAGCTACTCTCAACATGCTTAGCAACGCTTTCGTTAGCTCCGAATGCGCCTGTTGACGCACCGTGTCAACCCAATCACGGAATTCCTCTGAAAAGCCAGGATTGTACCCGGGGAGGAACTCCAAAAATCCGGGCATTTCGGAAAGAATTAGAGCTCGCTCTGAGAAGTCATCGACATCGCTTTGGGCACCGTCCTTCGCCAATTGTAGGACATCCCGGTCCGCACGCACTGTGATGCCTAACTTCTTTAGTTGAAGGATTGTCTGCCTAAGCCGATGGGCTCGGGCTTTGTCGACAACTCCGGGCCAAAGAAGAACGGCCAATCGTGCACGGCTCACACGCTTTCCGCGCTCGAGAATGAGGTACAGCGCCGCCGCGAACACCATCTCCTGTGATGGAGTCAGAGTCGCCACACCCGTGTCGATCTCAGCGTTCCCAAGCGCGCGAAGTACGATCATTCAGACCTGTCTCGAAAGCTCCGGGAACAACGCTATCTGTCCTGCGTCAGAATTGCGTCAGAATCCTTCTTAGGGGCTCAAGCTGGCACCTAACTCGATCCATGGAAGAGAAGAGGACTATCGCGGCTTTGGAATTCGGGTCGGCATGCGAACGGCCAGGACGTCGAATAGTTTTCTCAGCTCGAATCGTTTGTCGACAATCATCGAACCCTTCTGGGGGAGTAAATGGCGAACCGAGGCCTGCTTGCGGGTGCTTTGCTGGTCACGTGTGTCGGGGTTGTTCAGGCGCAAACGGCTGCGTCGACCGATCCGGCGCTTGCGCGGCAGGTCGACTCAATCACCAACCAGGTGCTCCAGTCAACGGGCGTTCCGAGCGCCTCAGTCGCCGTCGTGAAGAACGGACGACTGGTGTACGCCAATGCCTACGGCGCTGCGAGGCTTGAGCCGCGCGCGACGGCTACCCCCGACATGCGCTACGCCATCGGCTCCATCAGTAAGCAGTTCACCGCCGTCGCTGTCCTGCTGCTCCAGCAGGATGGAAAACTCAAACTCGATGATCCGGTCTCGCGCTACATTCCCGGACTCACGCGTGGCAACGAGGTGACCGTCCGCCAGCTTCTCTCCCACACCTCCGGCTATCAGGATTTCTGGCCGCAGGACTACGTGATGCCGATGATGCTCCAGGCCACTACTCCGCAGGCGATCGCCGACCAGTGGGCAAAGAAGCCGCTCGACTTCGACCCCGGATCGCGCTGGCAGTACAGCAACACCAACTACACGCTCGCGGGAATGGTCGTCGAGAAGGCGAGCGGAATGAAGTTCTTCCAGTTCGTGCGCACCCGCATCCTCGCGCCCGTCGGGCTCACTAGCGCCGCGGACTTCGATGCCAGTCCGAGAGCGACGAATACGACGGGCTACATTCGCTACGGACTGGGACCCCTTCGCCCCGCACCCGATGCGGGCTCGGGATGGATGTGGGCCGCAGGCGAGCTGGCGATGACGGCCGGCGATCTCGCCAGGTGGGACATCAATCTCATTCGGCACAGACTGCTCAATACCGCATCGTATCGCGAGCTGGAGCACGAAGTCGTCCTCAACAACGGGGCCGGCACCGGCTACTCGCTGGGGCTCGACGTCGGCATGCAGGGCGGCCGTTTCATGCTCGAGCACAGCGGGGAAGTCTCAGGTTTCACGGCCGAAAATATGGTATTTCCCGAAGACAGCGCCGCGATCGTGGTGCTGACGAATCAGGACGCCGCGCCGGCGTCGGGCGCGATCGCGAATCAAATCGCGACTGTTCTCTTCGCGACTGAAGACAAGCTGGCCGAGGGCAGGACGGCGCAGGCGAAAGCGATCTTCGAGGGATTGCAGCGCGGGACGATCGATCGCTCACTGTTCACATCGAACGCGAACTTCTATTTCAGCGATCAGGCCCTGAAGGATTTTCAATCGAGCCTGGCCCCGCTCGGCGCTCCGACCGGGTTCGTGCAGACACGCACAGCGCTTCGCGGCGGGATGACATACCGGTCATATCGGGTGTCCTTCCCGAATCGCGCGATTCGTGTTTGGACGTACGAGATGCCGGACGGCAAGCTCGAGCAGTATCAGGTCGCGCCGGTGGGGTAGCGCCAAGTTCGTCATCAGGCAAGACAACGAGCGTCGCGCGATCGGTCCTATTTGTGGCGTGATCGCGGCAATAACTCTTGGGATGCATCGGATCCACCCTCCATTACCGACCTAACGCGGGCAATTTTATTGCTGAGTTAGCTCCCAAATCCGAATGGGGGAGTCATGCGGGGGACGTTGGGGCGGGTGAACCTGGGCTTTTTCGCTGCATTCGCACTATTCGCATCGGGATGCGTCACCATGCGACCTTACGATCCCGGCCCAGGAAAACGCGTCGCGGCCGGCTTCGTCCAGGACACCTACCTCTCGGGTGAATCCGTCAACGTCACGATATCGAACCTGAGCGATGTCACGCTGTACTATCCCGACCGGTTCTGCAAGACCGTGCTGCAGAAGAGGGACGGCACTGAGTGGAAGACGGTCTCAGGCCCTCCCTCTGGTTGCTCGGTCGCGCTCGGCTTCCTCGATCCAGGTCAAACCGTCGTGCATCAATACCGTCTGCCGCAGGGAGTAGCGGTTGGGACCTACCGCCTCACGATGCCGATGCCATTGCCGGCGCCAGAGGAGCAGGAGGAGGACGCCGCAGCGGAGCCGGAGCTCCAGAGCCCGACGTTCAAAGTGCAGACGTCCAGTCCGACCGCGGCAACCGGAAGTCACCCGGCGATGCCTACGCCGGTCGCCTCGAGGTAACCCGCTCGCAGCGACCTGAGGTCATGGGTTGCCGAGCTTTGGAGGCGATGGAGTCTTTGCTCCGCCACCGTCGGCGCCCGGCGGATTCCACAGCTCCTTGATAGCGCCTATCGCTGACATCGCCGCACTCGCCTCATAGGGCAGAAAGACCGTCTTCTGCGCATTCGCGGCGATCGCGGTTAGTGACTCGAGATATCCTCTCGCTATCAGATAGCGCGCTGGATTGCCCCCCTCACCCAACCCCTTCGCGATCACCTGCAGCGCCTGCGCTTCGGCTTGCGCCACCGCCAGTCTCGCCTGTGCCTGTCCCTCCGAGTGCAAAATCGCTGATTGTTTCTCACCCTCAGCGTTCACGATCGCCGACTGCTTCAATCCCTCGGCGCGAAGAATCGCCGATGCTTTTTCTCCCTCCGCCGTCGTCACCACCGCCCGCCGAGAACGCTCGGCGGTCATCTGCTTCTCCATCGTCAGCTTTATCTCTTCCGGGGGATCGATGTTCTTGAGCTCGACGCGCACCACCTTGACCCCCCACTGCTGGGTCGCTGCGTCGAGGGCCGCGCGGAGCTGCGAGTTTATCTCGTCACGTGACGTGAGCGTATGATCGAGATCGAGCGAGCCGATCGTGTTGCGCAGCGCGGAGAGGGTGAGCTGCTCGATGCCCATCTCGAGATTTTGCACCTCGTACGTCGCACGGACGGGATCCACCAGCAGGTAGTAGATCACCGCGTCTACTTCCATCGTCACGTTGTCGCGGGTGATTACCGGCTGCGGCTCGATTCGCGTGATTCGTTCGCGCAGATCGTGCGACGCACGAACGGAATCGATGAACGGCAGAATGAGATTGAGACCAGGCTGGGCCTGGAGATGAAACTTTCCGAGCCGCTCGATGATCTTCACCTGCTTCTGCGGCACGACCTTCACCGAGCGGGCGAGAACTACGAGAATGAGAACGACGAATCCGATCAGTACGTACACGAATGCTCCGTCAGAGAGTTAGTAGTTGCCGCCACTGGGCAGCTCCGCAACCGGTGCGACGAGCAGAACGATGCCGTCGGACCCCAGGACTTCGACGAGCGCGCCTTCGAGAATCGGCTCGGTGCTGCTTGCCGCCCAGTCGTGGCCCTGGACAAGCACACGGCCTGGTCCGACAACCGGGTCGATGGCCTTGGTTACCCGCGCCATCTGTCCGATCAATGCGTCGGTGCGGGAGAGCACGCCGACGCTTCCGAGTCTTCGAAGCAGGCGGCGCCGAAGCAGCGCCGGGATAAGCAGCGCCGCCGCGGCGAACCCCAGGATCTGTCCGAACGGTGGAACGCCCAGCGCCGCAAGAGTACCGGCGAGCAGCGCCGCCAGTCCGCCGAATAGAAAAATGAGATTCAGGTTGGTGGCCTCGATCGCGAGTGCGACGATGGCGATTGCCATCCAGATCAACGCGCCACTCATCTGCATAGGTCAGTCGTCTCGACGTTCGCGGTCAACGAGATTATCTAGCTTTCCGCCGCCAACATTGCTGCCAAGCTGCCTCCATGACGCCGTTGGATATGCGCCATTGAACCATCGCCCGCCAGCCCGGACAGTTCCAAATTCCGATTCGCGGCCGCAAGACCCGCACGAAGCTGTTGGATTCCGTTAAGGGGCGGTACGGAGAATATTAGAGGAGTTCAACTTATGAGCGAGGAGTAGAATGATCGATGTCATTCTCAAACGATTCGAAGAACCCGACGAAGTGAGGGAGATGGTGAAGGGCCGCTTCGAAATCGTGCATATCGGCGGAATCACGATTGGACGCGCGACCTATGAGCCCGGCTGGCGCTGGTCAGAGCATGTTGGCCCGGCACTCGGCGCGACGCGTTGCCACGTCGAGCACGTCGGATTGGTTCTCTCGGGCACAGCCACGGCCGCGTTCGATGACGGGCGCGTTATTCCACTACACGCCGGTGAGCTGTTTCACATTCCAGCCGATCCCCACGACAGCTGGGTGATCGGAGATGAGCCTTACGTCTCGCTTCATTTTCTCGGCGCAGACCACTACGCGCGGTGACCCCGTTGCTGGGGCGCGCTTATGGCCGCACTGCCCGGTCGACGGATTGATACTTATGGAACGGGAGGAGCAACCGCGAATCGGGCGACCGCCCATCGCGCTGTTTCCCGAACCAGCGCCACGCTATCGCTACTGAGGCCGGAAAGGATTTCGCGTGTGCGGGCGTCTCGAACGTCGTGAATTCTCTCCAAAGAGCAGACCGCGGCCAGACGGACATGCGGATTCGAGTCCAGCGCTAGCTCCTTCACTCGCGTCGCCGCCGCCCGTCCGCCGATCAGGCCGAGTGCCCACGTCGCCTCGGCGCGGACGTGTTTGCTGGTGTCTCTGCTCGCTGCGATCAACGTGTTGACCGCGGACTGATCCTGTAGCTGGCCAAGCGCCCACACTGCTCCCTGGCGGAGATGGTCATTATCTGAAGTGGCGAGACGCTCTACGACAGATGTGGCCGAGTTCGCACCAGCACGGCCGAGCGCGCGTGCTGCAGCTTCCCGCACCATTGCATCGGGGTCGTTCGTGAGAGCAATGAGAGCCTGGATCGACGCATCGTCCTGCGCCGCGCCGAGGCGTTCCGCCGCCAGCAATCGCCTGTTCTTGTCAGTGCTCCGCGCGCGATCTCTAAGGTCCGCGGTCCCAGCGGCATCGAGGTGCGCGGCGCGGCGTACTCGCTCTCGTCCGACACTTGGAGGCAACCATCCTTCCCACGAACAGCGATCTGCAGGAGACTCGGACGACTGCGTAAGCGCCTCGCGTGACCGGGCGAACGTGATCGCGAACAGAACTAGGGCGACGCCGCGGATGAATCGTGCTCGCGACCGCATCATGACCGTCGCAGTTTCCCGAGTCCCGCGGCGGCGGCCTGCCGAACGTGCTTCTCGGGATCCCGGAGCGCTCGAGTAAGCGCCGGGCCAGCGCGCGGGTCACCAATGTTGCCGAGCGCCGTTGCCGCGCCTTGACGTACGTGTTTCTCCTTGTCGGTTACCGCTGTCAACAGCGCGGGCACTGCGGCTTCGTCGGGAATCTCCGCGAGTGACCAGGCCGCACTGGAGCGAACACGCGCGTCGGAGTCGGAGAGTGCTCGGACCAGCGGCTGAACCGCCCGATGATCCTTGAACTGGCCGAGCGCTTCGGCCGCCGCGGCGCGCACGCGACAGGATCTGTGATGCAGCGCGCCGATCAACGGAGCGACAGAGGCGGGATCCGCGAGGACCCCGAGCTTGCGTGATGCAACCGCTGCATCCGCGCAGTCAGCGGAGAGCTCGCTTACAAGGCCGTCTCGATCCGCACGCACGGGCTGCGATTGAATTGGATTTCTAACGAATGGCGGATCGTCGGTGCATCCGCAGTCGGGACCAACGGCAGATTGCGGCATCGAATGAGACGCGGTCACCGGGGGAAGAAGCAGTAAGGACGCGAGCATCGGTGCAGCGATCGAGATCATGATTCGCATTGAATCCTCTTAGCGTGCTCGACCCAGGGCGGAGAGCGCTTGCCGCGCTTCGTACTGGACGAATTTGTCCGCGTCGTTGACCAGTCGGCTCAAGGGTTGTTGAGCGCGGACCGCGCGGAGTTTCCCGAGAGCGTGTGCGGCCTCGCCCCTCACTTGTGGACTCTGGTCGTCGAGCGCCGCGATCAATCCATCGGTTGCTCCCTGGACCCAGGCTGAATCACGCTGGGCGGTGGTCGCGTCTACTCCGCCCGTGGGTGCATGACCCATGACGGTCTCCGACCTGGTCAGACTTGGAGCTGGCTTTGGCGCCGTCGCCGCTTTACTGGGCGCAGTCATCACTGGCGTCGCAGGCTGCGGACTCTGCGCATTTCGCACGACTTTCGGTATTTCGGGACCCAGGGAGGAGAAACGGACGCAGGCGGCCAGCATTGAGATTGCGCAGCTGCCGATCAGCACCGTGGATCGGGTGAGGTCTCCAATGTCGCGGCGCATTCCGGAATCGAGGAGAATTGCGTGCA
>Ga0193751_1002436_pt1 | contig 11294 bp, 7 predicted proteins | sample L1c2metaG_FD_143050 | JGI IMG/M metagenome (GOLD analysis project Ga0193751, IMG submission 143050) | Soil microbial communities from a riparian zone of the East river system, Colorado, United States - L1c2 | ecosystem: Environmental > Terrestrial > Soil > Riparian zone | place: USA: East River...
GGGGAGGCTCCCGGAAGCGTTACCGGGGCGTCCGACCCTGCCTACGCGTCATCTCGCGTCGCGTCGGTGGCCGCGGCCGAAGCCGCGCTCGGCGCCGTCGCGGCCTATTTCGGGCGCCTGGAGCCTTCCAGTCCAGCGCTGCTTTTGGTCCGGCAAGCCAAACACCTGCTCGGCAAATCCTTCGCCGAGGCGATTCATATTCTGGTACCGAATCACGCCGAAACGGCCGCCATCAATATCGGTCGCGGCTGGTTTTTCGACTTGTCGGTCGATCGTATGGCGGCCTTGCTTGATGCCGCGGAAATTCAGGAGCCAAAGTCGCCGGAAGGGCCGGAGCCGGTGTATTCAGTGACCAGTCGCGGTCAGGCGCTCGCTTTGCTGGAGCAGGTTTCTGCATTTTTCCGCAATGTTGAACCATCAAGTCCGATCCCGTTTCTGGCCGATCGGGCGCGAGAGCTGGCTCAGCGGGATTTTCTCAGCCTGCTTGTCGACGTTTTGCCCAGCGGGTCGCTCCGGAACCCCGATAGCCAAACTTGATTTGAGTGCTTCTTGGCGCGTTGACTGGGCGGCGATAAAGCCATACTCTCCAGAATTACACTCTGCGTTCCATTGTTAGGTTCTTTTTCCCAGGGGGTGGTTATGGCTACCGACAGCGGCCAGAAATTCATTCGCCGAAATCGTGCCCCGCGCGTCCACATCACCTATGAAGACCCCTACGATGCGGAGCGGCTGATCGAGCTGCCGTTCGTGATGGGTGTGATGTCCGATCTTTCGGGAAACACTCCGGGGGTAGAGCAGCCGAGTTCGATATGGACAATTTCGATACCCGAATGGCGGCGATTCAGCCGGGCATCACGATGCGGGTGGCTAACAAGCTCAGCGACAATCCTGACGAGAAGATGTCTGTCAGTCTTCGCTTCAGCAAAATGGCTGACCTGAGCCCCGTCGCGGTCGCTCGCATGGTCCCTGCGACCGCCAAGTTGCTGGAGGCTCGCGAACAACTCGCCAACCTGCTTCGCTATATGGATGGCAAGGTCGGCGCTGAGGATCAGTTGAAAAAACTACTTGCCGATCCTCAGTTAATGAACGCGCTGAAGGAGCGCGCCGCGGCTGCGCTGACGAAAGATTCTGAATCTGAATCGAAGGAATAGCTTGGTATGGCGACCGAAGTAAGCCAAAAAGACGCTTTAGCGCAGGTTCAGGTCGGCGAGGCCGATGAGTTTGCCGCACTGCTCAAGCAAAGTTTCAAGCCAAGAACGGACCGTGCGGCCTCCGAGGTCGAGAACGCGGTTTCGACGCTGGTCACGGAAGCGCTGAAAGATACCTCCGTCATCAAGACCGACGTGCTCGATACGATCGAGGAGATGATCGCGCGGCTCGATCAGAAACTGAGTGCGCAGGTGAACGAAATCATTCACGCGCCGGAATTCCAAACGATCGAGAGTGCCTGGCGCGGATTGAGTTATCTCGTCTTCAATTCCGAGACCGACGCCAATCTAAAGATCCGGGTTCTCAACGTCTCCAAGAACGAGCTTTACAGGAACCTGCGACTCTATCCGGATGCCCGCTGGGACCAGAGCCCGCTGTTCAAGCAACTCTATGAGTACGAGTTTGGTCAGTTGGGCGGGCAGCCCTACGGCGCTCTGATTGGCGACTACTATTTCAGTCATGTTCCCACTGACGTGCAGCTTCTGCGCGACTTGAGCAAGATCGCCGGTGCGGCGCATGCCCCGTTCCTTGCCGCCGCCGGGCCGACGTTGATGGGAATGGACGCCTGGACCGAGTTGGCAAATCCGCGCGACCTGGGCAAGGTTTTCGACACGCCGGAGTACGCGGCCTGGAAGGGATTGCGGGATCTGGACGATTCGCGTTACGTCGGATTGTGTTTACCTCGCGTGCTGGCCCGATTGCCTTATGGCGCGAAGTCCGAACCGGTCGAGGAGTTCGCCTTCGAGGAGGATGCCGACGGTCGTTCCGGCGATAAGTACGGCTGGATGAATGCCGCTTATGCCATGGGGGTCAATATCAATCGGGCATTTAAGGAATACGGCTGGACCACCCGCATTCGCGGCGTCCAGTCCGGCGGTGAAGTCATTAACCTTCCGACCCATACCTTCCCGACCGACGACGGCGGTGTCGATCTCAAGTGCCCGACCGAAATCGCGATCAGCGACCGGCGGGAACACGAACTCGCCAAGTCTGGCCTTATCCCTATCATCCATCGAAAGAACACGGACAAGGCCGCGTTCATCGGCGCGCAATCGCTCTACAAGCCGAAAAAGTATTTCGGTGAAAAAGGCGTCGATGCGACCGCCTCGGACAACCTCTCGGCGCGCCTGCCATATATGTTCGCGGTCTCCCGTTTCGCGCACTACCTGAAATGCATGGTGCGCGACAAGATAGGCTCGATGAAGGAAAAGGAAGAATTGACCGTATGGCTTCAGACCTGGATCAATGAATATGTCGATCCAAATCCCGCGATGTCCACGGAGGCGATGAAGGCGCGTAGGCCGCTCGCCGCGGCGTCGGTTGAAGTCATACCGAATGAGGAAAATCCGGGCTACTACAATGCGCGCTTCATGCTTCGTCCGCACTTTCAGCTCGAGGCGATGGATATTGGGCTGAGCCTGGTATCTCGTTTACCCGGTCCTGCAACGACGTGAGGCAACGGCTTCGTTCTTTTGGCGGTGTCTAAACTACATCTGTATTCCGGCACTTGAAAGGAAAGCACAATGGCTGTCGATATGTTCCTGAAGCTCGAAGGGGTGCCGGGGGAATCAAGAGATCAGAAACTCTCCGACCATATTGAGATTCTCAGCTTTTCATGGGGAGCGACCCAACAAGGCGCTTACGGCACGGGAACCGGCGGCGGTGCCGGCAAGGTGCACATTCAAGAACCCGCCTTCACGCATTTTGTGGATAAGGCATCGACGGTCTTGCTCCAGATGTGCGTGAGCGGAAAGCATATTGCAAAGGGCGAGTTTATCGCCCGCAGGGCGGGCGCGGACGGCAAACCGCAGCCGTATATGAACGTGAAGTTCGATGATCTCATCGTGTCTTCGGTCCAGCTGTCAGGGCATCACGGCGGCGATGACAGAATGTCGGAGTCGTTCACCCTCAATTTCAGAAGGTTCGAGGTTGTGTATACGACTCAGGACAACAAGGGCGTCGCGCAACCGAGCAACCCGGTGAAGTGGGATCTTCAAAAGAATGCCGAAGTCTGATCGCTGTTCTGAGCGGTTGGCAATTCGGGATTGTTTCTGCCTGATTTTTCGAACCCGAGGCGGGTAAGGCGGCGAGCGGTGGCACGCGGCGCAATGTGGGCTGTTTGACGATGTCGACCAGGAAAGATCGTCAAAGCGCCCCGTTGATGCTTGCGTTCCGCGCCGCCCACGCCGCGCGGGATGCCAAGACGAAGGTCGATTTGCGAAATGAGCAGGGAGAGCGCGTGATCGCCGGCCGGCGAGCGACCGGGCGTGCTTCGGTTTCCGAAGCGGTATTGCGCAAGGAGGTTGCGCGTGACCTGGAGTCGTTGATGAACACCATTGCTTTCGAATCGACGGAGGATATCTCAGGGTTCGCCAGCGTGCGTCGTTCGATATTAAATTACGGTTTGCCCGATATCACGCAGATGACGATCGACGAATCGCGCGTTGATAGCCTGTCTGGAAAGATACGTGCGGTCTTGATGACCTACGAGCCTCGGCTCGATCCGCGGACGATACGGGCAACCCGCGATCCGTCCGCGCGCGTCGATGAATTGAAACTCCGCTTTCTTGTCGTCGCGGATCTTCGTTGCGAACCGTTGAACGTGCCGGTGGAATTCGTCGCCGACGTCGACGTTGAGAGCGGCGGCATCCAAATTAACCGGCTCTAGAGCAATGGATCGGGAATTTCTTGATCTTTACAATCGCGAATTGTCGTTGTTGTACGAGCAGGCGGGCGATTTTGCCGAACAATATCCGGGTATTGCCGAACGGTTGGGCGGATTAGTCCGCGAGCGCGGCGATCCCATGATTGCCGGACTGCTTGAAGGCACCGCCTTTCTCGCCGCGCGCGTTCAGCTCAAGCTGCAGCATGAATTTCCGGAGTTCACTGCCAATCTGCTGGAGCAGTTGGTGCCGAATTATCTCGCGCCGACACCGTCTGCGATGTTGGTTAAAGCGTTGCCGCCGTATGGCGACGCAGCATTGCGGGAGGGGAAAAAGGTCGCATGCGGTGCTTATTTCGATGCGACATACAGGGAGCGCGAGCGAAGTGTAGCGTGCCGTTTTCGGCTCTGCGGCAATATTATCCTCTGGCCGTTCGATATACGCGCTACCGAATATTACATGACCGCTGGTCCCATGCAGGCGCTCGGCGTTCCCGTCGAGCGCGATGCACTCGCGGGGCTGCGCTTGTCGTTGACCCATCGCACGGCGGCTCGTGTCGAAGATGAAATCACCGATGAGGCCGCCCGAACCAAGCCCGAGTTCTGGTTCGCCGGCTGCCGAATGGACGAACTACCGATCTATTTGTGCTGCGCCGAGGACGATGCGGTCGCGCTTTACGAGCAGATCATCGGCGACTGTATCGGGATCTATATCCGCTATCTCGATGACTACGGCGATCCGGTCGTTACTAAAATGCCGCCCGGGGCCGTGAAGCAGATTGGCTTTGAAGAGGAAGACGCGCTGTTCCCGATCGATAATCGCGTGTTTCGCGGATCGGAGCTATTGAGAGAATATTTCACCTTCCCCCGCAAATTCCTTGGTTTCAAGCTGACCCGGCTGCGCGAGGTTATGCCCGGGTTGCGCAGCAAATCGATCGACATCGTATTTGCGTTTGACGAGCAGAATTCGCGATTGGCAGCCGCGGTCGAACCGAAAGCATTCAGCCTTTATACCGCTCCTGCGATCAATCTGTTCGAGAAAACCACGGACCGTATTGCGATCACGTCGAATGCGCATGAATACCACGTCGTTCCCGACCGCAGCCGTTATCTCGACTATGAACCGCACCGGGTTGTTGAAGTTTTCGCACATTTCCCCGGCGCCAAGGACAAGATATCGGTGCGTCCCCTCTATTCGGCGTCGGTGGATCCGACAGCCAGCTCTGTCAGTCGGCTTTACTACACGGTCCGCCGGCTTCCCAGGCGGCGAACGATCGACGAGAAAACCCACGGCGCGACTTCGGATTATGTCGGGACGGATATGTTTATTTCCTTCCTCGAGCCGGGCGAGCTGAACGGCGAGAAGCCGGCGGTCGAACTGAGTGTTCGCGCATTGTGTTCGAATCGCCATCTCACGGAACATTTGCCGATCGGCCAGGGCGGAGCGGACTTTCACCTTCTTGACGATGTGTCGCTGTCGCTCGTTTGCGTGTCCGGCCCGACGCGGCCGCGCGAGTCCGTCGTGTCCCAGATGCGGACGCGCAGCGAAGTCGCGAGCGTCGGTCTCGTCACGTGGCGGCTGATAAACATGCTCAGCCTCAACAACCTTGGGTTGGTCGAGCGCGGCGCAGGAAGGAACGCCGCGGCCTTGAGAGAAATGCTGCTGCTGTTCGCCGATTTTGTGGAAGATGCGACTGAACGCAAGATTCGTGGCGTTCGCAGTGTCGACAGCCGGCCAGTGGTGAGACGCATTCGCGAACGCGTTGGAAGCGGAGCTGCAAGGGGCCAGGAAATCAACATCACGCTGGACGAGAAGGCATTCGAGGGAAGCGGCGTCTTTCTGCTGGGGGCGGTCTTGGAACGCTTCTTTGCCGATTACGCCGGTTTTAACTTTTTCACGCAGACCGTCGTTTCCACCACCGAGCGGGGCGAAATCATGCGTTGGCCGCCTCGGATGGGAACCAGGAGGTCCCTGTGAAACTGATTGATCGAATGGCGGCCGAGCCCTGGAGGTTCGACTTTTACGATTCGCTGCGGCAGATCGAACGAGCCAACGCCGGCAAGCCTCGCATCGGCGACAGCGCGACCCGTCGCGATGAATATATCGACCTTGGTCAGGACCCTTATCTCGAATTTCCGGCGTCCAATCTCGCCAGTGTCACGGAACACGAGGGGCGGCTGAAGATCATCGTCAAGTTTCTCGGCCTGCTTGGCCCGCAGGGTGCGTTACCGTTACCGACGACCGACGAGAGCCTCGGATGGTTGTTGATGCGCGACGACGCCTTTCCGCGCTTCCTCGATTTGTTCAATGGCCGGTTTCTTCAGCTCTTCTTCAGGGCGTGGTCCAACTCCCGGCCCATTGGACAGCATGACCGCCCCTCCCAGGACCGCTTCATCGCCTATATCGGCTCGGTAATCGGCTTGGGAACTAAGCCGTACAGCAACCTGGATTCGATTCCCGACATAGCAAAGCTCGAATATGCGGGATTGCTTGCGCCAAAGGCGAAATGTGCCTCGCGTCTCGGGCGATTTTTGCGCGGCATGTTCGGCGTTAAGGTCGAGATTGACGAGTTCGTCGGATCCTGGCTCGCTTTCGATCCGGACGACCGTACCGCGATTGGGCGCAAGCATGCCGCCCTGGGTAAGGATATGTTGCTGGGTTCCAGCGTATTCAGCATCGAAGACAAGATCAGAATAAGACTGTACGTAAAGAATTTTGCGCAGTACGAGCAGTTTCTCCCGGCCAAAGGCAGTAAACTTTCCAAACCTCTCGCCGACGCCGTATTCTTCTACATCGGGGATGAACTCGACTGGGACGTGGAGCTGGCTATTCCTGCGGGTGAGGTTTCGCCGGTAAAGCTTGGCATGGGCGGCAGGTTGGGCTGGACCAGCTGGGTGTCGCCCAACTGGGCGTCATCCGACGAGTACAGGTACGACGCACGATTTCATCTCACCGAGCGGCTACAGGCCAGCCGTGACGCACCGGCGAAAGCCGCCGGCCCGGACCGCCAGGCGGCGCGACAATAGATCGAGTCGGCAGCTTCCCAATCCCGGAGCCGGATGGCATGCTAAACAATTAGATTAGCGCGTCTGCTTTTGTGAATATTTCCAGTCCGTATTGCGAGCATCTATTGGGGGCGTTCCGTGACCGACATCAGCCTTGAAGCAGTAACAGGGAAATTGAACCGCGCCGGCTACGACGCATTCATACAGGCGCTACGGCACGCCAAGAGCGCGGGCAACCGCAATGTCGAACTCGCTCATTGGCTGTTCCACATCCTCCAGCAGGAACGTACCGACCTCAGCCTTTCCGCAGACCATTACAAGATCGATCGCGCCCGCCTGATGTCGGACCTGACCAGCGTGATCAGCGGGTTCCGGAAGAACGAGACCGACATGCCCGGCGTTGCCAACTCCGTGATCGATGTTCTCGATCGCGGCTGGCATTATGCAACGCTGTTCTTCGGCGAGACCCAGATTCGTACCGGCCACGTCCTGGTAGCCGGGCTGAAATCCAACGACGTCCGTCGTGCGATGAACAACATCTCGAAAGAGTTCGCGAAGATCAACGTCGACGCGCTGGCGGCCGAGCATCGGGCGATATGGTCGGGCTCCGAAGAAGAGAATTTGCGCCCGATGGACGGTTCGGGACTGCGGGCGGCGGGCACGCCGGGAGCCGATCAGGCCGCCGGTCCCAAAGGCACCACTCCGCTCGACCGCTACTCGCAGGATCTCACGGCTAGAGCCAGGTCAGGCGAGATGGATCCCATTCTCGGCCGCGACAACGAAATACGTCAGCTTATCGATGTGCTGATGCGCCGCCGCCAGAACAATCCGATCCTCACGGGCGAGGCGGGCGTCGGCAAGACAGCGGTAGTGGAAGGATTTGCTCAACGAATTGCAGCAGGCGATGTTCCGCCGTCGCTCAAGAACGTCCGGCTATGCGCGCTTGATATCGGCCTGATGCAGGCCGGCGCCTCCATGAAGGGCGAGTTCGAGCAGCGGTTGCGATCGGTGATCGACGAGGTGCAGGGATCTCCGACGCCCATCATCCTGTTTATCGACGAGGCGCATACCTTGATCGGCGCCGGCGGATCGGCAGGGACCGGCGACGCCGCCAACCTGCTCAAGCCTGCGCTGGCGCGCGGAACGCTGCGCACCGTCGCCGCGACGACCTGGGCGGAATACCGCCAGTACATCGAGAAAGATCCGGCGCTGACGCGGCGCTTCCAGCCGATCAACATCGACGAGCCTGACGTCAATACCTGTTGCATCATGCTGCGCGGCATCCTTGGGCCGATGGAGAAGCACCACAAGGTCCGCATCTCCGACGCCGCCATCGTCGCCGCGGTCAACCTGTCGCATCGCTATATTCCGGCGCGGCAATTGCCGGACAAGGCCGTCAGCCTGCTGGATACGGCCGCGGCGCGCGTCGCTATCAGCCAGAGCGCGACGCCGGCGATGATCGAAGACGCACGCGTTGCGATCGCAGCCCGCGAAGCCGAAAAGGCGGCGCTGGTCAGCGACAGCGATCTGGGTGTCGACGACAAGGAGCAGATTGCCGAGATTGACGCCGATATCGCTACGCTTAAGGAAAAGCTGACCGCGCTGGAGGCGGAATGGGCGAGCGAACAGTCGATTGTCGAGGAAATCAGAAGCATTCGCGAGATTCTGGCCGAGCCGAAAGAGGGCGACGACCCGCAGGCAAAGCGGGACGAACTGCGCGTAAAATTCGATGCGCTGGAAGCCATCAAGCCCGAGCACCGGATGATCTACGCGCATGTCGACGAACAATCCGTGGCGTCGGTGGTTTCCGACTGGACCGGAATTCCCGTCGGACGAATGGTCCGCGACGAGATCGAAACCGTGCTCAAGCTGCCGGAGATCCTTAACCGGCGCGTGGTCGGCCAGTCCCACGGCCTCGAGATGATCGCCAAGCGGATCGAGACCAACCGCGCCAAGCTCGACAATCCCTCGAAGCCGATCGGCGTGTTCATGCTCGCCGGCCCCTCCGGCGTGGGCAAGACCGAAACCGCGCTTGCGCTTGCCGAGACCCTCTACGGGGGCGAGCAGAATATGATCACCATCAACATGTCGGAATTCCAGGAGGCACACACCGTTTCCTCGCTGAAAGGTGCGCCGCCCGGCTATGTCGGTTACGGCGAGGGCGGGCGATTGACGGAAGCCGTCCGGCGCAAGCCATACAGCGTGGTTCTGCTCGACGAGGTCGAGAAAGCGCATCCCGACGTGCATGAGATTTTCTTCCAGGTGTTCGACAAGGGCATCATGGAAGACGGTAACGGCCGGCGGATCGACTTCAAGAACACCTTGATCATCCTGACGACGAATGTCGGCACTGATGTCATCATGGGGCTGTCGCGCGATCCGAAATATCGCGATGCGCCGCAGGAACTGGCGCAGATGTTGCGCCCGGAGCTGCTCAAGGTCTTTCCCGCCGCGCTGCTCGGGCGCATGGTGACGATCCCGTATTTCCCGCTGTCCGACTCCATGCTCGGCGGCATTGTCCGCCTCCAGCTCGACCGCATCGGCCGCCGCATCCGCGACAATCACGATGCGGCCTTCCGCTATGACGACGCGGTGGTCGATCATATCGTGTCGATGTGCAACGACCCGGATTCCGGCGGCCGCATGGTCGATAACATCGTGACCAACACGCTGCTGCCGGCACTGTCGCGCGAATTCCTCAACAAGTCTCTGGCCAAGGAAGAGATCAAGGAAGCCCGTGTAACGATCGCCGACGGCAATTTTTCTTATGTGTGGGGGTGACTATCCTAATTTTGGTACGTTAGTTCTTTCAGTAGTTAGCCCGGTTCTCTCGGCTTATTCAGACAATGTCTCGGACGTTGTGAATTGATCAAGGTGACCTATGTCTCTTATAGACCCAAATCTCAAACCGCTCATAGAGAAGCTCAAAGGACCAATGTTTGAGCAAAACATCCCTTTATGTATGTCGATACGGAAAAGAAAATAACTGTTGGCGTTGGACACAAACTTGTCTTTCCACAATGATGTTCTGCAACTTGCGTTCGTCGTTAAGAGATTTGAGCAACACTCCGTCAAGGGAGGCGACACGGGTATTTCGATTGATATGAAGGTGAGAACTAACGATAGAGGCTACTGACTCGGAAAAGCAGAACGATCTTGATTTCTTAAAGAGACATATCGGACTCGGGCATTACGGTCCGGATCAATTAGGCCGTGAACCCATAAACGCGCCGGGCGGAGGGCTTGCCAGAGTCCGCTGTGCTCTCGATAGCCGACGTATTATTGCATAGCAGCGAAACGACGCATGGGCCATTTGCGACCGAACGGCGGACACTCTTGCTCTTCGCGTTTGTGCCGAAGCGGAATCCGCCTCATTCGATCACGTTACCTGCGCACGCAAGATCAGCCCGTGCATGCGCAACCGCGTCTAAGCCGATATTGGCGCTCGCGCTCGGCTTGTTCTCGATAATAAACGCCCGGTTTGCACTCAGATGCGCTCAGGCCGGATATGGTGCTGAAAGACTTTCCAGTCTGCCACCTTCACGCCCGTAAAAGCTTCGGCGGCCTGTTGCCAGGGCGTCGCGTGCCAGTTGTGGCGGGCATAACCCCGCCCCATAACGTCCTGCATTTCCTGTGTCGTCACGCCGTACGCCGTTGGGCTGTTGTCGTTATGCACATTAATCTTTCCGCCCGTGCCGACATGGCCGAGCCCGATCAGATGCCCGACCTCATGGAAGTGCGTCCAGAACTTCACTGTGGAGTGCGGAATCATCTGCGCCGACTTGATGTCGTTCTGGCTGTAAAGGACGGAGTTCGAGCGAAAGTTTACACCATCCTGCGCGCGAACGACAGCAATTGTATAGTGGGCGTCGCGGGCCTCTGAGGCCGCCTTGAGATCGAGCTTGCAATATACATTGCAACGGTGGGCCGGACGGCCGTGGGCGAGATAGTTTAGCCCGTCATAGGTTTTCGGCGTCTTCAACCAGAACTGACCGTCCCAAAAACGTTGCGCACTGCTCGTGAGATTTCGAACGTACCGTTCGAACTCGCCGGGCTTCCATTTCTGGATGGGCTTCTTGGACGGATTCGCGGCGGTATCGTCCGTATCGCCATATGTCCCTGTCTTTCCGGCGGGGTCGATCTTCGCGAAGAAGATGCGGATAAAGATCGTGAGATAGGCATTGGTGGAAGGGTCGATCTTCCAATCGACGAGATCGGCATCCCACTTGCCGCCGTAGGCCAGTTTCGGCCCTGTCCGGATGAGCGTGCCGAATTTGAAATCGACCGTTCCCATGGTCGCCTCCGCTGCCGAAAGCTCGCATTGCCGTGCCGGCCTGAGAGTTCTGACGAGGTTAGAGCGGACGGTCGCGTCAGCCAAGTACGATACCACCGCGAACGGCACGTGTACATCCCTCGT
>Ga0193751_1002437_pt1 | contig 11293 bp, 12 predicted proteins | sample L1c2metaG_FD_143050 | JGI IMG/M metagenome (GOLD analysis project Ga0193751, IMG submission 143050) | Soil microbial communities from a riparian zone of the East river system, Colorado, United States - L1c2 | ecosystem: Environmental > Terrestrial > Soil > Riparian zone | place: USA: East River...
GCCCAGAGCCGTCGACGAGATCTACGAAGAGGTCACGGCGGCATCGATGCCGGTCGACGTGCTGGTGAATAACGCCGGCTTCCCGGTCTTCGGCCTCTTTACCGAGACCGATCTCGAGGCGGAGCTCGAGATGTTGCAGGTCAACGTGGTCGCGCCTACCGCATTGACCAAGTTGTTTCTCAAGTCGATGGTGGCACGGCGCGACGGCCGCATCCTCAACCTGGGCTCAACCGCGGCCTTTTTGCCGGGACCGCTGATGGCGGTCTATTACGCGAGCAAAGCCTACGTCCTGTCGTTTTCGGAAGCGCTGGCCAACGAGCTCCAGGGCACCGGCGTCAGCGTAACCTGCCTGTGTCCGGGTGCGACTCGCACCGGCTTTCAGAAACGCGGCGTGATGGAGGACTCGCGCCTGGTGAGGGCACGCAAGGCGCTCGTGATTCCCGGCTTCACCAACAAGCTGGTGCCGCTGGTCGTTCGGATCTCACCCCGGGGCATGGTGGCGCGCGTCGTGCGCCGGGCCCAGGAACGCGTCCCGAAGTAGTCAGTCGGTACGTCGCAGACGCGCTACCAGGTGTTGGGTCAGGGGAGCGCTGTTCAGCCCCATTTTGAGTTCGTAGCGAAGGGTGTCGTCTTCCACCCAGAGCGATCGGCTGATCGAGGTCACCGGTTTGGCGGTCGGCGTGCGCGCGACGCTGGCGCTCTCAACATCGATCCGCTGTCCATCGACCCGGCCTAGCGAAATTTCCGCGTAGCCGATGGGCTGCGCGATCACGAACTCGACCTGGCCGCCGCCGACCAACCGAAGGTAGCCCGCCTCGCCATGCATCGGCTGGCCGGTGTCGATTGTTTCGGTCCGCTGCTTGTAGATCAAGAACGGCTTGCCGTTGTGGGTGAAGCGAATTTCTTCACGATAGCGAAAGGGCGTGATGCTCGGGTACCGGCCCTCGCCTTCCCCGCGCCAGGCGCCGAGCAGGAAGGCCACTGGCGCCAGCGCCGGATTGAGCTCGGTGGCGATCATGTGGTCCATGTTAGGGGCTGAAAATGCCCTCGGCAGGACTCGAACCTGCGACGCCTTCCTTAGGACGGAAGCGCTCTGATCCCCTGAGCTACGAGGGCGCGGGCGCGAACCACAGGAGAGGTTATCATTGACATTCGCCGATCGGGGCGTAGCTCAGCCAGGTTAGAGTGCACGGTTCGGGACCGTGAGGTCGGTGGTTCAAATCCACTCGCCCCGACCAGAGTCTCCTCGTTCTTGACTCTCTACTGCCCAGCCCTTGACTTTCCGCGCGGGCCATACATACTGGGCATACATACTCAGTATGTTAAGTCAAAAGATTGTCGCTTAAGTACGGCGTGCTGGGGCTCCTGAAGGGGGAGCGGCTCCACGGATATGAGGTGAAAAACCGCTTTGAAGCCATGCTCGGTGGGACCTGGGACGTCAATATCGGCCAGATCTACACGACGCTCCAGCGCCTCGAGCGCGACGGGCTCGTCCGGCCGGTTGGTGCTCGCGGCGATCGCGGGAAGCTGCTCTACGAGCTTTCGCCCGACGGCCACAAGGCGCTTGACGAGTGGCTCGCCCAGCCCGACTTCGGTCCACAGCAGCTGCACCAAGACATCTACGTGAAACTCCTCCTCGCGACCCGCATCGCGAACGGCGACCTGAAGGGCATGCTCGCTCGCCAGAAGCGCGCCTACCTGCAACGCTTGCGCGACCTTAACCGACTGGAAGAGACCGCCCGCCGCGACGGCCGCATCGATCTGGCGCGACTCGTGCGCGGCGCATTACTTCACACGGAGGCAGACCTCAAATGGATGGACGAATTATCTTCAGAACGTTTCGGGACGGAGGGGGCGAAGACGGTATGAGCGAGTTGGTCCGGCTCACTGACGTGACCAAGGTCTATCAGGGCGGCATCACCGGGGCGCTCAACGACGTGTCGGTCGCCGTCGAGAAGGGCGAGTTCACCGCGATCATGGGGCCCTCGGGCAGCGGCAAGTCCACCATGCTCAACCTGGTGGCGGGGGTTGATCGGCCGACCTCCGGCACCGTCGTCGTCGGTGGCACCGACCTCGGCAAGCTCGGCGAGACGGGACTGGCCAGGTTCCGGCGCGACCATATCGGTTTCGTCTTCCAGTTCTTCTACCTGCTCCCCAACCTGACCGCGCTCGAGAATGTCCTCATCCCGGCGCAGCTGAAAGGCAATCCCGCACCTGGCCGCGCCCGGGAGCTGCTGGAACAGCTCGGCATCGCAGACATCGCCAATCGCTACCCGGCGCGGCTGAGCGGTGGCCAGCAGCAGCGCGTCGCGATCGCGCGCGCGCTGATCAACAAGCCCACGCTTCTGCTTGCCGACGAGCCCACCGGGGCGCTCGACACGCGCAGCGGTGCGCAGGTCATGGAGCTCCTGGGCGGGCTCCACCGCGACGGGCAAACGATCCTGCTCGTGACCCACGACGCCAAGCTCGCAACGCGGCACGCCACGCGCGTGATCAGTGTGATGGACGGACAGATCGTCGACGACGCCCGCCTCGATGGTCCGGAGCGGACTGCCGCCGACGTGATCCGCGTCCGCGGCGAGGAGGCGTCGCGATGACCGCCGTCCTCCTCAAGGCCATGCGGGATCTACGCCGGCGGCGGCTGCAGGCCGCTGTGATCTTCGTCACGACGCTGCTGGCCGTGGCTACCGGCACGATGGCGCTAACCCTGATCGCGCAGACAGGTGACCCCTACCAGCTGGCATTCGAGGCGCAGAAAGGCGCCCACCTGCAAGTTGGGTTTAACAGCCGGACCGATCCGGCTACGCTCGCCGGCACGCCCGCGCGGATCGGAGTCTATAGCTACGCGGGTCCATATCGTGCGACAGAGATGCAGTTTCAATCGGGTGGACACAAATACGTGGTCACCACCGTCGCCCGCGACAATCCGGGAGGCGACGTCGGGCAGCTCCGCATTACCGGGGGCCACTGGCCGTCCAGCGACACCGAGATCGCCCTCACCCGGTCCTTCGCCGACCTCAATCACATCTCAATCGGAGCCAGGGTCAAGGTTGTCAGCGTTCCGCAGGAACCAGTCCTCACCGTGGTGGCCGAGGTGGTGGACATCGACGACCTCCGGGCCGACGTCGGCGGCGTCCAGCACGCCTGGGTCCTTGGTACGGCGCTTGCCCCCTTGACCGCGAAGAACGCGTCTTTCTACCTGATGGACTACCGCTTCGCCAGCGACCCGACCAGCGCTCAGCTGCAGGCTCGCCTCGACACACTGCGCGCCTCGCTCCCGCCGGACAGTGTCACCAGCTCGACCAACTACATATTTGTCCGCACCGTCTTCCACATCTCGACCGAGATCCTCACCGGGGTGCTTGTCGCCTTCAGCGTCTTTGCCCTCGCCGCGACGGCGGCGATCGTGGCCAACCTCGTGACGGGGATCGTGATCTCGGCGTATCGCGAGATCGGGATCATGAAGGCCATCGGTTTCACACCACTGCAGGTGATCGGCGTCTTCGTGCTCCAGATCCTGGTTCCTGCGGCAGTGGCCTGCATCCTCGGCATTCCAGCCGGCACGATCCTGAGCCAGCCACTGCTGGCGAGCAACTCGCAGGCGCTGGGTCTCGCCTACCAGCCGACCTTCTCGCCAGCTCTCGACCTCCTAGCGCTTGCCGGTGCGCTCCTGATCGTGACCATCGCGGCGATGATTCCGGCGTTTCGCGCGGGCCGGCTCAAGCCCGCCGTGGTGATCGCCAGCGCGGCGGCCCCTCGGGGCCACAGCGGCCGCTGGCTCCGCCGCCTGGCATCTCGGCTCAGGTTGCCGCGGCCCATGGTCCTCGGTCTTGGCGACGCGGCGGCACGGCCGGTGCGCGCGATCCTGACCCTGCTCGCCATCGTTCTGGGAGTCGCCACCGTCGTTGTCGCCCTGGGAGAGTCACGCAGCTTTAACGAGATCTACACCTATGAGGGACACATCGGAAAGGTAGATGTCGTCGTCGCCAAGAGCCCCGCCCTCGCGGATACGCAGGCCAGCCAGCTGATCAACTCGCAGCCCGAGACCAGGCGTGTGGTCGCCGAAACGACGGCGACCGTCACGGTTGCGGGGATCGCTGATCCGGTTGGCACGCTCGGCTTCCGCGGTGACTCGGCCGCGCTCGGCTACCTGGTCGGCCCGGGCCGCTGGTTCAACGGACCGGGTGAGGTGGTTGCAAACAGAGGCTTCGTCCAGGACGCCCACCTCAACCTCGGCGACACCTTTACGGGGACGGTCCACGGCGAGGCCCTCCAGCTGCGAATCGTGGGCGAGGTCTTCGACTTTACGGCGGGTCCAGGCGGGCACGTGCTGATGCTCGACTGGTCGACGATCACCGCCGCGGTCCCGGACCTCACACCGACTACCTACATGGTCACCCTCAAGCCCGGCTCGAACGCCAGCGCGTACGTGAAACGGCTGGCCGCGGCGCAGCCGGACCTTCTCGACGTCCAGGCCAACAGCACCGGGAACACGGCATTCCTCACAGTCATCGCTGGTGTCCTGTTCGGCATCGCGGCCGTCGTCGCGCTGATCGCCGTCGCCGGCGTCTTCAACACGCTGTTGCTGAGCACACGCGAGCGGGTGCGCGACACCGCCACCCTCAAGGCGCTCGGCATGAGCCCGCGCCAGGTGATCGGCATGGTTGCCACGTCAGCCGGCTTCCTGGCGCTGTTCGGTGGCCTGGTTGCGGTACCGGCAGGAGTCGCACTCTACCGGGTGCTCTTCGACCAGCTCAGCCACCTCGGTGGCAACATCACGCCGGCCGCCTTTTATGACGTCTTTGCACCCTGGGAGCTGGTCGCGATCCCGCTGGCCGGCATCGTGGTGGCGGTCGTCGCCGCCATGATTCCCGGGCGCTGGGCGGCGCGCACCAGCCTGGTCGCGGCGCTGCACGCGGAATGAGTGAGCAAGTAAGCAAGTGACTTCGGCATCAACGGACTAGGAGAGGAGAGGCATCATGCAAGGCGGCTACCCGGTGCAGTTCGACATCGACTTCCCCACCCGACCATTCAATCGGCTGACGACGGCCTTTCGCATTTTCGTCGCGATCCCGATTGTCGTTTTGCTCGGTACATTGTCAGGCGAGACGCTCCACGCCAACAGTCACACGACGACGTACACCCTGGCGAGCGGCGGCGGCGTGCTCTTCGTGCCGCTGGTCCTGATGATTCTGTTCCGCCAGAAGTACCCCCGGTGGTGGTTCGACTGGAACCTCAATCTCCTCCGCTTCTCAAGTGACCGCTACCCATCAACCGATGAGGAGCAGGGCGTCCACCTCGATTTCCCCTATCCGGATGTTCGTCAGATGAACCGCTGGCTGCCGCTGATCAAGTGGCTGCTGGCGGTCCCGCACTACATCGTTCTCTTCTTTCTCACAATCGCCGCCGTGGTCGCGATCATCGTCGCCTGGTTTGCCATTCTCTTCACCGGTACCTATCCGCGAAATCTATTCGACTTCGTCGTCGGCGTCCTTCGCTGGGGTAACCGCGTAACGGGCTATGCCTTCGCGCTCGTGACCGATCAGTATCCACCCTTCAGCCTTCGATGAGAGCGGTCGTCTTCGACCGATACGGCCCGCCCGACGTGCTGCGACTGGCGGATGTCGAGCGACCCGTCCCCAAGGAAGACGAGGTCCTGATCAAGATCCACGCCACGACGGTCAATCGTTTGGACTGTGCGACTCGCGAGGCGAACCGACGGAGTGGCGTGGCCATCTCGCTCATCAGCCGCCTCGTCTTTGGTATCCGCCGACCGAGGCGGCGGATCCTCGGAAGCGAGCTGGCGGGCGTGGTCGAGGCCCTCGGGACCACGGTCAGCGAGTTCGCCGTCGGCGACCACGTTTTCGGCGCAACGGGGCTCGCCTTCGGTGCCCACGCCGAGTTCACCTGCATGCGGCAGAACGCCCGAATCTCGCGCAAACCGACCGGCATTAGCTTCGAGGAGGCGGCGGCGGTTTGCGACGGAGCCTTCAATGCTCTGGGATGCCTGAGACAGGCACGGCTCCGGAAAGGGCAGACGGTCCTGATCTACGGCGCGTCAGGGGCCATCGGGACCGCCGGTGTGCAGCTCGCCAAATATTTCGGCGCCACCGTCACAGCCGTGTGCAGCACCAAGAACCTCGAACTCATGGGAACGCTCGGAGCCGACGCGACGATCGACTTCTTAAAGCAAGACTTCACAAGGAATGGCCAAACGTACGACGTCATTTTCGACGCCGTCGGCAAGCACTCGTTCCGGCGGTGCAAAGATTCACTGAACCGCGGCGGCAGCTACCTCGCGACCGATGGGCTTCGTAATCTCCTGTTGGCGCTTCGGCCGTGGGGTATCGGCGGCAAGAAAGTGAAATTCCCCAGCTCGATGCCGACGAAAGCGGACATTGTCCTGCTCAAGGAGCTCATTGAGGCAGGCAAGTACCGATCGGTTATCGATCGCTGCTATCCCTTGGAGGACGTCATCGAGGCGACGGCGTATGTCGAAACCGAGCAGAAGACAGGAAACGTCGTCCTGACCGTCAGCGGCGGGTAGCGGCGAGGTTCCGCCCCAAGTCATTACGGGATCGTGAGCAGAGCGATGCCGCCCACGATGGCAAGCGCCCCGCCCACCCGGAGCCAGGCGCCGCGCCGCTCACCGAGGCGCCAGATGCCCCAGGCCGTGACGAGGACGATGGCCGACTCCCGGAGCGGGGCGATGATGGCCAGTGGCGCCACGCTCAACGCGAACAGGATCATGAAGTAGGCGCTCGTCATCAAGACGCCCACCGTCACGGAGAGCCTCGGCTCATCGGTAAGCCGCGATCCGGGGACCCGACGCAGCGTTGTGTAGGCGATCAGGAAGATCGCCCCGAAGAACCAGAGCAGCCAACCGTAGATCCACGGCGGACCCAGCCGGACACCGATCCGATCCAGCGACGTATAGGCGGCGATCAGTACCCCGGTCAGGAGCGCCGGCCAGAGCGCCGAACCCGCGGCGGCCGGCCGCCGCACCACCCAGATCCCGGCGACCAGGGCGATGACGCCCAGCGCGGCCGTAGCATGGAGCCGTTCGCCGAGCAGCAGCAGGCCGACCAGCACCGCCAGCAGTGGCGCGGTGCCCCGGGCGATCGGGTACACGACCGAGAGGTCGCCGCGGCCGTAGGCCGTCGACAGGGCGATGAAGTAGAGCAGCTCGAGGAATGCCGAGCCGAGCGCGAGCAGCCATCCAGCCAGCGGGAGTCCGGGCCGGCCCGTCGCAACCCAGGCGATGGCTACCGGGGGCAGCGAGACGACCGTTCCCCAACTGACGGCCCTCGTCGCCAGCGCGAGCGGATTCTCGGAGGCTTTCAGGAGGGCGTTCCAGGTGGCGTGGAAGACGGCTGCCAGGAGCACGAGAGGCAATACCGCCAACGGCACAAAGCGGAGTCTAGCCATCCCCCAATCCGGGTGGGGCTCGAGCGCCGATAGTGATACCCTTGATGTTAGATATGGCGCAAAAGACAGCGCGCAAATCTGGGATGGTGGCGGCGCGCACCCCGCGCAAATCAGTAAACGCCTCCGCACGGGCCCCGCGGGCCATCTGGAGCGGCACGATTTCTTTCGGGATGGTGAGTATCCCGGTCCGCCTCTACACCGCCACCAAGTCGCACGACGTGCACTTCCACCTGCTGCACAAGCGCGATGGCGTTCGGCTGGAAAACATTCGCTGGTGTCCCAGAGACGAAAAGGCCGTTCCCTGGGAGGAAGTGGTGCGCGGCTTCGAGTACGCCAAGGGCAAGTACGTCCCCGTTAGCGACGAGGACCTCGAGCACTTGCCGGTGAAGACCGTCCATACCGTCGACATCTCTGATTTCGTAAAGCTCGAGGAGGTCGACCCGATCTACTACGACAAGGCCTACTATCTGGCGCCCGAAGAGTCCGGCGCCACGGCGTTCGCCTTGTTGCGGCGGGCGTTAGAGCAGACGGGACGCGCCGCGGTCGCCAAGGTCGCGATCCGCGACAAGGAGAACCTTTGCCTGGTCCGCCCGTACGAGGCGGTGTTATCGATGGAGACGATGTACTACGCGAACGAGATCCGCTCGACGGAAGACGTCGCCGACGACGAGGTCGAGGTTTCGCCCAAAGAACTCCAGATGGCGGTCTCCTTGATCGACAACCTCAGCGATACGTTCGATCCCGCCCGTTACGAGGACGACTACCAGGCCGCCCTCAGGCAGGTCATCGATGCAAAGGTCCAGGGGGCGCCATTGCCGGAAGCGCCGGCCGAGCGGGGCGGGAAGGTTGTCGACCTGATGGAGGCGCTGCGGGCTAGCGTGGAGGCAACGAAGAAGACGTCGTCAGGCCAGGGGACTCAAAAGGCGCCGGCAACGAGAACGCGAGCGATTTCATCGCGCCGTCGAAAGAGCGCCTGAGCGCGGGCATCCCGGGCGCGACGGCGATCAGGGCCAGAAAAGATGGCCGAGCAGCATCCCGATGACGACGGCGACCACGTAGCTGAATCGCGGGTAGGCGCGCATCAGCGAGCGGATCAAGTTGGTGACCGGGTCCTGTCCCTTTCCCAGCGCAATCGTCTCGCTCAGCATGATCACAAAGAGGACGCCGACAAAGATGGTAACGAGCAGCGACAGAACGGCGCCCGCGCTAATTTGCAGCACGACGGCCCAGTAGCTGACTCAGGCGACGCGGCGGCGGCGAAAGCCGACCGCTGGCCGGTCCCCAGAGAAAATGGCCGACCGTGATCCCCACCAGGATGGCGATCGCGAAGGCCCAGCCGGGGAAGTCGCGCACGGCTTCTCGGAAGTAGTCGGAGATCGGCTTGTTGCCGGTGAAGAGCGCCCAGGTTTCGAAGAGCAGGAGGAGGAAGATCGCGCCGACGAAGGCCGTGACCAGAAGGGAGAAGAGATTGCCGCGATTGATGATCAGGGCTAGCCCTTCCAGTCGGCGAGGAACTGCTTCTCCTTCTCCTCCACCTTTGTCCCGATCATCGGATGGAGCTCGAGGGCCGGCGAGTAGCGGCTGGCCGGAACGCTCCGGCCGAGCGCCTCGGCCATCGCGCGCACATACTGGGGACCGCCCCCGCAACAGATGCCGATGTAGTTGACACCGAGCGCCTGCGCCCGCCGGGCGTAGTCGGCCATCTCGAAGCGCGTGCAGAGAAACGGCTCCAGCGCGATGGGAAAGCGGTTTAGCCCATCGAGGGTTTTCAAGGACTCGAAGGTCGGCATCGCGTCATCCGTCTTGTAGGGAACCGGCTGCGCCGCGATGTACCCGCTGACCCGGCCGCGGACCTGCTCGATGATCGGGAGCATGGTGGCGGGACCTCGATCACAGTTCAGTCCGACGATATCGGCGCCGCTGTCGGCCAGGATCTTGCAGGCGTCGACATAGTCGTAACCGTCCCACGTCTGGTGCGGCCGGGTCGAGGCCAGGGTGACCATCGCGGGCAAGCCGAGTTCCTTGATCACCTCGAGGGCGATCAGCGACTCTCCTAAGTAGTCGTTCGTTTCGGCGATCACGTAATCGATGCCCTCGTCGACGGCCCAGGACAGCTGCTCCTCGTACATCCGGCGGACCACCCGCGAGGATGCCTCCTTGTTCTTCGGGTCATACGCCCAGGTGTTGCAGATGTCACCGGCCACCAGCGCATCGCCTTCGCGGGCGACCTCGTTGGCAATCCGCACCGCCTGCCGGTTCATGGCTTCGAGGTCGTTTTCGCGTCCGACGTCCTTCAGCTTTTCACGATGCGCGTAGTAGGTCAGGGCCACCATCGTCTCCGCGCCGGCACGCAGAAACTCGCGATGGAGCTCCCGCAGGGCGTCGGGAAAATCCAGGACCACCTCGGGCACGTAGGGGCCCGCTTTGATGTACCCGCGGCGCTCGAGCTCGAAGACGTAACCCTCCGCACCAAGGACGACGCCGGCTTTCAGCCGATCCAGGATCCCGCGGCTGCTCCTAGACGGCACGGCTGACCTGAAAGCGCTCGGGGGCGAACCGCGAGACATCCTCGACCGTTACCGTTTCCAGCGCCAGTTCCATCAACGTCCGACCGATGAGCGGAGCGAACTTATACCCCGTTCCCCGCCAGCCGGTCCCGACGGCGACGCCGGGAAAGTCCGGAATGGGGCCGAGAATGAAGTTGTCATCTGCGACCAGATCATACGAGCATTGATCGGCACCTTCGACGTCCACGACGTGGGCATCCGAGAGATCCGGCATGCACTCGGCGACAAAGCTGCGCACGCTCGTGATGCGGGTCTCCTGGCGGGCAACGTCCGGCGGATTGTAGTAACCGATCTTGACGCCCGGCGTCTTCCCCTCGAGCATCGGATGGCCGTAGATGCCGACGTCGAGGTAGGCAAAGACAGGCAGGCGACTCGGGCCGAACTGGTCGCGCTTTTCGGGCGGGGGGATGAAGTACTTTGACTCACTGGGCCGGTCGGGCCGCAGCGGCAGTCGCAGCTCGCAGCCGTCCATGCGCGCCAGCACCGTGTTTGTGCCAAGGCCGGCGGCGATCACCAGCCGCTGCGCCATGCGCCGGCCAGCGGAGGTCTCGATCGCGATCCGTCCCTGCCGCCGGGTGATGCGCTCCACCGCAACGCCCTGCTCAATCCCCACGGCGCGGGCCTCGAGCGTGGCGAGCAGCGTTTGGGTGATGGTTGGGACATAGAGCAACCCGGCTTCGACATCGAGCCGGCCCAGGTCGGCATCGAACTGCGGAAAGCGCGCCCGGAGGCCATCGCGGTCGAACGCGGCGCTCTTGAGCTCCAGGTCACGCAGCACGCGATAGCTCTGCTCGGCATACGTGTCGGAGATGGCCGGCGTAACACTACGTTTGGCGAGATTGAGACAGCCGCATTCGACCAGGAAGGGCTCGCTCGACCCGCGCTGAAACTCCAGCCACAGCTGACGCGCTTCGAAGGCGAGGCGAGCGTAAACGGGATCCAGGTAGTCGTTGCGGATCGACCGGGTCAGGCTGAAGGAGGCGGCCCGCTGGTCGCCGAGCCGCCAGGGGTCGATAAGGAGCACGCTCGCACCTCGCCGGCTCGCGTATGTTGCCGTAAAGAGGCCCATCACCCCCGCGCCGACGATGGCGAGGTCGTAAACGGTCTCCGCCAGCCTTCGCAGCTCCGCTTGCCTAGGTTGGGGCCACCCGCCTCAGCCGGCGAGTCGGGTGCAATAGCGCGGATAGTGAGCGCGGTAGCCGAACAGCCGACCGACCGGGGCCAACGCCAGGAGGCCGAGCCGCAGCCACACCGGTTGACCGAGCGCCCGGGTTTCTCTCCGGTACGCCGCCGCGATC
>Ga0193751_1002438_pt1 | contig 11287 bp, 10 predicted proteins | sample L1c2metaG_FD_143050 | JGI IMG/M metagenome (GOLD analysis project Ga0193751, IMG submission 143050) | Soil microbial communities from a riparian zone of the East river system, Colorado, United States - L1c2 | ecosystem: Environmental > Terrestrial > Soil > Riparian zone | place: USA: East River...
AGCGGCTGAAGCGCGAGTTGCCCAGCTCGCAGGCGCTTCCAGATCGCCCGGTCGTACCAGGCGCGCCATGGAATGCTCGATCGGCGCCTTGCATCGTACTCGCGCTCACGTGCTGCACCGCTCACGGCCTGAGGTGGACGAAACTGGGAGGGCCTGGCGGGCATTTGCACCCTAAAAAAAACGACGAAGCCCCGCGCCTCGCCCGCAAGTCCGCCGCCGCCGGGCGCCCGACAAAGCCGATTTCGCGGGTCGCCGCCTTGACTTGCCCGCGGATCAGCGCGCTGCCGACGCGGCCGAGCGCATCGCGACGTTCCTGACAGCGGCAGCCCATTTTTTATCGGAAGCCTCAAACGGCGAAGCCCCGCGCGGGTGAGCCGGCGGGGCTTCGTGATTCGTGCCAATGGCGAAAGAAGGCACTCTTGCCTGACAGGTGTCAAGCGTCGAGAGCGCGGCGCACCGCTCGAAACAGTTCGGCGTTGTCGGAATACTCGGCGGCTGTTGCAAGATCGTCATGCGGAACGGCCGCATGCGACGCCCGCACGCTCAAGCCGAGCGACCACGCCAAGGTCTCAAGGCATTCGCGCAGGCGGCGGCCGAGATACAGCACCTCGCGACCGTCCGCCTTGGCGTCCATCCCTCTGGCCGCAGCGCACTGCTGCAGCGTCATGCGCTTGGTCAGCACGTCGCGGACCAGCGCCTCGCCTTCAAGGCCGAGCTGACGCGCGTAGCGCGCCAGCCGCTTCGCCGCCGCGATAGTGCGATCGTCGAGCGGATCGATGAACCGGCCGCCATCCACGCATTCCTTCGTCGTGTCGATCGCGCGTGCGCCCGCAATCTCGGCAGCCTCGAAATCCTCCTGGTAGCGCCGGCCCGCGGCGAGCTGCGCCTCATCGATCTGCCGGCGCTTGCTCAGGCGGCCGAGCGGATCATCGCGCAACGCCATCACGACCGGACGCAGGCCGGGCCGGTAGGGATCGGGCATGTCGCGCACGGCACGGTCCTCCAGGTCGATCTTCGGCCGTTGCCCGACCGCGACGGCCGCGAACGCCGCTGCCTCCTGCTCGTTGCGCCGCGACCGAACGCGCGAGCGCTCCTTCGCCGCATCCGCGTCCGCCGTGTCGTTGGCGCGTCGCTGTTCCAGCCGCCCGGCGATGGCATCGATGTCGCCAGTGTTTTTCGTCACCGCGTTCCTCCTTCGTCGGCCAAAGCCTGTTGATCGTCATCGGTCATGAAGCTTGCGACCGCGCCCTCAGCCGGCGCGTCGGGCGAGGCTGCCGCGGCCTTGTTGAGCGGCCAAGGTGCCGGGAAGCGCCGTCCCGAACGGCGCTTTCTCGCCTCGATGCTGCCGCCATTGGGCAACCGGATCGTCTCGGTTCCGTCGAGCATGACGATCTGCGATACCGGCCACTTGCCGGTCCATTCCTTGATCCGTTCGCCCCAGGCGACGTAGTTCGCGCTCTTGGGATCGAAAATCTCCCAATCGTCAGGATTACTGTCGGCAAAACGCCCATAGCCGAGGCCGCAGCGCGGTTCCGGAGACGGCCAAAAACGGACCATCCGGCCCTCGCCTTCGCGCAGCCGCGGCACCGGTATCGGGTAGCCAAGCAATCGAAAATAGACCGACCATGCGCGATCGACGTCGGAACCGGGATCAGTGAAAAATGCTGGTGGCAGCTGGGCGGGCGCAAGCCGCCCGTACTCCGCCCACAACGCCGGATCGCGCACGAACTTGACTTGGTCGAGGATTGCCTTGCGCGGATTTTGCTTGCGGGCAGCGGCGACGCCTTGAGCGCCGCGGATCAGCGCCGCGCGCTCCGGGCCGCTGAGCGAGAGGACGGCGGCTTCGACCTCGTGCGGCCGGTTCGATGGTTCCGGGTAGGCCGCTCGGAACAGTGAGAGGTCGTTGCTCGCCTCCTGTTTTTTTTCTTCGTTTTCTTCCCCTGAAGGCCCGCTTTGGGGCTCTGGGGGGCTTTGGGGGGAATCCTTCAGATTCTTATCCGGACTCTCTTGCAGTCTCACTATTGAGACTGACCCAGTCTCACCGGTGAGACTGGGTCGACCCTCAGTCTCAGTCTCAAATTGAGACTGACCCCCAGTCTCAATCTGAGACTGACTTTTGCCTGCCGGGGCCGGTAAATCGGGGTTTTCCGGCGGGTCGATTTCGTCCGCTTCGAGATCGACGAAGCGCTCAAGATCGCAGCGGACTTGGTGGGTAACGAGCCCGTCCTCGTGGACAATTTTCACGCGCACGATCAGTCCTAGTTTCTCAAGTTCGTTGAGCCGGCGAAAGACCGTGGCGCGCGACTGCCGGGTCTTGTCGACAAGGTACGTCCACCAATGATCGTGCTTCTTCCACCACGCAAAGGCTACACCTTCCGGATCGGCGCACTCCCCGATGATAAGCAACATGATCTGCGCTGAAGGGTTCTTCAGCCGCTGCTTATTCGCCCAGGTGCGGCCTTCGACGCTCATGCCGCAACCTCGACCTTCCGCGGAAAGCACGGCGGCGTCTTCTCGCCGTGAAACGCGAGGCCTTCGGCGCTGGCGAACGATATCCAGTGCCGGTTGCCATTGTGATGCGTGAGCTTGCGCGCGCCGCATTTGGTGCACACGCGCACGGTCAGGCGCGGATCGTCGCGCTGCGGCTCGCCCCAGCTATGGCGTTCGGCGGTCATGTGAACATCCCCGCGCCATCGGGCGACACCGCGCGACGGCCACTGCGAATGGAGGCGCGATAGCCATCAAGATCGGTGTATTTCCAGTACCGGCCGTTGACCCAGCGCTGCACTTCGAGCAAGCGACGCTCAGTCCAATCAAATCGCGCGTGCGGTCGCCGCTCCAGCGCGTTCAATTTCATGAACGGCTGCGCGTACGGCTCTCCGCCCCAACCGATCACCTCTTTGATCCGATCGAGGCACGCCGCAATCGGCTCGTTGCCGATCAGCGTGTAGACCTGCATCTTGCGCGGTGAAACGCCTTTGCCGCGCAACATGCGCATGCACCGCTCGACGTACGGCCGTTCGGCCTTGTCGTCATAGGCGAAACGCCACGGGCCGCGATTGATGACGCTCCATCGCCGGTAGACCCAACGATCGAATGTGCGCGGCTCGAAGCCGGAGTTGGCGTCAAGCAGCGGAACGCCGGTGTCGAGATAGCGGCCGATAATGTGGTGCTGATAGGTCTCACTCAGCGCCGACAGATTGTTGTCGCAGAGCACCGGCCGCACCGGAAAGTCCGGCAGCTCGGTAAAGACCTTGCCTTCCATCTTGGGCACGATGCAGAACCAGCAGCCGACCGGGCATCCGCGGCTTGCGATCGTTGCCCTCGGATTATGCCGCCATACGGCGTCCGGATAGTCGCCCCCAATGTCCGCGACCTCAGCCAGAAAGTGCTTGCGCGTGAAGATTCCTGGGCCGCCGGCACGAACCTTGTAGCCAGCCTGCCGATACCACGATGCGCGCGCGAAGGCGTCGTTGAGCCGCCAGGTGAATGCAATCGACAAATAAGCGGTATCGCCCTCTGTCCATTCGGCAAGGCCGCCGGACCACGCGCCCGTGTTGTCGGTAGCTACCTTCACACCCGCCTCCGCAGCATGTCGAGCATTCCCGCCATATGTGCCTTGGCGCCGGCATCGGCGTCGGCGCGCTGATCGTCCGTTTCACGCGGCTCGTGCATCAGGCCGGTGAACTGGCTTTCCTTCAGGTTGAGTGTGCCCATGACGAACGGGTCGGTGCCCAAGTCCGTCACCAGATAATAGACCAGCACGCTGTCGCGCTGGCCCATGCGGTGCGCGCGATCCTCGGCCTGGCGATGGACCGCCGGCGACCAGTCGAGCTCGGCGAACACGACGACCCGGGCGCGCGCCTGCAGCCCGTCGAGGCCGGTGGCCGCGCGCAGCGCGATCAGGCACAAGTCCGTCTCGCCGGCGACGAACGCGCGTTGCGCCTCGTCCTTGCCGGTCTTGTCCTCACGCCCGGTGATGCGAGCCGGGGTGAACTCTTCGAGCGCGTCGCAGATGCCGTCGACCACCGCGTGATGGTGCGTGAAACACAGGGTCGGTTCGCCCGCCTCCATCAGTCCGCGCAGGAAAGCGATCACCGCCGGCAGCTTGGCCAGCGCCGTGGCGCGCCTTGTTTCACGGATCGCCTCCTGCTCCATGCGGGCACGGTCGAACGGGTCGGCGATGCAGGCAGCCTCGCGCGCCAGCTCGGCCGCGTGGCGCACCAGGTCCGCGAAGATGGCGCTGTCGGCGGCGATCGGCTCGACCACCCGGCGCTTGGCCGGCAATTCGAGCGCGACCTCGTCCTTGTGCCGGCGCAGCATCAGCCGGCGGTCGCGCAGATATCCGCCCAGCACTTCCGGCTCGGTTACGATCACCTTACCGCCGACATAGCCGCACCAGTCGCGCTCGAATTGCGCCTTGGTGCCGAGGCAGCCGCGCTGCAAGGTGTTGAGCACGTGATGGATCTCTATGCCATGATTGTAGATCGGCGTGCCGGAGAGCCCGACGACCGTATCGGACGCGCGCGCCAGTGCCGTGCAGGCGTCGTGCTTGCGCGTGCCCGGGTGGCGCAATTCCTGGCATTCGTCGAAGATCACGGTGCGCACGCCGCGCTCGATCAGGAACTCGGCCCACGCATGCAGCACCAGATAGTGCACCAGATAGATTTCCGCCTGCAGGGTGCCGTCGAGCCGCTTGCCGCCGTTGAGCGCCGTGAAACGCAGCTTTTGCTGGGCTGGATGGGCTGGGTAGCGCGATGCGTCGGCGAAAATCTCCGCTGGCTCGCAGGCCATGAAGTCCGGAAGCTTGCGTTCCCAGTGCCGCTGCACGTGCGACTGCATGACGATGACCGCCGGCCATTGGCCGATGCGGTCGAGCAACGAGAACGCCATCACGGTCTTGCCGAGCCCCATGTCGTCCGCCAGCAGCGCCTTGCGCACCTGCGCCAGGAACGCCACTCCCTCGACCTGGAACGGCAGCAGCTTGCCGCGAAAGAACCGCCCGGCCGAGGATCCCGTCGCCGGCAGCGCCGTCGCAATAGCCCGCTCGGCGATGGCCGTGCGGTAGAACCGGTCGAACGCCTCCGCCGCGTCGCCCACCAGGGTGAGCGGGAAGCGGTGCATCAGCAGCAGCAGTTCCTCGAAATTACCGAGCGTCGCCGGGAACGAGATGGTGATGTGTCCGGCCTGGGATTCCGTGCCGAACAGCTTTCGCGCCATCATGACCGCGTGCGCCGAGCCCTTGATCTTCCACATGGGCCAGCGCAGCGCGGCACCCTCGCCTTCCGGCTCGGAATATTCGAGCGTACCGACCGCGCCGAGAACCGGCGGCCGGGTCAGCACTGTCGGCAGGGTGTCGCCAGCCTCCTCACGCCATGCAAGCGATTGCGCCAGCGCGTAGAGGTCGACGTCGCCGGGCGGCGACGCGTCGTCCTCAGGCGCCGGTAAGACGGCGCGGATTTGGGCCGGCAGATTCACCATTCACCCCGCCAGCATCCCAAGCGCTTGCATATAGGTTTCCAGGATCGCCTCCTGCTCTTTGCGCTCTTCGCTGTCCTGCTTGCGCATGGAGACGATGATCCGCAGGCATTTGGTGTCGAAGCCGTTCGCCTTGGCCTCGGCGTAAACATCCTTGATATCGTCGGCGGTCGCCTTCTTCTCTTCCTCGAGCCTCTCGATGAAGGCCTTGAGGTGATCCTTGGCGTAGTCGAGCGCGGTCATTGCTCCGCCTCGGTGGCAACATCCGGCACCAGCACTTTGCAGCGTGGGCACTGCATGCCGTAGTAGACATCGACCCAGCGCGGACAGTCGACGCCGTCGCACAGGTCGTTGTCGTTTGCCGCCCACGGCACCACGTGGCCGCGGTCGTAGCAAAGCGCGAATGCGGCCGTGCGGACAAAGACTTCATCGGGCAACGTGAAGCCGAAGTGGCAAGCCTCGCTCGTGAGATCGATATCGCCCGAGCGGCGCGCGCGCGTGAACCACAGGTCTTTGTCGACGCTCCAGCCGGAGGGCGGTGCGACACCCTCGTAACCGAAATTAAGCAGCGTCATTACCAGCCTCCATCATGTCCGAGGGGGAATATTCGCCGCATCGAACTTCGCCAAATCGAACAGCTGCGGCGTCGTCACCTGCTCTTCGGCCATGCGGCAGTAGTGCACGCCGTCGAGGAAATAATCGGCGTTGAGCTCGGTGGCGGCGCCGCGGCGGCCTTTGAGGATCGCCCGGTACGGGACCGTCATCAGGCCGCCGAACGGATCGTAGATCAGCTCGCCCGGATTGGAGTAGCGCTCGATCAGCCGGTCGACGATATCCAGCTGGAGAGGACAAACGTGCATCTCGGAGCCGCGGCGCTCCTGGTTCATGTTGAGCGTGCGCATGCGATTGATGTCGGTCCACACCTCGGGATGGTTCGAACCGGGCGCGATGGCCATGAAAGTCGCCGGCAGCGTGCCGGTCCGCTCGATCGTCTCGCCAATCTTGACGTGTGCCTCATAATCGTAGGTGCGAGCGGCCGAGGTTTTTGCGAACAGCTTGGCGAGATCGGCGCTGCTGCAGTCGGCAAATTCCTCCGCCGTCAGCAGTCGATTGCCGCTTGATCGCCAGAATGCATGCGCATCGATCTGCCAGCGGGTGCGAGAGTAATCGCCCTCAACCTGCGGCCCCTGCCGATCATCGGCTTCGCCGAGAACCTCATGTTCTTCAATGAAGGCCAGATCAGATTCCCTCGCTGTCGCGACAAAACCATCGCTCTGGAACTTCACCCAAACCCGCTTCTGCTTGACGATCGGCACGTCCGCATAGGCGCGCGTCTTGTCACTCTGCGGTTTGCGCATCAGCAAGATGTATTCCGGCGAGCCGACGCCCATCTTGCTGCCGTCCTTGCAGCACTCCGACCAGCCCAGTCGATATGTTTGATTATTTTCCCGCACGACGTCGGTGACGACCGTGATCATGCCGAGATACTGGAACCCGTGCGCGCGGTAGTGCATGATCGCTTCGGCGTGAAACGGCGATATGGTCGGCACGCCCTCCCCGGTCACGGCGCCGAACAGCACCCGATCCTTGACGTGGATGCAGGCAAGGCGGCCGGGCTGCAGCATGCGGATCAGCTCGACCGTCAGAAAATCCATCTGGCCCCAGAAATGCGCGTTGTCGTCTGTGTGCCCGAAGTCGTTGTAGGATTCCGCGTACTGGTAGTGGTTGCCGAACGGCACCGAGGTTACGATCTGCGCGACGCTGTTGTCGGGCCAGGTCCGCGCCTCGGCGACCGCATCGTTGTTGATGCAGATGAACTTTGCCCCTTTGACCTCGACGCGCTTGACGCCGATCGAGCGGGCGAGGCTGTCGCGCAGCGGCAATGCGTCGAGCCCATGTGCCCGGATGATCTCGCTCATGCGAGCGCGCATGGTGGTATCGGCCGCCCACTTCTTCTCCAACACAGCGCGCACGTCGCGCTCGTCCTCGGAATAGATGATGTCGATCTCGACTTCGTGTGCTTGCCCGAATCTCTGTATCCGATAGCAAGCCTGGATAAAGTCGTTGAACTTGTAGCCGACGCCGAGGAAGATCGCCTTGTGGCAGTGATACTGGAAGTTTGATCCGGAGCCGGAGAGGATCGGCTTGGTGGCGAAGTATTTGACGCGGCCTTCCTCGAACTCGGCGAGCAGCCGCTCGCGCTCGTCGAGGTCCATGCCGGTGCCGGTGATGGCGACGACGCCCGGGACCGCCGCCTCGATCGCCTCGCGCTCTTTCTCCAGGTCGTGCCATAGCAGTCGGTGAGCAGCGGGATCCTGCGCGATGATCTCCTGCATTTTGGCGATGCGTACCGGCAGGCTGTCACGCTTCGACGCCGCCGCTTGGGAGAGCCCGGCCGCGGCGTTGCGGAAGAGTACATGCTGCCCATTGCGCTCGGGCGCCGCCTTGGAATGATCCGCCGGCACCTCGTGCCAAGTCACTTTGAGCGGCGGCAGTTCGTAGCCGGAATCATCGTGGCCTAAGTCGCTAGGCTTCTGCAGGAACGCCGCCCACGAATGCACCCACATCCAGAATTCATCTTCCTTGTGCGGGTAGAGCGTGAGGTTGCCGGCCTTCTCGCTGTCGCGCTGGAAGAACCGCGTGAGCGCCTGCCCGGTGTCCATGACGCCGAGGAAGCCCGAATAGTGGATCAGCTCCTTGTAGCGATTGGGCGAGGGCGTCGCGGTCGCCACCAGCTTGAACGGCACCTTGGCGAACAGCGGCAGGAACTCCTGGAACGTCTTCGAGCCGTAGCTGCGCAGCACCGAGGCTTCATCGAGCGAGACGGCGGCGAACAGGTGCGGATCGAGCTTGCCCTCGCGGATGCTCTCGTAATTGGTCAGGAAGTGCCGCAGGCCTTCGGCGATGCCGGCGTGATATTCCGCCGTGGTACGGATGAACATCACCTGCATGTCGAGGCAGGCCGCCTCCTTGATGAAGCCGTGACGCACGCCGAGCGGCAGCACGCTGAGCGTCGGTTTGCCGGTGTTCCGGTGCAGCTGCCGGCACCATTCGAGCTGCATCGCCGTCTTGTGCAGGCCGAAGTTGGCGAAGATCGCCGCGCACCCCAGTCGCAGCGCCCACAGCGTCAAATCCTTGCAGTGCGGCTTGAGCCAGGGATGCAGCGCCGCGCGCGCGACCTCGATGCCGCGGAGCGGTGCCGTGACGATCTTGTCCTCGAGATACTTGTCGTAGGACGGCCATTCGATTGCGATCTCGGCGGCGTCCTCAGGCGCCCCCGGCGTAGTCGGTGCTTCGGGTATAGGCGCCGTCTCTCCGGCTGTCGCACCACTCCTTGCGGCCACCACGGCCCCGGCAGGTGTCGCGTCGGGTTGCTTTTTCTTCCTAACCCTTTGTTTCTTTCGCTGGATTAGCTGATCTTGATTAGTTGATACAGGTTCCCCGCGCCCGTCGTGGCGCGGCCCGGGCGTGCCATCGAACGCCGCCCAATGTGCCTCGATCGCAGCGTCCATCTGGACGTGCTTGTCGGCAACGGGGAACTTCCATTGCTCGCCGCATTGACAGGTGCCGACGTTGAGCGCCTCGCCGTCCTCCGGATATTCACGCGTCATCGTGACGGTGTGACCGGGCGGCCACGAGGTGCGCTTCTCCTTCGTCATTCCGGAAGCCGGCGGAGCCGGCTGTCCGGAATCCAGTAATCCCGGCGACGATGCTGTCAGCGGTGGGGCCGAGCTCGGTGCATTCGGCTCTGGAGCGGCTGCATCCAGTCTACCGGGGCTATTTTGCAGCGACGCGCGAAGCGTCTCACCCGAACCGAGGCCATTGCCCGTCGCAGGTTTCCCTTCGGCCCCACCGCTGACAACATCCTTCCACGGCGCCAGCGAGCGCGCCCAGGCGATGGCGCGGGCGGCATAGTCCGGCTCCCACCTCGTCCCCATGCCGGCCGGCGTCTGCGTCAGCGCCTCGAAGTGACTGATCGCCGCCGCGAGGGCGGCATGCAATGCCTCCGCGCGATCGGGATATTCGCGCTCGAAGTTCCAGAACTTGCCGACGTAGGTGACGAAGCCGCCATCGGCGAGCCGGCGCAGGCCGATCTTGGTCTCGGCGTTGCGCTGGCGCGGATCGTCCGGCTCGAACCATTCGACCGGATCAGACGGTGCGATCGGCCCCAGCGCCTCGGCGATCTTCTCCATGCCGGCGGCGACGTCGTTCATCGCTGCACCTGCTCGTCCGGATCGAAGCCGAAGCGGCGGCACAGCGCGTGTGAGTAGGTCGAACCGAGTGCAAACAAATCCATGACGGCGACCCAGCGCGGATGCCGCTCAGGTCGCTGTGCGCGGGCACCACGCACGGCGCGGCGCAGCAAATCGTCATCGGAAAGCTTGATGACGGGCCCGTTCTGCAGCGCCGGCCTGAATCCGAGCGGCAGGATCAGGTCGATGTCATCGATCGCGGCAATGCCGCCGCCGTCGGGATGCGGGTCGAACCAAAGCTCGCCGTCTTTGATGATGACCGCGTGCCGATTTCCCCGCGGTGACACGCCGCCGGCAATATAGAAGCCGCGCGGCGGCCACGGCACGCCCTGCCAGCGGACGAACGTAACGATGAACAAGCCGCGCGCTCGCAGCCAGTCGGCCATCGCTGCGGCGTACTCATTGGGATCAGAATGAAGCGCGGCGAAATTCGGCACCTCGGAAAGCTCGCAGCCGAGCATCATCGCGAGGCAGGCGGACTGGCAATTGCCGGTCGGGCCGAGTTCTGTCTGCATGATGCGTTTCGGTTCGTTCATGCGACCTGCTCGGCTTCCTCGCGCAGGCTCGGCAGCAGCGCGCGCATGCGGTTGGCTAGTTCATGCTGGGCAAACTCCCAACCCCACGGATCAATCTCGATTGCCGCCGGCTCGACCGCCGGGAACGGCGGCGGCACGCACATGAGGTCGCGCCACTCGGTCGCCAGCAGCACCTCGTCGTAATGCTTGACCGCCTTTTGCGTCAGCGCCGGCAGCGGGAAATAGAGCCCGGCGGCAGCATGGATCGCGACGTCGAGCCGGTAGGCGAGCAGCTCGTGCAGCTTGTAGACCAGATGCCCGGCCTCGCCGTAGTTCTCGATCGCGATTGCCGCGAGCGCGCGCTTCTTCGGCGTCACGTCGTCGCCGAGATAGGCCTCGTGCATGTCGTGGCAGAGGAAATAAGCGGCGAGCGCCGCGTCCTTGGTTTGCGCCAGCACGAGATCGGCGCCGCGCGCCAGGTGCTCGGCGACCGAATAGGTCTGCCCGTAGGTGGCGCCGACATAGCGGTTGCACTTCGCCAGGTGCTCGGCCACGTCGGCGAAGTCGATGTCGGCCGGCTTGGGCGCGATCAGGTCGATCGAGCGGCCGCGCGAGGTGGTGAGGATGGCGGGGATGAAGGTCATGCGCGCCTCCCAAACAAACGGCGGCCCAGCTTTCCCCATCGAATGATCAGAGAGAACCGTCGCGCTCCGCGCGGCGGGAAGGTGAACTGCCACCAATTGGGACCACAAGCGAAGAAACGCCTTTCATGGCCCCGGTAGTCCGCGATCAACCTCATTCCGCCGCCTCCAGATCCAGCGCCGCCTGCGCCGGCACGCCGGCTTCGTTGCCCCAGGTCTCCCACAGCGGATGCCGCGCCTTGAACGCGGCCTCATCGGGCACGCGGGCGAACAGCTCGAGCTTGCGCCAGGTCGGGAAGTAGCGGTCGATCAGGTCGCGGATTTCCTCCGGCTTGACCGAGTGCCCGCGCCAGGGCGCGTCGAGGATCGAGCGCGCGTTCTCGCCCTGAATGACGCACGG